>Ga0075118_10000821_pt1 | contig 25583 bp, 21 predicted proteins | sample AntAceMetag02UKE_FD_69794 | JGI IMG/M metagenome (GOLD analysis project Ga0075118, IMG submission 69794) | Saline lake microbial communities from Ace Lake, Antarctica - Antarctic Ace Lake Metagenome 02UKE | ecosystem: Environmental > Aquatic > Non-marine Saline and Alkaline > Saline | place...
TCCAAGGCGCGTGCGCCTTGGTGAACGAGCATGGACAAGCCGTTGGCCGCTGGAATCCCGCGAGCCCGTGCGGCCGCTAGCAGCGGCGTTTCGGGGGGGGTGTAGATCATGTCATATACGCCGCAGACGGGGGGGAGAGCGGTCAGATCAATCGGCAGGGGATCCGTCGATTTGAGGCCGGCGCTGGTGGCGTTGATCACAAGCGCGTCGCGCGGCAGATCTGGCGGCGGCTCGGCCGGAACAAACCCCCGCAGGTTGGTGCGGCCAGCCAACGAGCGGACTTGGGCCAGCAAGGCGTCGCGGTTGGCGGCGGTGCGATTGGCGATGTGTAGCGCCGGGCAACCCCGCTGGAGGCACTCGACCGCGGCCCCGCGCGCCGCGCCTCCGGCCCCCACTAAAATGACGGGCGTATCCGCAATCGAGATACCGAGGGTTTCGGCCGCGGCGGTGGCGAGGCCGTAGCCATCGGTGTTGAATCCTTGCCAGCCTGTGGCGGTGCGGCGCAGCGTATTGACGGCGCCGATGAGTTGAGCGGCGGGATCGATTCGCTCGATGAGATCAAACGCCATGACCTTGTGTGGCACGGTCAGATTCAGACCGTAGAACCCGGCCGCATGCAGCCGCGGCAGGGCGCCCGGAAAGTCTGCCGGCGAGACATCGAACCGGAAGTAACGCCAGGATTGGAAGCGTCCGTCAGTATGGGCCATCCGGGCGAGAGCGGCATTGTGCATGGCCGGACTGATCGAGTGCTCGATGGGATGACCGAGCACCGCCAACGCGGTGCCGTCGAACGACCAGTTGTCCAAATCAGCGAGAGTGAGAACGGGCTCCATACCGGGATTGTTAACCATGGATGGGTCCGAATAGACATGAATTAATTGCGGAACCTTCCGCCGGAAAAGTCTCCGCCACCCCCGCTCTCAAAGATTTCTCCACTACCGGTGCTAGCTTCTCCCCATTTCAGCTTTTAGCGTTTTCCTGCTCACCCTTCCCCTCAACCCATGTTCTTCGCGTAGATCGATTCGAAATCTTGGACGAAGCTGTCGAACATCGCGGCCTGATCACGCTGACCTTGGGCTTCGTAGTGGTTGGCCAGATTGCGGCAGCTCCGGCAGAGCACTTCGCGCACCGGCGTGGGCACCAGATCATGGAGTTGTAGTGGCAGGTCGCGCGAGCGCAGGAATACAAATATCTCCTCCGGTGATCGAAAAACACCGCCGTCAAAAGCGTCGATGAAGAAGGGTCTTTCCTCGGTGAAACAACCGATCATGAAGTGACCAGGCAGCCCAATAGGTTCGAGTTCGAGACCGAGTCGCTGAGCAATCAAAAGATAGAGCGTGCACATCGAGATGGGTATTCCGCACCGCCGCGCGAGCACTTGGTCGATGAAGCTGTTGTCGGGATCGGTGTAGCGCTCGACGTTACCGCGAAAACCTAGCTCGTGAAAAAGGATGCGGTTGATGACCCGGCATTTGGTGCGAACGCTGGAGGGCTCGACGATCAGGTCCCGGCAGCGGTTGGCGATGCTTTCAAGTTCTTCGCAACAGGCCCCGGTATCCAAATCGGGGCGAACCGTGCGGGCCAGCATCAGCGAGCCGGTTTCCAGTTCGTAATTGAGGGAGCGAATGAAACTCCGGAAGTCTGCTGTGGGATCACTGAGGTTGAGCTCCTCGAGAAACTGGCGCGCGTGCCAGGCGAGGTGACGGTTGTTGCCCCGAGCGGTCTCGCGGAGGAAGTCACTCGCCAAGGATCCCAGTTCGATGAATCGGTGTTTGAGGACGCGCTTAACCGTCGGATTGGGATCGTCCAAAAGATCCTGTAACGCGGATTTTTCCGTGGGAGTAAAGGTCAGCTTGGCCACGGGGGAATACGACAACGCGTAACGGAAAAGGTGGCAAGATTTGGCGCACTTTTTTTGTGTGACCCTCGGAGCTTATGGCGACGGGGGCCAAGGAGGTCGCTGGCCGAATAGCGCAGTCCCCACTCGAACCTGCGTGCTGCCAGCGGCAATCGCGAAATCCAGGTCTCCGCTCATGCCCATCGAAAGTTCTGGTAGGTCCACGCCGAATTTTTCGGCGAGGTTATCCCGCAGCTCGCGCAGGTTGGCGAAGGTCCGCTGGGCCACGGCGGGATCTTCGGAAAGCGGCGCGATGGTCATGAGGCCATCGACCTTGAGGTGCGAGAGTTCCAAGGCGATTTCCAAGAGGGCGGGCGCATCGGCGAGATCGGCGCCGAACTTAGCGGGGTCATTCCCCGCGTTGATTTGCAGCAGGATCGCGAGTGATCGGTCGTGCTCGGCAGCGGCGGAGTTGAGCCGGCGCAACAGCTTGGCGCTGTCGACGCTCTGGATGCGGTCGAAGTGGGCGGCGGCCAACCGAGCCTTGTTGGATTGGAGATGCCCGATCAATTCCCAGCAGACATCGGCTTCGACTTGAGGCCTCTTGTCGACGGCCTCCTGTACGCGGTTTTCGCCAACCCGACTTAGGCCATATCGAGCGGCAAACGTAGGGGCCCACGCGCCGTGCGTTTTCGTGACCGCTAGGAGGTTCACAGTGGCCGGATTGCGCCCCGCTAGATTGCAGGCAGCGGCGATTTGGGCCACAACAGCATCAGCATTTCTCGTGAAGTCGGAATATTTAAGGGTCATTAAGATGGAATAATGAGTTGCGCGCTGATAAGATGCGTTTATACTTCTTGATCGACCTTTCAGCTTATGCAAATTGAGAATTTCAAAGTCCTTGCCGACCTCGTCGAAACCAAGAGTTTTTCTAAGTCGGCGAAAATTAATGGTATCACTCAATCCGCCGTAAGCCAGCAGGCTCGGGCGATGGAGAAGCATTTTAAGACCCTGTTGATTGATCGCAGCCAGAAACAATTCCAGCTCACGCGAGAAGGCCAGGCGGTCTACGAGGCAGCGAAGGATTTGCTGCACGGTTATGAAAAGCTGTTGTCCGAGTTGCAGGAGATGAAGAAGGTGATCAGCGGCACGATTCGCATCGCGACGATTTATTCCATCGGGCTCCACGAACTGCCGCCCTATATTAAACGGTTTCTGCACGATTACCCGTCTGTAAATGTGCGGGTGGAGTACCGGCGCTCGAATTTGGTCTACGAAGATATTTTGCATAATTCCGTAGATTTCGGGCTCGTCGCTTTCCCGCTGAAACACCGGCAGATTGAGGCGGTGCCTTTCCGCGAGGATCAGTTGGTGCTGATCACTCACCCGGAACATCCTTTGGCCCGGCGCGGAGGCCCGGTGGAGTTGGAAGAGATAGCGGGACTGAAGTTTATCGGGTTCGATCCTGATATCCCGACCCGCAAGGCGGTGGATCAAATTTTCCGGGACAACAAAATCGAAATCGAGCCGGTGATGGAATTCGACAATATCGAAACCGTGAAACGAGCGGTAGAGATCGATCACGGTGTCGCTATCGTTCCCCAAGCGACGGTGCAGCGGGAGTCCCAGCAGGGCTCGCTGAAGATGCTGCGGTTTAAAAACGAGAATTTCACGCGCCCGCTGGCGATCCTGCATCGCAAGGGCCGGGTGCTGACTCCGGCGATGCGGAAATTCATCGATATACTGGGCATGGATTTGAGTGGGACGTTGAACGACAAATCACCGCGTCGGCTCTAATTTGCACTCGGTCTCTTTTTGGGGGCATAAACCGGCTCTCTGCCGACTCTGATCCCCAACTGCATGCCGTTACTTCTGTCCGTCGCCTACTTCACGATCCTCCTAGGGCTCGCCCTCTACGGGGCGCATCGCCTGAAAATGCTGGTGCTGTATTGGCGAGCGACGTCGCGTCCGGAGCGACCTGTTCCCGTCTTGGATCGCACCCCCCGAGTATGTGTGCAGCTGCCGCTCTTTAACGAGTCTTTAGTGGTGGAGGCGTTGTTGGACAAAGTCACCGCGGTCGCTTGGCCGCATGATCAGTGGGAGATTCAGATCCTGGATGACTCGACGGATGAGACGCCGGAAATCATCACGCGTTGGATCGAGGCCCACCCCGAGGCGGCGCCACGGATCACCCATTTGCGCCGGCCCAAACGGTCCGGCTACAAAGCGGGCGCGTTGAAGTATGGCATGGATCTGACTGCCGCGGAGTTCTTCGCCATCTTTGATGCAGACTTCCGACCGGAGCCCGATTTCTTGCATCAACTGATGCCCCACTTTGCGTCCGATGATGTGGCGGTGGTGCAGGCCCGATGGGAGTTCGCCAATCGCAAGCAAAGCCTGCTGACGCGATTCCAAGCCGTATTTCTGGACGCGCATTTTGTGGTGGAGCAGACCGCTCGGGCGGCGGCGGGGTTATTTTTCAATTTCAATGGCACGGCCGGGATCTGGCGTCGGACCGCCTTGCTGGATGCCGGCGGCTGGACCAGTGATACGGTGACCGAAGATCTCGACGCGAGTTACCGGGCCCAACTCCGCGGTTGGCGGCTGATTTACCTGGATCGCTATGTCGTCCCGTCCGAGCTGCCCGAGAACCTGATCGCCTTCAAATCGCAGCAACGGCGATGGACCAAGGGCGGTATCCAAGTCGCCCGCAAAGTGCTCGGTCGCGTGATGGCGTCGAAGCTGCCAGCGCGAGTGAAACGGGAGGCGTGGTTCCATCTCACCATCGGGGTGGTGCATCCGCTGCTGGTGTCCTTTTCGCTGCTGTTTTTACCCTACCTCTGGTTCGCGACGGACCGTTTGGGGGCGTGGTGGTATCTGGCCAATCCGGCGATTGTGCTTTTAGCCGGTGGAGCCCCGGTGGCGTTCTACGTGGCGGGGCAGTATTTTCAACGACGAGCGTGGCGCGAAGGTCTCGCTTGGTTGGCAGCGTCGCCGTTGTTGTTGTCCTTTGGCCTCGCGCTGAGCGTCACCCTTTGTGCGGCGTTTTTCGAAGGATTGTTTTCGGATGGCGGAGAATTCGTGCGCACGCCCAAAGGCGGGCGGCAAGTGCGCTCCGGCGGACTCCTCACGGGGCTGCGCAGCCGCACGTTTTTCGCATCGATCACGGCGATCGAAGTGGCGTTGGGATTGGTCCTGCTCAACGGCGCGTTTCAATTTGCCGGTAGCGGGTCGCCCGAAGTGGCCGTGGCGCTGAGCCTGAAAGGCGTGGGATTTTTGGTCGTCGCGGGACTCTCGTCGAATGACCTGTGGCCGAGTTTTTGGCGCCGCGCTCCCGCGCTCTCGACCGCGTGACGAAGCGGGCGTGGGATCGGCAACGAGATATTGCGGAATACACCTAATGACGGCTTACTCTAGTTCCATATGAATCGTCTCTTTTTGATTACCTTGGGCATTTTTGTTCTCGCGGGAACAATTGCTTGTCAGAAGCAGCCCACCGCCACCGGCGATACCGCCGCCACTGACCCGGATGCCGCCGAGGCGCCGCCCGCTAAGGATTCCAGTGAATCGTCCGCCGCGAGGTCGAGTTCGGAACTGCCGTTGTTGGGCGAAGCGCCGACTTGGACATTGAATCGGATGGATGGAACATCGCTGAGTTCGGCTGATTTGGCCGGTAAGGTGGTGGTTGTCGATTTTTGGGCCACGTGGTGTCCGCCGTGTCGGGCCGAGATTCCCGGTTATGTCGCGATGCAGGACGAGTTGCGCGATCAAGGCGTGGTCATCTTGGGGATCTCGTTAGATGAAGGTGGGCCCGCTGTGGTCAAGCCGTTCGCCGAGCGCTTTGGGATTAATTACGAACTGGTTATGGCAGATCGAAACATCACGGATGCCTTTGGCGGAGTGAGGGTGATTCCGACGACCTTCTTGATTGATCGTGACGGGCAGGTCCGTCACCGCAAAGAGGGCATGATGGAGCGGGAGGACTACGAGCCCTTGGTCCGGTCGCTGTTGTAGGAGCGGTGGAGCCGGAACGAACGGTCGGAGCAGACTGCCTTTTTTTGAAAAAAAAGGAGGGCCCGCCGAAAACCCCTTAACGGCGGGCCCATTATTTTCTAGCTGGCGATTAAGCGCCAGCATCCATGTAACCCCAAGTCCAGCTAGGCTGGACGGAATCTTTACTAAGCAATGCTCGTGCCAACTTCTCGTTACGATTGATGAAAAAAATTCATCAGTCTTTCGAGAATCTAGCCATGCGGCTGAGACTGTCGGCGATCCGGCGATCGTTGCGGGTGATGGCGAGTTTGTGCGGACCGCCCCAGCGCCCTTGATGCCGCAGCCAATGCTCGAACGCGCCGGGCATGACCAACCGCACCACCGGAGCGGCAAGGTTACCTTGTTGCCGTCGCGATCGGTAGCCCTCGTGACGGTCTTGCAAACTGCGGTCTAATTCCGCGGCGATGGCCGGACCGGTGGGCGTGTTGATCGTGCCGGCTTGGAGTTCAATCCACCACTCGTGCCTGCCGTAGGAAACGCCGAGCTCAGTGCGGGTCGGCAGGGGCGCGACATGCAAGAAGGTCGGGGTCCACTTATGCCGCCCGCATACGCTCGTGAGGGCATCGATAACCTGGCGGGTTTGCAGGGCTTCGCCAAACGTGTTCAGCTGCAGCTCGATCTGCCCCATCGGCAGAATCCGCGGCGGTCGGATACTGGTGAAGCGCACGATGTCACCCGTGAGATGACGCACCAAACCGGCGGGAGTGGTGAGCGCTAGGAGGTAGTCTTGATCGAGGCTCACCTTGGGTAGCGGCACGGCTTTAAAACCCAACTCATTGAGCTGATCGGGGCGGTAATCTTTCACCGGGAGGAATTCAAAGTAGATCCCCGTCTCGGCCAGCAACCGCAGGCCGGGGAGCGAGCCGGGACCTTGCGCGGCGATGAAGCCCTCAGCCGTCGTGAAGACTTCATGCAACGCGACGTTGGCGCCGGCCGCATTTTTGAGTTGGCGGTAGATCGGTCCCGGGAAGTCACCGGTCAAGACAACGCACCGCAGCTGCGGCCAGATGGCGCCGAGCGAGGTGAACCGGATTTTGCCCTTCGATAATTTATTAGTCGCCTTGCGAGCGAAGTCCCGGACCCAAGCCGGATGACCCGCGATCAACGTGACTGGTTTGGGGCGGGTGCGCTTGATGACCCGTTCGACAAAATCGTCCCACCCTTGCCGCAACGCGATGCGGGCGGTGGGTTCGAAATAAAAGCGCTCGACCCAGTGCGGATGTTGGATGGCGGCCAACGTCGCGAGGTCGGCGATCGCGGCGGATTCCTCGTCCTCCAGACGATTGGTGGGAACGCTCCCCCCAAGCAGGAGCACCCGTCCAAGCAACGCGTGAACCCCGCCGGACCGCGCGGTGGCGTGCAGGATGGCGGCCTGGGCTCCCGCCGCATACGTGGCCCGCATATCGGCGGTCACCGGCACGTGGCGAGGCTCGCCGGTGGTGGTGCCGGCGGTGGCGACGAAACAATTGCACGTTCCCGGCCAGAGGAGATCAGCCGCGCCCTGCTTCACCTGTTCCACCCAAGGGGCCAGGTCGCGGTGGTCGGAGAGCGGCACATTTTGGCGAAAGGCAGCGGCGGACATGTCTGCGGTGAGACCGAGCTGATTGCCGCGGCTAGTCTTGGCGAGCGACTGGAGCAAACGCGGCAACGTCTTTGCCTGGACCCGTTCGGCTCGCAGCTTCTGCTGCAGTTGTCGCCGCGTGACCGTGGTCAGCCAGTCGGCCGCGATATTGAGCAGGGGTTTGTAGAAATCCGGCATCGGCAGGTCCGTGAGAAAGCTAGGCGACGACGGTGATCGCATGGCCGCAAGCAGATTAACCCCGGGGCCTCGTGGGACGGGTGTTTTTACCGATTGTTTGAAAACGAAGGGTCGACCAACGTGAGCGCGTGTATCGCATTGAAACGATTTTTGAAGATGAACAGATGCTGGTGGTCGACAAACCGCCGGGGTGGAGCATGTCGGCCAAATCAGGTGGGGCGGGAGCGCTGCCCAATCTGGTAAAAGTGCTATCGGCCGAAAATCCAGGGGGGCTGATTCCGGCGCACCGGCTCGACAACGAGATCAGCGGTCTGGCGGTCTTGGCCAAAACCAAGGCAGCGTTGGATTTCCTAAGCGGCGAGTTTCAGAGCAAACAAGCCCAACGCATTTATCGGGGATTTGCGGTGATCGCGCGGGAGGACGAGATTGATCGCATCACGGATCTACCGATCCTTCGGGATGCCGGGGATACGCTACCGTCGGAGTTTGAGGTGAGCTACGCGTTGGCGCCCGAGTTGGAACAACCCGGCCGCATGCACGTCTATCGCAAGAAAGGCGGACGGCGGGCCTTCACTGAATTTCGGGTGCTGGAGGCGTTTGGCCGATTCGTGTGGTTTGAGGCGGAACTGGAAACCAATCGTGAAAAGCAAGTGCAAGCGCACCTCGCGTCGATCGGCGCGCCCGTATTGGGCGATGACCTGCACGGCCTGCCGGAGGTGCGGTTGTTGTTGTCCGATTTCAAGCGCGGCTACAAAGGCCGTGAAGACGAGAAACCGCTCATCTCCGGGGTCGCCCTGCAAGCCGCCCGCCTATCGCTGCGTCACCCCGAATCCCGCGAGCGCCTCACTTGGGAAGCACCGCTACCCAAAGGCTTCGAAATCGCTTTGCGCAACCTACGCAAATTTTCCCGCCGATAGAATGGCGCCGAAAAACGGCGTGAGATTGGTCCGGGGTAGGACGGTTTCGCCGCAAACCGCCGAATGTGGCGGGTGGGATGAAACGGCGCGCTCGGCGAGCACGCCCTACCGCGGAAGCCATAGTCTCAATGTGACTTGCGCTGCGCTCGATTAATTGGTCCGGGGTAGGGCGGTTTCGCCGACGTAGTCCTTTCATCAAGGACGGAGAGGGCGCCGCAAACCGCCGATTGCGGTGGGTGGGGTTGCCGCCACCAATGACTCGCTCTGGGATTGCCCTGCGGGTCCTCAATTCTCAGCGTTCTCGGATGTCAGAAAAAATCCGGGTCACGATTTGGAACGAGTATCGTCACGAAAAAATAAACCCCCAAGTGGCGGCGGTTTATCCTATCGGAATTCACGGCGCCTTAGCGGAGTTTCTGGGCGAGGTCGCCGACTTTGAGATTCGGACGGCGACGCTCGATGAACCGGAGCATGGCCTGACCGCTGAGATTCTCGCGGCCACCGATGTATTGATTTGGTGGGGACATCGGGCGCATGATGAGGTCGAGGACGAGATCGCAATTCGGGTCGCGGCCCGGGTGCACGCTGGCATGGGATTTATCGCGCTGCATTCCGCGCATTATGCCAAGCCGTTCAAACGGCTCATGGGCAGCTCGTGTTCGCTCTGTTGGCGGGATGATGGGGAAAAGGAGCGCCTCTGGACGGTGCGTCCGTCGCACCCCATTGCGGCGGGGGTGCCGCTGCACTTTGAGATTGATCCCGAGGAGATGTATGGCGAGCCCTTTGGTATTCCGGAGCCGGATGAATTGATCTTCATCTCTTGGTTCGCGGGTGGGGAAGTGTTTCGCTCGGGCGCCACGTGGCAACGCAGTCATGGCCGGGTGTTCTATTTTCGGCCGGGCCACGAAACGTTTCCGACCTATGCAGATGCCAATGTGCGTCGCGTGATTATCAATGCCGTCCGGTGGGCCCAGCCCACGGTTAACCTGCCCGACAGTGCGCCTCGCGCCGAGCGTCTAGAGGCCTGATTTGAGAGCCCCAAAAAACCCCACCGGTTAAGGCGGGGTTTTGGCTGCAGCGGGACTGGGGGAGTGGTCGGATCAGGTTGCGCCGGTGGGCGAGGTGTTTTTTCGCTTTTTCACGAGTGCGATACCGATAAAGACGAAGGTCAGGATGGCCGGAAGGATGGCGACCTTGCCCAAGGCCTCTAAGCCTGCGGCGGATTGCACGGCGGCCAAGGCCTCACCGACGAGAGTTTCACCTTCGGGGGTGCGAGCGCTGATGCCGGCGTCATACCAGCGACCTATCACTGGCAGCACGAAGCTCACACTAAGCATCCCTGCTCCACCCATGATGGCGAGCCCGAGGGCGCCGGTTTTCGGATAGTTCTCAGCGACGTAACCCAGCATGGTTGGCCAGAAAAAGCAGACGCCGAACGCGAATACCGTAGCGGAGGCGAACAGCATGAGCCCCGTGGTATGAGACATGGCATATAAGCCCAATGTGCTTACGACCGCGCTGGCGATAAGTGTGCCGATGGGGGAAAATGTATGAACAAAGGGACCTGCGAACATGCGACCCACCGCCATAAGCCCTGTAATCCAAACGAGGACGAGGATTCCGGAAACGCCTGCGTTCTCGAGAATTGGTGGGATCCATTGACCCGGCCCGAGTTCGGTCGAGGCCGTCATGAGCATACAGAAGATCATTAACAGGAAGCCGGGTGCGAGACAGGCTTTGAACATCGATCCCGTCGATTCACCTCTTTGCACCCGTTCGGTTTGAGGGAAACTCTTGCCCCAAAACATGACCCCGTAAATTGCCAGCGGAATGAGCATGGTGGCAAATTGCCATTTCCAGCCGAGACCCATTTTGCCGAGGGTGAAGGCCAATAAGCCGCCGATCACAATGCCACCGGGGAACCAGACATGGAAGTGGTTGAGCTTAGTAGTTTGGTTCTTGGGATAAAGGGAGGCCACGAGGGGGTTACAGCCCGCCTCCACCATGCCGTTAGCAATACCGAACAGGAGTGTGCCCATGAAAAGGCTCCAATAATCCCACGCAAAAATCGTGAGCAAAATTCCTAGCGCATGCCCGATCCAAGCGAACTTGATAATGCGGCCGATCCCGAGGGCATCAACGAAGGGACCACCAAACATCATAGCGAGGGTGAAGCCCCAGAATGCGGTGCCATTGATCCAACCTACTTGTTCATTGGTGAGGTTGAACTCGGTCGCCCAGTCGGAAGCTGCCGCCCCGCGGAGGGCGAAGCTCATCGCAGTGACGATGAGCGCGAGACAACTCGCGCGGAATAAAGGGGAAGCATTGAAGTTACTCATGGTAAGAAGACATTTTAGGCGTCTATTCGGTGAGGGGTTAGACCACCAGCACACGGTAGGGGTTAGGGGATTTGGATTGTCCGAAGAAGGCTCGTCCTGAGAACAATACCGAACAGCAAATGACTTCGGGCAGGCGGGGCGAGCCTCAATTCACAAGGTCCGTTACGGGCGTTGACCGGGTGCCCGTATGCTAAGAAACGAGGCCCGCTAGGCAGCAAACTAGCGCATTTTTTCTAGCGCGCGGCGGGCGCGGTCTTTGGCCGCGTCGTCGTGCTTCTCGCGGGAGGGCATGCTGAGGCCAATCTCAAAGTTTTGGCGGGCCAGATCGCCTTCGCCAGCGGCGGCGTAGGCGAAGCCGAGTTCGAGGAAGTGACTCAGTCCGCCGGGATCGAGCTCGGTGGCTTTCTTGAGATGGAAGATGGCTTCTTCCACCGATGCTTCCGGCAATCCGCCGTAGAGCATCCTAGTGAAGAATCGGGCAATGGTGCCGAGCGAATCCACCTCGCGGTGCCAGCGGCCGAGGACGTGATGGGCCCAAGCGTATTCGGGATCGAGTTCGATCGCGCGGCGGGCGTCCGCTTTGATTTCACGAGCGGATTCAACCTTGGCCTGATTGCTGCCGAGCGAGGCGATTTTGCCCTTGGTGATCGCGACCGAAAGCACGTTGATTGGCGCCTCCGGGGCGACCGCCACGGCCCGTTTGGCATAAGTCAGAGCATTCTCTAGGAGCTCGAGTTGTTTATCCTCGTCTGGGTAGTCGACCGTCGAGTCCGAGTATTGTTGAGCGATCTTTTGCAGCACCTGCGCGTTGTCGGGAGCGAGTTTTTCCACGGCGAGGAACAACTCTAGCGCGTCTTGGCTGCGGAGGTTATTTTCCGCCACAATGGCCTGAGCGTAGCGTTCGGCGGCTTCACCCTCGAGTCCTGCATTGTCGGCGGTAGCCACCCAAGGCAGGAGAAAAGCGAGGACACAGAGTAGGGGGAAGCGGTTCATCAGGATGGGGAGGAGAAAGGGCGCTCAAGGTTTCACGAAGCGGTAGTGGCTCACCAGCCATTCTTCGCCGTTGCGGTAGCCCCAGAGTTCGGCGCAGCTCGCGTAGAATACGCGCCAATAGACCCACCATTTGGTGACTTGGTCGGCGCCATAGGTCGCCGCGAACAGGGGTTCGATCTCGCCGCGGTGTTGGTCCATGTTCTCCAGCCAATGCTCGGCCGTCTGCTGGTAGTGGCGGCCGTTGATCTTCCAGTCGGCCTCGAGGCGAAGATCGTCTTGGAAGGCGGCGAGCAGGTCATGCGCGGGCATTTGGCCACCAGTGAAAAAGTAGCGGGCCATCCAGTCGGTGTCGTCTTGGGGCACGAAGTGGTAGGAGAGTTGGTGGTGCGTGAAGATGTGCACAAACAGTTTACCGCCCGACTTGAGCCAACGGGCGACATTGCCGAGGAGCTGCTGGTAGTTTTTCATGTGCTCGAACATCTCGATCGAAATCACGCGATCAAAGGTCTTCGCCGGAATGTCGAAGTCATTCATGTCGGCCGTGATGATGGTCACGTTGTTCAGGCCGCGCTGGGTGGCTTGAGCATCGATGTGTTCTTTCTGCGTGCGGGAATTCGACACGGCGGTGATCCGTGACTTCGGGAAACGCGCCGCGAGGTAGAGCGTTATCGATCCCCACCCGCAACCGAGCTCCAGAATATCCTGTCCATCAATGAACTCCCCGCGCTCCGCATAGAGATCGAGCATCGCGGTCTCCGCCTCGCCGAGCGTCTCCTTGCCGGTTTCGTAATAGCAGCCGGAATACTTCAGGCGGGGACCGAGACAATATTGGTAGAAATCTGTGGGGACTTCGTAGTGCTGTTCGTTGGCTGCCGCGGTTTGTTCGGCGATGCTGCGAGTTTTTAAGTTAGCCACGTAACTGGCGGCATCGTAGCCCGCCTCGTCCTTTAAGCGTTGGCCCAGCAAACGCCGGATGCCGATGCGGATCGCGAAGTCGGGGAGGAGGTTTTTTTCGAGAAGCGCGTCGATCATGAGGAAGTAGATTTACGGGAAGGCCCGGGAAAGAATTCGTTGGTGGTGCTCTGGTATTCGCGGAACTTGTCACCCTTGGAATTGAGGGAAGAGGCCTCGGCCATGGGCACGCCCGTTTTGTAGCGCAACAGGTAGTAGATGGACGCGGGCGCGATCAGGCCGATCCAGCCGTAGCTGGAGCCGAGCGCGAACACCCCAAAACCTACCCAGATGCACCACTCGAAGAAGTAATTGGGATGACGGGTGTAGTGCCACAGACCGACGTTGCACACCTGTCCTTTGTTGTCGGAGTTCCGGAGGAAGGCCGCGAGTTGGCCGTCCGCCAAGGCCTCTCCGCTCAGGGACAATACCACGATGGCGGTGCCCACGATTTCCCAAATTGAGAACGAGGTGGACGCGTTGTAAGTGGGGAAAATGAAGGGCAGTCCGAGGAGGACCACGGTGAGGGCTTGGAGTTGAAAAAACCCAAACATCATCGGCCCGAAATTGGATTTCCAGTCGGTGCGGAGTTGGGCGTAGCGGCTGTCTTCTTTGGGGTGATGCGAAGCCACCCGCTTGTAAAGGTGCGAGCCGAGTCGGATGCTCCAAGCACTCGCCAGCGCGGCGATCACGAGTTGGCGAGAGCTCCAGCCGGTAGCATTGAGTGCGAAGAACCAGGCCAAGGCGGTGAAGCTATAAGACCAGACAACATCCACGAAGCCGTAGTTGTCCAGGCGGCGACATACCCAGAACGTGATGCTGAACAGGACCACCATCATCAGTAGGGCGAGACCGAGAGCGACGAGTAGATTCATGACGAGGAAGAGGGTTTGCGCAGCGCGGCGAGGCGTTCAATCACGGGACGCAATGGAAAGTAAACCAGCGCGAAGAGCACCGGAGCGGTGATGATCCAGGCGGTGAAGGCATGCACCCCGGCCCAGCCAAATTTGGTGAGAAACTCCATCAACGAAAGCTCGGCGAAACTGGTTAACATTTCCGTCACGGAGAAGGGATCGCTGGTAGCGCCCCAGATCAGTTCGCCGCCTTTGACGTAGATGAGAACCATCACGAGTTGGAGCGGACCGAGTAGCTGATTGAGCACCTGCAGAATCGGTTGGTTGAGGCGCAACGCCATCCCCACGCCGAGATTGAGCAGAGAAGTGAAGCCGAGAAACGGAAACAGCGAACAAACGGTGCCGACGCCGAGCGTCGCTGAGATCCGCTGGGGCGTGACCCCCTGCGTGAGTTGCTGTTTGATCGGCTCAACTACCCGTCGTTGCCAGAAGCTCGGCTTCGGTTCGTCGGTTGCGGAAGGTGACCCGGTGGCATTCATGCTCATTACGACAGCATCGGACCCGCGCCGAGAGCGTAAGCGATCAATCCCACGATCACAAATCCCCCAGGCAAAGCCAACTTACCTGCCCGGCGCTGGGTGAACACCTCGCCGAGCCGGTCGATGTGATCGATGCGGAAGAGTTCGATGATCATGTAGATCGCCATGGCAAAAGTTCCCCACATCAGCACCACCAGCAGCCAAAGGGCCCGAGCGCCGGTCGACTGTTCCTTCCACGCTACCCAAACGTAGAACGTGATGAAGGCGAAGTAGGCGTCGATCAGCGTGGTGACGAACCATGGGTTCGTGAAGACCTCGGGTGGGATGCCGAAGATCGGTTGTGCCAGACTCGCCCACACAATGAGCGAACACATGGTGACAAAGATGACGATAAAAAGGATGCGTAGAAACCAGAGCATGATGCGGAGGGGTTGAGGGGGGCTTAGGTGACCGTGACCGACCGTCGAATCCACTTAACCGGCGTAGTTGTTGGCGCGCATGTGCAGCGTCTGGACGACCGAGATATTACGCATCGCAAAGGCGGCTTCGCAGTAGCGTAGGTAGTAGTCCCACTTGCGGATGAAGCGATCGTCGAAACCCAGTTTGCGCACCTCGTCGAGTCGGCTGGTGAACGCGTCCTGCCAGTGGCGCAACGTGATCGTATAGTCTTCCGCGTAGTCTTCCATGCGGCGCAGTATAAAACCGCCGGACTTGGCCAACAGATCATTTACGCGGTTGGCCGAGAGCAGCAGTGAGCCGGGGAAAACATGCTTTTGGATGAAGTCGACGCCTTTGCGAAACTCATCGTAACGATCATCGGGACAGGTGATGAATTGCAGCGCGAGACGCCCGTCGGGTTTGAGTAGGCGCGACAACGCATTGGTGAAGGCAGGCAGGTATTGGTGACCGAGCGCTTCCATCATTTCGATAGATACAATCTTGTCGAATCGGCCTTCGATATCGCGGAAATCGATGAGCTGGACATCGATCCGATCCGACAGACCGGCCTCGGCGATACGAGTGACTGCGAGATCGAGTTGTTCCTGCGAGATGGTGACGGTGGTCACGCGGCAACCATAATTTTTGGCCGCGTGCATCGACCATCCACCCCAGCCGGTGCCGATTTCCAAAACGTGGTCATCGGGCTGCAGGTCGAGCTTCCGGCAGAGGGCCTCGTTCTTGGCGGCTTGTGCTTGTTCGAGCGGAAGATCAGCCGCTCCAAAATGAGCCCCCGAATACATCATCGATTTATCGAGAAAGAGGGCGAAGAACTCGTTGGAAAGATCGTAGTGCTCGCTGATGTTCTTGCGGGCGGTGGTGCGGTTGTTCGGCCGCAGCAAGTGGCCGACGCGATTGACCGAGCGCAACAAGTTGATCGCCCGATCTTTCAATTTGCGGCGGCGGGAGCCGGAGAGCGTGGGGGCGTCTTCGACGTTGAGGATGAACCACGCGATCACGGCGGTCAGGTCGGGCGAATCCCAATCTCCATCGATGAAGCCCTCGCCGAACCCGACGTCCCCCGCGAGCACACATTTTTTGAAAAACGACTCCCGCCGCACTCGGATCGTGGCTGTAGCGGAGATGCCTTGAGCGAGATCGGCGTGCGGCCCGGGTGAGCCGAGGCGGATCGTTTCGCCCTCCGGCAATTCCAGATTGAGGGTGCCGCGTTTCATCCCGGCGAGGTTTTCAATCACCAAGCGCCGGCTCAGGCTCGAGCGAGCTGCGGCCGGCAAGACGGTATCGATGGAGGCAGTGGTGGGAGATGCGTTCATGATCGGGCAGAGGAGGGAAAATTAAGAGTGGGCGGCCCGAGCGACGTCGGTGGGCTCAGTGGGCTGTTGGGGTAATGATTCGTGCGGACGGTAAAGATTGGATTGCCCGGCGGGCCGATTTTTTTTCGCGAACCAAGGCACGCGTTTCAGCCACAAGCGCAGCGCGTGCCAGTGGATGAGTAGAATTACCCGGGCGGTCAGGAGGGGATAGCGAAAAAGAAAACCCGCCAGCGCGCGATCGGTTAGCCCCCGGGCGGTCCCGGTGATAGCGGTCGCGAGATTGCGGCGTTCGCCCTCGTAGTCGTCGATCATCACCGTGAGGCGGTCGTCCGCCGGGCGCAGCCGGAAGTCGAAATCGATATCCACATCGGAGAACGGAGAGACGTAAAAGTTCTTAGCCACCCGATGCTGGAAACCCTCCTCGCCCAGATTCTCCGGCTTGAGCAGGTAGGGCTTCATCTCGTGAAAGGTATTGGTGACTTCGACAATCGAAGCGATCAGCGCGCCGTCGGCGTTCCGCACGTAGTAGAACGAGACCGGATTGAAGCGATAGCCCAGCATGCGAGGTAACGTGACGAGCTCTACCCGCACCGAATCATCAGCCTCGACCCCATGCGTGTTGAGATAGCGGATCACCCGCTCTTTAAGCGTCGGGGTATCTTCAATAGTGTAACCATAATGGTTACATTGGGCGGAGTCGGTTGGGTCTGTGGGATTGTAGAGGTGTTCGGTGAGGGGGAGGAAATCGCCGGTGCGCAGGCTGTAGAGATTACTGGAATCGACGGACAGCAGGCGGTGGCGGCGATGAAGTTCCGCCAGTTCGTCGAGATCGACCGACAGCATGAACACCCGATAGACGAAGCGATGCACTTTCGGAAAAAAGCGCGCGTGCATAACCCGACATTCGTAAACTTTGGACCTCATCAAGGCTCCATAATGAGTCCTTCCCGGACTCAAAGGCAAACCACCCAACGGGAAACTAGACTAATATTAGACATCCCACGGGTCGCTCCCTAACAGCAAGTTGCACAACTGGACGGCGCTCCACAAGCCATCTTCGTGGAAGCCGTAGCGCTGGTAGGCGCCGACGAAATAGGTGTTGGTGGTGCCACTCGCATCCGCGTTCAGTCCGGGAATCTCCTCCTGGGCCCGCAGCGCCGGTAGGTCGAAGAGGGGATGAGTGTATTTGATAGTGCGTTGCACCTTGGTGGTATCCAGATCCGCCGCGCGATTGATCGAAACGAAGAACTGCTCTTCCTCGCCGACGCCTTGCAACGAATTCATCCAGTAGTGGGTGGCGGGATCGATGCGGCCCTCCGGACCGCGGGTGAGTTGGTAATTCCAACTCGACCAAGCGAGCTTGGTGCGTGGCATCACCGTCATATCGGTGTGCAGGGATGCGGTGTTGGGCTGGAAGGCAAAACAACCAAGAATGCGACTCTCGGCGGGCGTGGGATTGACCAGCAGTTTCAGCGCAACGTCGGCGTGAGTGGCCAAGATCACTTGGTCAAAAGATTCGGCCTCTCCCCGCGCTGTCATGACGATTACCTTACGGTCCGTGCGCACCACGCGAGTGGCGGCGCGAGTCACGTGAATTCGATCGCGAAACGGCTCAATCATACGTTGCACGTATTCGCGACTGCCGCCGTCTGGAGTCCACCATTGGTGTTGGGTGTCGAGTCCTAGGAAACCGTGGTTGTGAAAAAAACGCAGCAGACTCGAAGCCGGGAATTGCAGCATTTTCTCCGGCGGCGTGCTCCACACCGCCGAACTCATGGGCACTAAGTAGAGGTTGAAAAAATCCTCCCCGTAGCCGCGGGAGCGCACGTAGTCCGCGAGCGAAACCTCGCGCAGGCGGCCATCTTCGAGCGCGGCGACCGCCTCCTTGTTGAAGCGATTGACGGCCCATAGCATCTTCAGAAACCGGGCGTTAAAGATGTTTTTACGCTGCGCAAAAAGGTGGTTGAGTGAGCTGCCGCTCCATTCGAGGCCACTCTCGTCGTCGCGCACCGAGAACGACATCGAGGTCTTCTTGGTGGGCACCTTGAACTGATCAAAAAGGCGGCAGAGATGCGGATAGGTCTCATGGTTAAACACCATGAATCCCGTATCGATCGGCACGGTCCGGTCGGTGCCTAGCACGGTAGCGTCCACGGTGTTGGCGTGACCTCCGATATGCTGATCGGATTCGAAAACCGTGACATCGTGGTGCGGATGCAGGAAGTGGGCACAGCCCAACCCGGAGATGCCGGAGCCAATGATTGCGATACGAGCCATGAAGTTTGGAAAAGAAGCGAGCAGGATGCCCGCAGCGATGAAATGAGGAGAAAAAGGTTTTTGAGTGATCCGGATGAATCAGCTCATCAATTGAACTAATTAAGGACGCGCGGCATGAATAAAATGCAAATACCTACCTTGATCTTACCAGCCGTGCTACTCCACCGCTCCGGGGGCAGCTGGTCGGATAGCGAACCCGGACGTCCGCATGGGTTTGGTTGCAGCCGAGTCCGTTGGTCCCGGGTTTCAGTGGGGTGGTTTGTGATTTGCGAAACACCCACCCGCTGGTGTCCCGAGCCACGCGCCCGACTTTCATCCGAGATGGCGGAGGGCGGACTCGCCGAGCGCGCCAGCGGTGGCGTGGGGTTCCGGCGTGCGAACGGCGGTCTCGGCGCGACGGCGCAATCTCTTAACCGATCACCCCTCTAGCCATCCAGCATGCCGGACAACAGGGTGGCGATGCCGAGGAAGGACATGAAGCCGGCGATGTCGGTGATGGTGGTCAGAATAATGGACGACGACAGGGCGGGATCTTGCCCGATTTTCTTGAGCACGATCGGCACCAGACCTCCGGCGACGGCGGCGATTACCATCGAGGAAATCATCGCGAGGGCGATAATGAGTCCGAGGCCGAGACTGTGGCTCCAGAGCAACACTCCCGCGCCACAGGTGATGGCGATTGCGAGTCCGTTGATGGCGGCCGCCCCCATTTCCTTGAACATCACGCGCGACCAATGCCGCACCGTGATCTCGCGGAGGGTGAGACCACGCATGGTGACCGCCAGGGCTTGGGCGCCGGTATTGCCGGATTGCCCAGCGGCGATCGGGAGCAGAATGGCCAGCGCGGTGTAGCGAGCGATGGTCTCCTCGAACATGCCGACGACGGCGGCCGCGAGGAAGGCGGTCAGTAGATTAATCTGCAGCCAAGGCTGCCGTTTTTTGACGGCGAACCATGCGCTGGAAAGCGCCTTCTCATCTTTACTGACACCGACCATCGATCCCAAATCCGCGGCCATTTTCTTTTTGAGGGTGTCGAGAATGTCCGACTCGTAAATGATCCCAATGAGGCGCTCGTTGCCGTCCACGACGGGGATAGACTCGAGCCGCCCGGCTTGCATTTTATCCGCCACATCGCTGCGCGAATCGAGCACGGTGACGAAGGCCTGAATAGGTTTAGCTAGCGTATTGAGCGACTGATCGGGAGTCGCCAGCACCAGCCGCTGCATGTCCACCTCGCCGAACAGATGCATGTCGTCGTCGAGGAGAAACACGCTGGAGAGCGCTTCAATCTTTTGATTGCGCAGTTGGGCGATGGCATCGGCTACGGCGACACTCGCGTTGAACGCGATGATCCGGGTATCCATGAGGCGACCGGCGCTGTCGTCGGAGTAGTCGAGCAGGTCGCGAATTTCCACGCTCACCGTGGCTGGCATGGCCTCGAGAAAAGCCGCCCGTTGATCCGCCGAAAAACGGCTAAGGATCGCTCCACAAATTCCGGGATCCAAGGCGGTCAGCAGCTCTACGGCCTTGGCGGAATCGAGGGCGAGTAGCAGCCGGTTGGCGACTTCGGGGGCGAGTCGTTCCCAAATCGGTTGCAGCGCGTAGGTAGGTTGTTCACCGAGAATCGTCGCGACTTCATCGCTGGGCATCGACTCGATTTTGCGCGCGGCGGCTTTGGGAAAATCGAGCAGAAACGTGCGGGTCAACAGGTCGGCCGCGGTGGTCGTGGGAGATGTGGGAGCGTTCATGCGTCAGCGTTTTTCCGATTCGAAAAACGTATTGGCCAAGGCGACGATGCAGGCGGTGTAGGCTTGGGCCATTTGGCTGATGATGCCCTGATCACTTGATCGTTCCGCGGGTCGCTCGCCATGCGTGAGTCCACGGCGCAGATCGACGTGGCGCAGGACTCCGATCAGTTTGGCCGCCCGGTCCACCACCGGTAAGGTATCACGAGTGTGCCAGCCCGGATGGTTGGATTCGGTCTCCAAATTCGCGCGGCCGAGTAGGCGTTGATCGGCCGGTTGGGTAAGACTGGAAATCGCCACTGCCGGCGACGCACTCAGCAGAGCGCGGAGGCTAACTTCCCCCTGTAAAAGTCCGTCGCGATCAACGATGGGGATTTGGTCGGGTTCGCCGTTGGCACCGTGCTGGGCGATGCGCTCCAAGGCGTCGGAAACCAAACAATCGAGAGGCAGCGAGAGTCCGTTAGGCATCATCCATGCGCCCACCGCATCATCGGAGTAGTTGAAGACGATCCGCAGGGTGAGCTGGATTTTTTCGGGAAACAGCGCGTTGAGCTGCCGCTGCTTTTCGAAAGGCAGCTGTCTCAGCACCGTGGCGAGGGTGGTATTGCTCAATGCCGCTAGCACTGCCGCGGCGATTTCGGGGGCCATGTGTTGACAGATGCCCGCTGCGTAGTTGGGCAACATCCGGTTGAACACACCCGTGGTGTGATCGTAAGGCACGTTGGATAAAAACGCGGCGACTTCGACCGGAGGTTGTCGCTCCAGCAGTTGGGCGGCGGCGGCGGGCTCCGACTTTAGAAAGGCGAGGGCGAGGCCGAATTGCTGAGGGGCAGCCACGTTATGCGGAGGTCGATTCCGTTGTAGGCGGATTGGCCGGGGCCGGTGGTTTGGTAGCGATCAAGCTGATCTCTTGGTCGAAGATTCCAGCCGGAACGACGGCCTGCCCGGCGCTCGTTTCGAGAATGATCGTGGTCGCGGTGATCTCGGCCACTGTTCCGGTGATCCCGCGGATGCTCACCTCCTGTCCGATCCGGCAGGTTTTACGGCAATTCTGCGCGCCAATGACATTGGCGGCTAGCGTGCGTGCGCCCAATCCGAACGCCAAGGCTCCTCCAGCGAAAAACACGCCCACGATGACCACGAGCGACTCGGTCAGAAAATGAACATTGATACCGAGTTGTTCGACTCCGATGATCGCCATGGTGAAGACGATGGCGAGCTGACTGACCCGACCGATGAGTTCCGGTCGCTGGAACTTAGCCGAGGCAGCGGCGCGCGTGGTGATGGAGCCCACGCCTGATCCGAGCAAAATGCCTGCAAAGATGATAATCATCCCCGTGATGAGTTGGGGCAGGAAGCGGACGACGCTTTGGGTCCAGTCGGTAAAGAGCGACCAACCAATGAGGTTCGCGGCAGCGGCGATGAAAAACAACATCACGGCCCAGAAGGCGACGCGGCCAAGCATTTTGGCGTAGGAAACGCGTAAGGCGCTGGAGCGCAGCCATTCCACGCGCAGGGCCGGGGGTAGAAATGAATCGAGTCCCGTGATCAGCTTTTGCACCGCGATGCGCACGACGTAAGCGACCGCCCAACCCACTGCTAGTAAGACGAGTGCCCCCAACAGTTCGGGGAGCGAGTTAAGCACTTTATCTACGAATGCTTCGTAGGTTTCGTAGAGTGAGGATTGCAGACTAGAGGCCTGAGGATCGGCGAGGGGGGCAGCCATGGGCCAAGTTATTGATCAAGGCAGGACCCTCACCAGATAATAAATGCGGCGATCTCAACGCCGCTTCCAAAACGCTCGCCTAATCGTCGGCTTGCTTCGGCTTGTCGTGGTCGACGCTCAGCTTGGAGACATCTCGCTGCTGCTCGGGTGAGTCAGCCTTCTGCGGCGGTTCGGCTCCGGCGGCTTGCATGGCCCCGACGGCGAGGGCGGCGGCGGTCGGCATGACTTTTTTGAAGGAAGAGTGACCGGCGATGGGTTCGGCTTTCGCGGCAGCGGCGGCGCTCTGCAAATGTTCTTGGCGCATGCCCTCCTCGAGGACGGTTTTAGGCACGCCCTTGAGGCCCCAGATTGCGCCCGTCCATGACATTATTTTGAGGCCGTAATAAGTCAGGTCGATCTCCCACCAGTAGAAACCATTGCGGGTCGAACTCTGGTAACGGTGGTGGTTGTTATGCCAGCCCTCGCCCATGCAAATGATAGCGAGGATGAAGCTGTTGCGGGAATCGTCTTCGGTGTTGAAGCGACGTTTGCCCATCAGATGAGCCATCGAGTTGATGCACGACGTGCCGTGGAAAAGCGCGGTGGTGCTGATAAAGAACCCCCAGACGAGCATCTGAGCGCCACTGGTGCCGAGACCGGGTGCGTAAGCCTGGAGTAAAGCGCCGAGACCGAAGGTCGCGGCGGCAAATAACAACGGCACGACGATATCGAAGCGGTTGAGGAAGACCAACTCCGGGAACTTCGCCAAATCCTTCACCTTCGAGTAGTCGGTGGGGAAATTTCTCCGGCTGGTGATCCAGCCGATGTGAGCCCAGAGGAAGCTGTGCGTATGCGGCGAATGCGCATCGTGCTCGTCGTCGCTATGCCGGTGGTGATGGCGGTGATGATAGGCCCACCATAAGGGACCGCGTTGTGCTGCGGTGCCGCCCCAGAGCGCCAAGAGGAACTGACCGACGCGGGACGTGCTGTAGGTTTTGTGAGAAAAGTAGCGGTGGTAGATCCCGGTGACCGCGAACATCCGCGTAAAATACAACACGACAGCGGCGGTGACCGCGATGGGGCTCCATCCCACCGAGATTACGCCCAAGCAACCCACGTGCAGGATCACGAAAGGCAGAACGCGCATCCAGTCGACCTTGTCGGGTTCGTTACGCATTTTGTCCGCCCCGCCGGGGCAGTAGTCGGCATCGATCCACTGCACCATGGCAGTAGAAAATCGGCGGAAGATGTTCGGTTGGGAAACGCTCACGAAGTATGTCTTAGGTTCAAAAGCCCAGAGCCAAGGGCATCGGCCGGTATTGAGCAAGTTACTCAAGGCATTCTTCGCCCAAAGGTGGGTTTTTGGATTCAGGGAAGGGTGATTTCCGGAATCGGATCGTCGGGCAGGATTTCCTCTCCTTCCCAGCAAACGCGATCATCGCGATATTCGATCAACCGCGCCCGACTGCCGGGGGGGGGCGTTGGAGGCGGGCGGAATGACGATCAAGGGGAGGCGTTTGCCCCTGCGGCTGGCCGCCTAACGGACCGACCCAGTCATTGAGGTCATCAATCGCGATCATCAGCACCCCCTGGGGTCGCTCGGCCAGCGAGAGGGAGGCAAAACGCCCACAGACAGCAGAAGAGTTTTCTCATGAGTCGGGGTTTGGGTTGTTTTATATCACTTGCCCTTAACTTTTAGACTTTAACCACGTCTACAAGCGGGGCGAACGGTTTGATACGGACCCGTCTATGAGCGGAGCCAATGTTATGACACCGACACGTGTATGAACTTAGTGAATGGACTGCCATGACTCCGCCACCGCTGCGTCGGAGTTGGATATTTAGAAGCGAAATGACAGTGCCGCTATGTCGGACATTCGCAATGCTCATAGACGTGTGCATTGCGTTCTCACTCCGTTCCTTGAGTGTCGTTAAGCTCGGTAGTGATTAAAGAAATTCACAACAATCTCGCGGAGGGATAGGAAAGCTAGGTTGGAGTTGGCTAGGTTCGTCGAGCGGGTTAGCGTTCGGGTATGAAAAAAGGTAGCGGAGTGGGGTTCGGTATCCTGTCCCGCGCCGCGGGATCTGTGAAATCGGTGGTTAAAATTCCGAGGTTGGAGACGGATCTAATTAGACGCAGTTTTTGACCACAGATTACCCAGATACGAACCGGATAAAAGGTAGCGGCGTGGGGTTCGATATCCTGTATTAATTTATGACAAGTGTGGTTCAAAAGCTTCGGGGTATGAGACGGATCAATCGAACGGATGGATTCTAAAGTAAAAGCCGAGTGGATGTTGGTATGAGGTAGGCTGGGAGTTAATGAAACTCGGCTCGGTTTTTCGAGAAACCGAACCCCGGCGGGCGGCTCGGGTCGCGGCTTGCGCCGAGTGGATTTTAGCGATGAGCTGATTCAGCATGGACGTCCCCAACGCCGCCTCCCGTGTGATCCCGCCCGTGCGCAAGCGGGAGATCTTTGGCTGGTGTTGTTTCGACTTCGGCAACTCGGCGTTTACCACGATTGTCATTACCGTGGTGGGGCTGCCCTACTTCAAGGCCGTGGTGGCCGGTGGGGCCAACGGCGCAGAGGGCTGGTGGGGCACGACCTTGGCGCTCTCTCAATTGTGCGTGCTGCTGCTCGCGCCGCTGGTCGGCGTGGTGGCCGATGTGCATGCGCGCAAGAAGCGCTACCTCGCGGTCACGGCAATCGTGTGTTCGGTGGCCACGGCTCTGATGTGCGGAATCGAGGCCGGGCAGGTGGGGTTGATGCTGGCATTGTTGTTGGTCGCCAATGTGGCGTTTTCGATGAGCGAAAATATCTGTTCGGCATTTTTGCCGGAGATCAGCACGTCGCAAAATGTGGGTCGAATTTCAGGTTACGGCTGGTCGTTCGGTTATCTGGGCGGACTGCTGAGTTTGATCATCGCGTTGGTGATTATCCAAAGCGGCGAAGGTCGGGCGCAGTGGACGTTTTTAGCGGTCGGCTTGTTTTTCTTCGGGGCGAGTTTGCCGACGTTGTTGCTGCTTAAAGAGCGGGCACAGCCGCGGGCGCTACTGCCCGGGCAGACTTATCGGCAGTTGGCGTGGAAGCAGTTTGGTGATATGCGCCGGGAACTCCCCCAGCACCGCACGCTACTGAGGTTTTTTGGCGCAATGACCTGCTACCTTGCTGGGCTTATGGCGGTAGTGGGATTTGCCGCCGGTTACGCGACGGAGGTTATCGGGATGGAACAGACGCAGATCATTGGGCTGTTTGTGGTCCTCCAGATCGCCGGGGTGGCAGGAGCATTTGGTTTTGGTTTTTTTCAAGATCGGCTGGGTCCCAAAATTCCGCTGATCATCGCGCTCATCCTCTGGATCATCGCCTGCGGGTGGGCGGCGGTGTGCGACAGTGTGACGGAGTTTTATGGTATCGGCGTGCTCGCCGGAGTGGGCATGGGGTCATTGCAGTCAGCGAGTCGAGCGGTGGTGTCCACGCTGACGCCGGTAGGGCGCTCGGGAGAGTTTTTTGGCTACTGGGGCTTCTTCGCCAAACTCGCGGCCATGATCGGAATCTTCGTTTTCGGCCACTTGGTTTCGTTGACCGACTACCGGGTCGCGATCACGGTCAATGCGGGGTTCTTCCTGGTCGGACTATTGATCCTGATCCCGCTGAAGCTACCGCGAGCTCGCCGCGACCCATGAATTTAACTCCTGCGAGTTGGCACGAGGGCTGCGTAGGTGAAAACGTGCTCTCCTAGCCGGGGGCACAGCAGGGAGTTCTTTGATTTTGGGGATCGTCCCCTTTCGTTTTCGGGCCATGCGAGTTGGCGAGTTTCGTCGCATGGTTCCGCTCGGTTTCA
>Ga0075118_10000825_pt1 | contig 25549 bp, 24 predicted proteins | sample AntAceMetag02UKE_FD_69794 | JGI IMG/M metagenome (GOLD analysis project Ga0075118, IMG submission 69794) | Saline lake microbial communities from Ace Lake, Antarctica - Antarctic Ace Lake Metagenome 02UKE | ecosystem: Environmental > Aquatic > Non-marine Saline and Alkaline > Saline | place...
TGCACGAAATGAAAATGTTGCGTGCTCCAAAAGCGTAAGCAGTCCACTACTCTGCTTATAGGCCCTATTTCGTTTGTTCGGAATAGGGCTTTTTTAATTATTTAAAACAGCAGTCATAAGTGTTGAGTTCGAATGTTCTTTCGCCGTCAGTTCAAGGATGCTGAATTTGCGGAATTGTATCGAGAACAAGACTTTCAGTAAATATTCTCGATATATTTTTAATGTACTAAGTTTCTTAAAAACAATCGAAGGGACAACAATTGTTGGGTGTAGATAGTTTTGCTCAAAAACTAGAACACGGACATTAAAGACTAATTTGGAAGGATAATCTAACAAAAAAGGTAATAAATGTACAGAAAGGACTCGTTTTTGAATAAAAACAGAGAAAGCTAGAAGCGAAAAAGGTCCATCAAAATCCAACCAAAGAGCAATCAAAAGAAATAGCACTCATTAAAACCCTCATGTCCTTAATGACTCATCTTCTGCTGACCGATTCGCAGTGTTCAACAGCGAGCATAATGAAGCGCTGCTTTGCAACGCTTCATTAGTGCTTAATTGTTGAGTTTAGTTATTGTACAATTACTATAAATTTAGTTCAACGTACCATTTTGAGATTCCTTCTCCAATTTCATGCGGAAAATCTTCTTGAAGGAAATGTGATCCTTCTCCAAGATTAATTAGGGTGGTGTTTTGAAATTCGTTTCGTATTATTTCAATATCTGGTGCTTGAATTCCAATACCGGGAGTAACGTAAAAACATAATTTAGGTATTTCCGTTTCTTTAAGCCATTTCGAATAGTCCATTAATCGCTTAGCACTAAATTCTGGCTTTCCCTTTATTGGGAGATCCTGCGGCCATCTATGTAAAGGTTTTCTGCTTTTTGCATCTGGATAAGGAGCTGCGTAATAAGCCATTTCTTCTGTCGTTAATTCCCTTACTATCATATCTGGAAGCATTTTTTTAATAAAGAGATTACCCCTTTTCACCATCAGTCCACCTATGAAATTTGTACGCATTAAGCTAAGCGCAAATTTAATGCTGCTCGGCATAGTTTCGTAACGAGGAACATCAATTGAAGCTTCCATAAAAACAATTGCTTTTATATTGTCTCTATTCATATTAGCATAGTGAAAACCCATCATTGCACCCCAATCATGTAAAACCAAGGTGACATTTTTGAGACCTAATTCCTTTATAAATCCCTCCAAATAATTGTAACTATCAATAAAACCATAATCGATATCAGGCTTATCTGATTTACCCATTCCAATATGATCTAAAGCTATACACCTTCCTTTTTCGGTCATGTAGGGAATAACATTTCGCCATAAGTAACTTGAAGTAGGATTTCCATGTAAGAATAAGATAGGATCACCTTCGCCTTCATCTATGTAGTGCATTTTACTACCCATTACTTCAATGTATTTTGACTCAAATGGGAACTCTGCTGATATTTCTTTTTTTGATTTCATTTCTGCTAATTTAGTTTGAGAATATAGTGTTACGGGGACTACCAGAATAAATACTAGTAAGTAATTAATTGAATTTTTCATAGAATGAACATTATTTATTTGAATTTAAAGGTTGTGGTTTTTCTTTTTCCAAGTAATATTTCAGGTCTTTGACTATTTCACTTGAAGTACTGTTAATTTTACTTCTTATTTTACCTGAAATCAATAGACCTACCCATCCTTTTGTTACCATTTTGAATTCTAATACAGCTTTTGTTTTATTTGGTCCAAGATCAACTAAGGACCATACAGCACTTGCCTCTTTAGCAATTCCTGGTCTTCCTTTAGTTATATGATAACTTAACGAATGAGCTTCTGGATCAAAGACATCTAACACTTGAGTGTTTTCACCATTTTCTGTTAAAGTGACTCTTGATGAATAATCTATCTCCTGGAACTTTTTCTGTCCGCCTGATTCAGACTGAATAAAATAAGTTGACCAGAGATAAATATCAGAAAACTCGTTCCCCATTACCTGCCAAGTTCTATCAATATTGGCATTGATTGTCAACTCCTGCTTAACTTCAACAGTATAACTGATAAAGAAATTGGCTATAAATATCAGACTCAACATGAGTAAAGCACTAGCAAAAACTCGCTTTTTCTTTTTAGTCATTTTCATAGTGCTTTAGTTTTGAATTAGTGGTTTACCTGTTTCCAAATAAAATTTCAATTCTTCGGCCAGCTCTTTCACAGAAGCAGTTAAGCCCATTTTGATCTTGGTTTCCATTTCTTCAGCTAAGGGCATTTTAGGTTCCAAGATAAAATCCAATGAAACCATTGTTAGATTTTCACTTTCAGTGGTCAAGAACCAGTCTGCACCTGCCATTTTTGCTATCTCTGGAGCACCCTTAGTAATGATGTAGCTCAAGGTGTATTTGTCCGGATCAAAAGCCGTAAGTTCTTGAATTGTATTCCCCCGATCAGTTGAAGTATCTCGAAGAGAGTATTCCAGTCCGCTAAATTTTGCTGCACCGCCTGGTTTGCATGTTTTAAAATTGCTAGACCACTTATCAGCATATCCAAATTGATTGCCCATAACTTCCCATACATCTTGTATCGGTTTTTTGATTGTTAGTTCTACTTTAATTTTCATGATATCTGATGTTTTAGTTTACTATTAATGTTGTTACACCAGTTGGATACACAATCCATGAAGGTGTGACAAAAACATAAAAAAAGCCAACCATTTCGAGAATGATTGGCTGTAAGACCTTCTATATGTGGGTGTTTCTATTTTCTAGCTATCTCATCAAAGTATTTGTTATAGTTGGAATCATTAACCAATTCACGAATAATGGATTCTTTATCCAAAGCTTTCTTTGTTGGATGATCTTGGAAAAACTCAATGTATTTTAGGTCAATTTTATCCGCTACTTCATCAGCTACTTTGTCAGCGTATTCAGCTATTGTAGAGCTAAATTCGGGATCAAAAAGCTTCTTATCAGTTTGCATTTTCCCTGCAGCCTCCATTGCCTTAGCTTTTTTGGAGCAACGACAAGGATTGTCAAGGTTTACTAAGCCACATTGTTTATTCATAAAAGCATGAAATTCCTTTCTGGTACGCGATAATTTCTTTCTAAAATTATCCTTACTTATTTCAAATATTTCAGCGCCAAGGATATGATCAATTTGAAACACATCACCCAACAGATATATTAATCGCTGCTCTCTAGTTAAACACATAAGCATTCCAGACATGCAGCGTACTCTTGCAGTTTTAGTGCGGTAAATTTGCTCCTCTTCCTCATCAGCTGAAATGTCAGGGCTTGGAATAGCATTGAGCTTATCTGCAAAGTCATCAAAGTTCTCCCAATTATCCTCCATTGGCCTCCTTTTGGTTTGCATAAATTCGTTAAATACTATTCTATAGAGCCATGTTCTAAGAGAGCTGTTCCCTTTAAAAGTAGACAACTTAGTAATAACCTTTATCAGCACTTCTTGGGTAAGGTCACTTGCTTCGTTCTTATCATCAGTGAATTTCCAAGCGACATTATAAATAAAGGATTCATGCGTAACAATGAGTTCGCTTAAAGCATCTTTATTTCCGCCATTAGCCTTTTCAATGAGCAGTTTGTCCTTTGCTTCATCATAACTTTTTGATAGTGGGTTTTCCATAAAGTCTTTTTTTATTGGATACAATGTTTCTCACGGTGTGACAAACTTTTTGAAATCAAATACAACGGTTTATCAAAACTGCGCTGCGCTGCGGTTTAGATGTTGTCTCTATTTGCTAGCAAAAGCATCCATCTCTATCGCAAGATAGGGATTTTCTAGAGGGCTCAAGGTTGTTAGGTGTGTATCTAGAACTGAAGTTCGATGCTGACTCTTCCAAAAGCTCAGAATAGACCAAACAGAAACCATATACGAGGCAGCGTTTCTGGAGCCAATGTGTGTGTGTGTGTGTGTGTAATCAAAGCTCAAAAAGAAGTCCGTATGGGCAATTATTTTATACGGCATGGATCGAGGAAGCCAAGCAGCATTCTCAGGAACTCCTCAGAGTATGATAATTTGTTGCGGGCACTGGGTTTCGCTACAATCACGAGCTGATATACCTGAGAATTTAGCACCTACACCCTACTATATTATTTAGGCCTGGAGGTCATAGTGCTTGATTGTGAAACTGGAAAAACTGAACTCTACAAAGGGGAACAGGACAATCTCTTAAGTCGTTCGGTAATACATACGGAAGCTTTCGAAATAATCTAGCCTTATTTTAAACTAGAAAAAAGATATAATCGGTGTAAAAAGCGATTCTGTTTTACTTCTCGAACCACTACCCGATTGGCCTGTCCCGAGCTACTATCATAGTAAAAATGTGAGAAGCTGGCTCCATCAGTTTTTACTGGCGGAGCCAGCTTATCGATTAGTAAATCGCGGTTACTTATCCATTCTCAATCAATAACTACACTCACACCAACTTTAAACCCTATACTGAATTGGCTGTAATTAATAACCTCATCATTTGCAGTGATTACTACATCATTTAAAGGCATATCAATACCAATTTTAAATCTCAAAAATTCATCCCAAACATAATTATAGGTAAACTCTGGTATAGTAGAAATTATATCCATAGAAATTACAGGATTATTAGGCTCGTAACTCAGAGAATAAAAATTTGAATATGCATTTATTTCTAAATAACTTACTTTGTTAATCCTTTGCCATACTCTTATACTTGAGGGAAATAGAGCTTCAATTCCCCTTTTTTCATTCTGATAATTAAAACTTAAAACAACTGCTGGAACTAATCTATTTTCTGTTTGCACCAAAAACATTCCAAAACCATAGCTTAACTTTTTGTTGTGTTCTTTATTAACATAAGCCAAACCTTGAAAATTGATACTAGTTGGTAATTTAGGTTTGAAAAAATCATCTACTATATTAGCAGTCATCATGCCCGTTATCGACCAGTTGTTTTTTAATGCTTTGTTTACACCCGTTGATAATGATAATTGTGAAAATTGTGGATATTCATAATATTTATTTGGCAATAAATCTAACATCGTATTATCCGTAACATAGGATAAATCGAGGTCTTGACTAACGTTATTGTAACTTAAGCTATAGGTCATTGATAATGTTGTGTCTTTAAAAGAGTGCCCATAATTCATTGAAAAATTTAAAAATGAATTGGCATAATTAACTTCATTTAAAACGTCATGTGTTTCACTGTTTATGAATGCTTGTGAAGTTGATCTATATTGAATACTTATTAATTCATCTCGATTTTGAGCCGTTAAATAATTGGCAATCAATAAGGAAATAAGCACCATTGAAAAATTTAAATTCATTTTTAATTTATTAGTTGTAGATGTTTTTGAATCCTTTTTTTTGTCGAATCAATCAATGTTCCTTTTTCGTCCCATTTGTTATCAATCGTTGATAATGGAAGGCTTTGTGGTATTACAGTTACGTTCATATGCATTAAAATCGAAGCAAAATGTGTCAGCCCTCTTAAATTACCTGCCCTGCCTTGCGATACACCAATCAGTAGAGCCTTTTTATTATGGAATGTTTCGTTGAAACCTGTTGTTGAAATCGTATCAATAAAATATTTCAGAATTCCAGGAAAACTTCCATTGTACTCCGGTATGATAAATACAAATTGTTGAGCTGGTATTAAAAACTCATCTCTTATATTATTTGCATATTTTGAATTACTTTGATAAGAAGGTGTATTCAAATTTTCAAAATTTATTTCTGACAAATCAAGCAGTCTAACCTGTTTATCTGTGAGTTCTTTCAGTAGTAAAAAAGCTTCTTTTGCTACTTTTAGACTCTTACTTTCTAGTCTATTTGTTGATGAAATTATTGTTATCATATTTCTGCATGTTCATTTTTAAATTATTGGAAACTTGAAGTAGTAGCTGTTTTAGTGAACAAATTGTTACTGCTCCAAAAACAGCTACTATCAATTTAATGTGCCTTATTCTTTTTGAAATAAGCTGGCTTCCAGATAAGGCTACCGAATATAATTCTCAACTTATCGTTGAATGTTCTGCAGCGTTTAACCTCTTTCCATATGTTTTTATATTCAATAAAGTTTATTTTAAGAGGGTTGTTGGTATTTATATTCTGTGTTAAACCGAATATTACTTTTTCTTCTTCACGTTTGTAGGTTCCGAAAATTTTATCCCAAATCATTAATACACCTCCATAATTTTTGTCAAGATATTTTCGGTTTGAACCGTGATGAACTCTGTGAACTGATGGTGTATTAAATACTTCATCCAACCAACCTAATTTGTGGATTTTTTCAGTGTGAATCCATGTTTGATACTGGACCACAAAAATTAAGCACATAATTGCCTGAAATGGGTTAAATCCGGCTAGAATCATTGGAATTAAAAACATCCATTCAAAGAGACCTTCAATAATACTTAAGCGAAACGAAACAGATAAGTTGTACTCCTTAGAAGAATGATGCACACTGTGACTTGCCCATAAAATGCGGTGTTCATGCTCCAGGCGGTGCATCCAATAATAAGTAAAATCTGCTGCTATTAGCCCTAATCCCCAAGTCCACCAAGTCATTGGAATATTATATGGAATAAAATAATAAATGGGCAACAAAGCCACTAAACTTAACGAACCAAGTAACAGCTTTTCTGTAAGATGGCCTAAAAAATAGATGGCAATATTGGATAAGGTATCTTTCCAATTTCTGCCTTTTCGTTTGGCTAAATCAAAGATTATTTCGATCGCTATTATTGAAATATTAAAAATAAAAAAAATGGCAACCAAATTCATTAATTGGGAGGTCTCGAAAAGAACCGTTATTTCTTGAATACTCATAATTATTTATTTTTAAAGTGAATGGTTAAATATTGTGCATCTGAATCTTCAGGGTCGTCAATCGAAACAGACAGTACTGTTTCTGTTAGGTTTTTAATAACTAACTTTAATTCTCCACCCTCACTATTGCTTGTCATTATAATTGTTTGTGCATCTAACGTGTAATTACCTTCTTCCCAAACACCTTCAGACTTACTCGAATAAATACCACCCTTTTGAAAATGAATGTAGTCTTCTTGTTCCTTTATTTCTGGGTCAAAGTCAGATCCAAACAATTCGTAATGGCTCAGATTCCATTTTTTTAATAATTTGTTATTTTCTGCTGGTATAGTCTGAGTATCGTTTATTTTATTTTGTTCCAAAGATTCTAACGAACCAAAAGCCAAAAAAACAAGGCTTGTTATCCCAATTGCTACAACTGTTAATTTCATAATTTTCATTTTTTTTATTTTTGATTAATGGCTTACAAGTGTTTGAATAGTAAGTTATTAATACGTGATTATTACTTTGACAATGCAAATATTAGCAATCAAAACTCTTTGAAAAAATGAATGTGATAGAATGGCTCTATTCGGGGTGGAATGACGCGTTTTGTGGTGAAACATATTTCACCACAACATATTGAATAGTGCTTTCAGATAGAAATAGGACTATTTTTTATGCAAGAATTTTTTCTAATTCTGAAATGTAAGATTTAGAAACGGGCACAACTATTTTCTCAAACTTCCCAAAAAAGAGGTTCAATCCTACAGCAGTTTTTTCTTTTCTACTTATGTTAATTGGGTTTACCATATAAGACCTATGACATCTAATAATCTCATAAGGTATTAACTCTTGTTCGAGTTGTTTGATCGTATTTCGTAGCACCGTTTTTTCTAATTTATTGCCATTTGAGTAAAAAATGACAACATAATTGTCACTAGATTCTACATACAATACATCTACTAAGCGTAAACTTAATTTAGTTTTATTTGAGTGCTCTTTGAAAGAAATGATAGTGTCTGGATCAATTTTTTCTTTATTAAGTTGATCTTTTAAATGAGTAACTATCCTATTTTTCTCACTAAAAGAAATGTAAGCAATTGCTGCGAAATAGGGTAACCCTATTAAAAAAATAGATTCTAAAGCATTGCTTAACCACAGGTCAAAAAATAAAGGGCTACTACCATCAATGAGGGTAGTAAGCAAGGTCCATACAAGTCCGATAATAATTGATTCTAGTATAAACCAAAACGCAATATTTAAATAGGTAAAACTGTATAATCGAAATACTTTACGAATAAAAAACTGGGAGAAAGCGAGACTAGTAACAACACCTATAATTGCGATGTTTATTTCTAAAAATATTTCAAATCCACTTTTATCTTCAGAATTATAAATTCCGAATGGTTCAAAGATATTAGTGAAAATAAAAACAAATACTCCTGTGATAAGTATGAGCTTCCATTTGCCTTCATTTGAATTTATTGATACTAATTTGGTATTCCAATCCATTTTTATGAATGCTACTGTAAACTGATCTAAAAACCTACCTGGTTTGAACGACGAAAATTAAAACAAAAAAAAAGAGCAGCAAGGGTGATTTTTCCCCGTTTGCGTTAGCTTTCTATTGGCTTACTAATACGTTAAGAAGCGTTGCTGTCCCGAAATATCATTTTCAGGTTTTGTTGAAACCCATTATTTTAATCCAAAATGGTTGACAGGACCATTTCCTTTACCTAAAATTTTATTTTCTGCTTGCGCTATAGCTTGATTTGTATAATGACATCCTTTTTTTACTGCGGTTTCTAAATTATGGCCTAAACTCAAAAAAGCAGCAATACTAGAGGATAAACTGCAGCCTGTTCCATGGGTGTTTTTGGTCGTAATCCAGGGGTTGTTTATCGTTATCAATTCGCCTTGTTTGTGCAGGTAAAGTATATCTGTAGTTTCGTTATTCTCTGGATCCAGATGCCCTCCTTTTAGTAAAACAGAAGTGCGATACAATTGCCCAATTTCCCTTGCTGAATTTTTTAGGTTACTGAATACTATAGGATGCCCAATTAATAGCGCTGCTTCGGGAATGTTAGGAGTAATTAAACTCGCTTTAGGCAGAAACTCCTTCAAAGAGGAGATTGCCTCATTTATTATAAGATTATCACCAGAGGTAGCAACCATTACTGGGTCTAGTATAATGTTATTGCTGTTGTACTCAGCCAGTTTATTTGCAACAGTTTCAATGACCTCAGAGGAGTGTAACATCCCTATTTTTATTGCACCAAACTCCATGTCGCTCAATACGGCATCCAATTGTTTTTCTATATGGGAAATAGGGATAGGATGTATATCAAATATACCTTGTGTGTTTTGTGCCGTAGTAGCCGTAATAACAGAAGCAGCAAAAGCACCACAGGCACTGATGCTTTTTATATCTGCTTGAATCCCCGCACAACCACCGGAATCACTCCCAGCAATGGTTAATACGGAACAATAAGGGGTTTTTAAATTTTCCATGCTTCTTTGTTGTATGCACTATCCCAAAACATCCATTCCAATTTTGATGCTTTTATAAAAGCTAATTCCATTTTATTCAATACCTCTTCAGGAGCTTTCTCAGCATGCCTATTCGTAATTTCTATAGCATTGAGTACAGCCTTTGCAAAGTCTTCGCCCGCATAGGTGTTTATCCAGTTTTGGTATGGGTTGTTGTCTTTATTCGTTTGATGCGCTAATATGTAATCTCCTATTTCTTTATAGATCGTAAAGCAAGGCAGTACAACAGCTAATCCTTCTTCTAGAGTTTGATTGTTTACAATACGCGACATGTAGTCAGTGTAGAGCTCGCAACTGGGCGAAGGTTCATTATTGAACTGTTCCTTATTAAGAAAAACTTGATGCAATTCATTTTCTACATTGATAATTCCTGTAGCAGCATCCAGAAAAAATTGAGTATCGTTTTCGTCTGAGCATTTAATACTTAATTGAGCTAGTGTCTTCTTGTATTCTGATAGGTACAAGGAGTCTTGATTGACATAGAACTGAAATACTTCCTTAGAGAGTGTTCCGTCCATTAACTCAATTATAAAAGGATGTTCTTTTATTTTTTCTAATATCGAGTCTGTTTCTATTGTTACTTTATTAAACCAGTTTGACATATTATTTCTTTTAAATGTTTCGTTTCTTTTTTAGGGTATTCAGCTTTAGAGATAGCGGATATTATTGCAACTCCATCAGCGCCATTTTTTATAATGTCTGCAACATTCTTCCTATGAATTCCTCCAATACAGACAATCGGTTGCGAAAATAACGGCCGAATCATTTTAAGTCCTTCAATACCTAAAGAAGGAGCTAAATCTGACTTTTTAGTAGATGTATTAAAAATGGGCGAGATCCCGATATAATCGACTTTCAAGTTCTCGGCCTCAATTGCTTGCTCCTTATTGCTTACCGATAACCCTATTATTTTAGTAGCTCCTAATAATGCTCTGGCTTTGCTATAAGGCATATCGGTTTGTCCAATATGCACACCATCTGCATCTACAGCTAGGGCAATGTCTATTCGGTCATTAATAATTAATGGAATACGATGAGCATCGCATAGTGTTTTAGCTTTTAATGCACGGTTGTAAAAAGAACGCGTATTGCCCGATTTTTCTCTAAGTTGAACAATAGACGCACCGCCTTTTAGCGCATCTTCCAGTATCTTAAAAAATGCGGTATCATCTGCGATACTATCGTCAGTCACATACATCAAGGAGTAATCTACCTTATGCATTTAGTTTTATTCTATGCTCAATGATATCGCCAGTTAACAAATACAAGCTGTCTAAAAAATTAGCTTGAAAACTCCCAGGACCTTTTGATAATTCGGCTGCCATATCTCCAGCTATACCCATAATTGCCATAGCTGCAGTGCACGCCAAATGAACATCAGATTCAATAGCAATACAAGCTCCAATAATAGAAGTTGCAGTGCATCCCATTCCTGTCACTTTTGGCATTAAAATACTCCCATTAGAGATGGTGCTCACCTTATCTCCAGTAATAATGTAATCTACTGCACCACTTACTACAACCGTATTGTTTAGTTTTTTTGACAATTCGATAGCGCCCGAAACAGCATCTTCTGCTTGCATTGTGCTATCCACCCCTTTTGAACTCGTTGCTTGCTGTGCCAACACCATAATTTCTGAAGCATTACCTCTGATTACATTTGGAGTAGCTGTTTCTATAATTTTTAAAGCCGTTTGTGTTCTGTATTTTGATGCGCCTACACCTACAGGATCAAAAACAAAAGGAGTATTTGTCTCTTTTGCTTTCTTTACGGCTAAGAGCATGCTATCTACCCATTTTTCACTCAATGTTCCCATGTTAATCACCAAAGAAGAAGAAATGGTAACAATGTCTTCAGTCTCTTCTTTGGCATGCGCCATAACCGGCGAAGCACCTATGGCCAACAAAGCATTTGCTGTAGAATTCATTACAACATAGTTGGTAATGTTATGTACGAGTGGGCTTTTAATTCTGATATTATTTAATACTTTCTCCATATCGTTCATTTATCTTGTATTTGGTTACGTTACGTGTAACCTGCGTTATCATAAAGTTTAGGTTTTATTAGCTGTCGAAATCTCTAATTCAGAGCCATAATAAGCATTCCTAAACTCATCATTATCATTAACCCATCTTCAATAATGGTTACCGAACTCATTGGCAAGTTGAAAACATCTCCTAAACAAGCACATTTTATTGTTCTCTTATTTAATACAGTTTGTAAAACACCTATTATGCTTATAGACATTACAACAAGAGTTACGCTATTGGTTATTATCGGATTAAAATTCAACAAATAAGCAATTCCCAATATTAGTTCTGTAAAAGGATAAATGTAACCCCAACTGGGAAGTTTCCTTGCAATAATGTCATACATGGAATAGCTGTCCTTAAAGCCTTTTAAGTTTAACATTTTGAAAAAGGAAAAAGTCAAGAAAAAACCGGACATAAAATGTCTCATCCATCTTGAAAGGTCAAGGTTTCCGGCAGCCAATTCAATAAAAATAGTAATCGAAAAAATATAGAAGAATAGTATCAAAAGAGGTTTGTAGGTGGTAAACCAAGATTTAGATACTTCTATTTTCTCCTTGTGAACGCTATTGGATATTTGATACTTAACATCCAATACTTTTTGAAAATCAGATAGGACGATATGCTTGTCCATTGTTATGGTTGCTGAATTAGTGTCTTTGGATACGTTTACCTTCGTTACATTACTGAGCGTGAGTATGGCTGATTTCACTTTTGCTTCGCAACTCCCACATGTCATTCCTATTATTTGATAGGTATGTGTCATAATTTTTACGTTTTAATTATACCACAAATGTCAAGGTTTTACGGCAGCTGATTGGCGCTCCTAATGTTTCTTTTTTTAATGTTTGGTAACGTAAAGCGTAACCTGTGTTTTCATACAATTTACACCGTGTTGTGTGCCCTTATTTGATGCATTACATTTTTCAACTGTGGAACGCTCATGCGCCTACCCCACCATGCCATGCACGAAAGTCTCTACGAACTCTCGCATTTTATTAATAATTCGTTCTCCAATTGTCCTGGCCTGTAATATACTTGGTCTATTGTCTAAGCATTTAAAAACATCGTCTCGTATAGGTTCTTGACCATTGTAGATATAGCTTTCTATTAGTGCATTGAATTGTTTTGCGTCTAAATGCTCTTCTTCGCAAAGGGTGTGCAACGCTTTTACTTTTTCGTCCTGCCAGTATTGTTCAAATTCGTCCTCTATTTTATCTGCATCGTGAATATTGGGAAGGTTTTCTTCAATGAATTTTTCGATGAGTTCTCGCTTACTTCGCAGGGTAATATCGCCACCTAATAAATCAATAATTGCTTTTTTCTGCGCTTCTGATTTACTGGGTTCTTTTTCTTCTTTAAAATCTTTAAGGAGCTTTAGAATATATGCCCTATTGATTCGGTCTCTATGTATTAGTTCTAGCTCAAAATCAATAGCATCTAGTATCGAAATCTTTTCTTTTTGTATATCGCGTTTTACCTTTTCATATAGGTCGAGGTACTTTCCTTTATAATCTTCAAACTCTTGTTCATCAAGCGGTAAATCTTCCCAATCGAAATCTGTGTAGGATTGCAAAACATTAAGGTTGCGCATTACCTTTCTGAACGCTTGTACAAAGGCTGCTTCGTCTTCTTCGGTTTCTAAATCATTAACATCCTGATAAGTTGGAGCTATTTCCTTAAGACCCAACAATGCTCCATCAAATTTCTTTGCGATGTCTTCATATTCAGGCATAACAACTACCTCTATAGCATCTTTGTTTGAGAACAAGGTAATGGCTTCATCTGTAGCCTTTTTAAGGTTTCTAAAGCACAATATATTCCCTTGCGACTTCTGTTCTCCTAATATTCTATTGGTGCGTGAAAAAGCCTGTATTAAACCATGCTGCTTTAAGTTCTTGTCTACGTACAGGGTATTTACCTTTTTTGCATCAAAACCTGTCAACATCATACCCACCACAATAACAATGTCTAGCCTATCTTTTTCATCGTTAAAGTTCTGCTTCTCTCTTTCTTTTAATCGCTTACTTATGTCTTTAAAATAACCCTCAAACAACTTACTATCCTTTGTGGTATAGCTGGTGTTATACATCTGGTTATAATCCCCCATAAACGCTTCTAGCTTATCTCTTGTGTGGCTCGATACATAAGCATTCTCAGGTTCTGCAGCCATGCTAAAGGCCTCTTCTGGAATATAATCCTGTGCTTCTTTTCCATCTTCATTTGCTCCAAAAGTAAAAATGGTGGCAATACGTAAATCGTGCTCGCCTGCTTCTTTCTTTTGTTGGAATAGCTCATAATAAGCAATTGCTGCATCTATACTGCTCACTGCAAATAAAGCCGAGTAATCTTTGCTGAATGTTTTTCGTTTGTGGTTAGCAATAATGTAATTCGTAACTTCTTCTAAATATTGGGGATCATTAAAAACTTCTTCTTTATTGATATCCTCCACCATTTCGTCAAACTGAGGCTTGTTTTTGTGTTTGAAAACGCTGTAATACTCAATACCAAACTTTAAAACGTTTTCATCTCGTATCGCATCTGTAATCACATACTTATGCAGGCAGTTGCCAAACAAATCTTTGGTGGTTCGTTTTCCCAAATCGTTTTTTGAGGCGTTTTCTGCAAAAATGGGTGTCCCCGTAAAACCAAATAATTGACTTTTAGAAAAGAACTCGGTTATCCTCCCATGCGTTTCACCAAACTGGCTGCGGTGACATTCATCAAAAATGAATACAAATCGTTCATTTTTTAGATGCTCTAATTGATTTCGATAATGGCCAGATATGGCATTATTCAACTTTTGTATGGTTGTTATGATTAAGTCTGAATCTTTTGCAATGCCTTTTTTGTCTTTAAATTTCCCTAAAAACTGATTAACCAAACTTGTGGTGTTATTCGTAGAATCGACACTGCCATCTTTAAAGGAATTAAACTCCTTCATGGTTTGGTAATCGAGGTCTTTTCGGTCTACCACAAAAACCACTTTGTAGACCTCGGGCAAATCCATTATTATTTGACTGGATTTAAACGAGGTTAAGGTTTTACCAGAACCTGTAGTGTGCCAGATGTAAGCATTGTCTGTATTATTTTTTACCTGTTTAACCAGGGCTTCTGTCGCATAATACTGGTATGGCCTTAGTGCCATTAGTATTTTATGTGTCTCGTTGATAACAATGTATTTGGCTATCATTTTACCCAAATGGTCTGGGTTTAAAAATTGGTTTGAAAACTCAGCTAATTCGGTAATATTCTTGTTGTCGACATCTGCCCAATAAAAGGTTTGTTTTACAGACTGAAGCTCGTTATTGGCTAAATACTTGGTGTTACCTCCGTTGCTAATAACAAACATCTGGACATACTGGAATAAGCCATGATTACTCCAAAAGGAATGCTTTTGATAGCGGTTAATTTGGTTAAAAGCTTCCTTAATTTCTAAGCCTCTACGTTTTAATTCTATCTGCACCAATGGCAAACCGTTAACCAGTAACGTAACATCGTATCTATTCTTAAAAGACCCTTCTTGTGATACTTGATTGGTAACTTGAAACAGGTTGTTACTCCAATTTTCTGAATCGAAAAAGCGAACGTAAGCTATTTCTCCATTTTCTTGGGTGAAACTGAAGCGATCTCTTAATGTTTTGGCCTTTTGAAAAACATTGCCTTTTGCTAAATGATTGAGTATGCCGTCAAACTCTTTATCGGTATAAGTAGTTTTGTTAAAGGCTTCTAATTGTGTTTTTAAATTAGAAACTAAAGCATCACCATCCATTACTTTGGCGGATGAGTAGCCTAGCTTAATCAATTGCTTAATTAAGTTGTTTTCTAATATGGCTTCGGATTGGGTTGTCATTCTTCTATTTCAAATATTTCTTTAAATTTTGTCTCTATATCCTGTGCCTCATTGTCTTCTAATTCTGAAAACTCCTTTTTTAAGGCACGTTTAGATAATTTACCATCGCCTTTCCTCAGATAGCTCACTAGTAATGAAATAAGCTTGTCTGGCATTTCATAGTCATCATCTATGAGTCGTTTGAATTCTTCATAGCGTTCTAAATATTGGACTTCGGTTGGAATGATATTCTCAATGGTATCTTGCACGCAATCATACAAGAACTCTGCTGGCAAGGTCGCGTCAAAGTAACGGTAATAATCAATTGTTTCATTAAGTACTTCAACATTATTATCAGGAGTTGCTTCCCAATTTATATGTTCCAAAATTGGATGTGAATAATGTTCCAGAACTTCTTGATAGTCTTTTTTATGATCTAAAATAGACGCGGAAACTGGAAATATCATTCCTTGCTGTGTATAATTCATTTTAGCTAATACATGGTGAATGATATATCTGTGAAGACGCCCATTTCCATCTACAAATGGATGAATAAATACAAATCCAAAAGCAATTTCTGCGGCCACTAATACCGGGTCCATTTCTTGCTCCATTAACAACTTCTTTGTGCTTTTCCACCCTTCCATCAATTGAAGGAGATCTTCAAATCGAGCTGATATATGATCAGGAATTGGCTCTTGACTTAATTCGTCCCGATCACCAACAAATCCTTGTTGTTCTCTAATTCCCATTGTTGTGAATCGAGCATTTTCTATCACGATTTGTTGAAGGCGATTGAGCTCGCTAATGTCCAATTCATTTATGCCTGCTTGCCCGATCGCTTTCCCCCATCTGGCGGCTCGATTGCTACGTGGCTTTTCGCCCTCTATGGTGTATGATGCTTTTGAGTCTTTTAATAATAGATAAGCTGATGCTCTTTGTAATAGATCTTTACTCACCCTATTTAGATAGGAGCTCTTTTGTTTCCGAATATCCGATTGAATATATTTTTCAATCTTTTCGGTTTTTCGGATTAGTGGACAATAATTTAGCGTTCCGGGAAGGTTGTTAATTATTTTGTGCCTAGGAGAACTTACCCCTTTAATGGCGTATTGTAGTTTTTCATCTAGCAACGAAACTAAATTTCCAGTTTTTAAATCAGGAAGATCTAACTTAGTGTCCATTAACCATTCATATAGAAACCAAATTCTTCGGCTATACTGCCCTTGCGACTCTTGTTGAAGCATTACCTCTACTTCGGATGGATTTAGTATTTCAAACAGTTTTTTTAGTAACAATAGGTTGACACCTTCGTACTTAAATGCAAAAACTAACTGTTTGTATAAAGTTTCTTCTGGGAGGTAGCGTGAGGAATAAACTTTCCATTCTTCTGTTTCTGACTGACGCTTTTTTTTACTGACAAATGCAAGTTGCTGAGGAATAGGAACGGGTAATTTATACGCTTCAATGATTGCTCCGTACCCAACTATAGCTCCTTCCTTAGGCACATTTCTTCCGTGAAAAACGCTTAATTCAAGTGAAAAATGATTAATTAACATACGTTTTGGTAAATATTACTTAATGCAAGATAGGTGAAAAATACTTAACTTAGGTGAAAAACGATTAATTAATGTTGTTTTTGGTGAAAAATGGGTTATTATGACTTTTTTGGAAAAGTGGGTAGAGGAGCAAAAAAACAGGTAATTATTAGCCTTATATTGGAAAAACGGGTAAGTATTAGATTGTACCATCATACAAATAGTTGCTGCAACAGCCCTTTTTTAAAGGTTTGGGTTAAGTTATTTTCTGATGTAGCTTCTGATTGATGTGTCATTTCCAAAGAGGTTCGTTTTCCCAATTAGGTTTTAAACCAAGTGCATTGGGATCTATGTTGGGGTACTTTTTTAATAGTTCTTGTAATTTACTACTAAAGGAATTATCTGGCACAATAATATTTAACATATATCGCATTATACAGAGATGTAAATATAGTTGCTGTGTATTCTTTGGCACGTCACCTACCCATGGTAATGGTGGTTTCGATAAGATTTTAGGTGACCCTGGTAAATTTTTGTTCCATAATCTACTGTGGTGAGCGCAATAGTTACGGATCTGAGCTATTGATTGCAACCAGCTTGGTAAATAAGTATGGTTTACCGCACCAAATTCTTTTGCGATAGAATCTTTTGATAATAAATCATTTCTCAAATTCCCATATAGTTTAGATAAAGAACCAAAACTTGTCATTTCCAAGGTTTTCCATGCAGGAGGAAAACGCTTATCATCCTTATATCTTTTTTTGTGATCTTTTATAAATGCATCCTTGGATCTGGCAACCTCTTCTTCTATTGAAGAAAGTGTCTTAACTAGAGCTTGTGAGTCTATAAATAATTCATGATTCTGAAACCACCACGGATCAAACTCATGCGAGAGATGATATATTAGTTTTGTTCTTAAGCTTATTTCAATTTTTTCAATAACATCAAATAAGAGTACTCTTAACTCCCTATCGAAATTGTATAAGTGAATTACATCTTTAAAAGAGCTTTTCGGCTTAAAAATGTGTTCAATTTTATCTTCCTGCATTGGCCACCAATAACCAGCCAACCTATAGTAACTAACATGAGTTAAGTAGTGTCTAGCAAAATCAATATCATCTATTATTAAACCTCTTTTTATAAGCTGTTCAATATGTTGATCAATAGTATATGCTTCTTTTAAATATCTCATAAAGAAGCGAAAATTGAAAGAAAACGAAAGGTATAGAAAGCAAAAGACCCGCCCTGGGACGCTGATCTGACGGGTAGCGTGGCGAGTACTGTTAGTACAAATGTAATACTATTTTTTAATTCCATACTCTTTAGCGTATTTTTTATCTTTTTTTTCTACTGCTATTCTTTACTATTTAAACAAACATTTGCTGCAACAACCCTTTTTTAAAGGTTTGAGTTTGGGTTATTTGATTAGTTACACTTTCTATTTTGGTATCGATACTAGATAAGTAAGTAGCGATTTTTTGTTGTTCTTTTAGAGAAGGATATGGCACTTTAAATTTCTCAAATTGTTGTCTAGATAAATATGAAATTGTTGTACCGCTTGAAAGAGTGTTTAATTGTCTAGCCATCATTCTCATTACATAAAGTAGATAAAGGACATCGGCTTTTTTGTTGTCTGGTACTAAACCAATAAACGTCTGATTTGTAATTAATTCAACTTCTGTAATTGCACAAAAACCTAGGTTAGCACTACATGAAACTAGCAATGTACCTATCGGATAAACTTTTAAATTCATCTCTTTTACCGTTTCTACACTTACACCTTGACCAGATTTTGAGCTACTTAAATATTTCCCATTAAAATCTTCTATACGGCACCATGGTATTTCACCTTTAAGTTCTTTAGGCTTATCCCTCATTGGTACAACAAACTTTGAAATCATCGCATCCAATCGTTTCTCCTCCCAATCTGGATAATCCTTTCCGTTTTCGTCTTTGAAGCGGAGCTGGCCAGAGAAGAGTTGTTGCATTACGCCTTTTTTGTATTGCTCTAGGAGTTCCTTCTTTTTGGTGAGCTGCTGTATTTTTTCATCTACCGCACTTAAAAAGGAGGCTATTTTTTGTTGTTCGGGGAGGGACTTCGGAAAGTATATTTTAAAATCATTAATCTGCTTTGAACTAATATGAGGTATACCCGAACTAGTATTTACAACATCTACATATTTATGAAACCTAATCGAATTTATATGACTATAAACAAAAGATAAACACGAATCTTTTTTCTCTCTAAGTCTAGCAACCCTTTGTATTAAAAGAGAGTCAGCGTCTTTTTCTGTTACTAAAGCTGAATTTTTACCAACTTTTGAGCCGTCCATTCCAAGAACTAAGTCTCCAACTTTAACTCTTAACCTTTCTAACTTAGAAGTATCACCTAAAAAATACCTATCAATCTTTTCACTATGTCTAATATAACCTTCAGTTATATTTATACCTCTTAATATTGGTACACCAGTTGAATCTTCAGAAATATCCTCACTTTTAAAGGCAAACCCTGACATCAAATCAAAATGATTTCCTACTGCTTCATTATTCCAATCACCGTCAAATTCTTTGAATCGTAATACAGGAACGAGTTGTTTTTCGGTTTTGATATGTTTTATTGCGGTACTCATCTGTTTAATTGTCTGAACCATGATTTATTGGATTCGCTTGATTCCTTGATTGGTTGCTTGTTTAACTACCTGATTCATGTATTTACCTTTTGTTGTTATTGTTATGTACTCGTTTAAACTGTAAGGATTTTGCTCCGAAATTGATTAAAAGACCAATATCTAAATGGTAGGCTTCAACATAATTCATGGCTTGTGCTAAATGCACATCCTCTAAATTTATAATTGCTTTAATTTCTACCATTATCGTTTCATCTACGAAAAAATCTACTCTCCTTGTTCCAATGTCTTCCCACTTGTATTGTATGGCCATCTCATGCTCTCTACTGTAGGATATATTTCTTTTATCAAACTCAATTGCCAAAGCACGTTGATAGATTACTTCCTGAAAGCCATTCCCCAATATGGAATGCACCTCCATAGCTGCTCCTATTATCTCATGTGTTAATTCTTTATGCTCCATTTAATCAAGTAATCTATTCATCCTTAGCAATCATGGTTCAAGACTTTAAAAGGGGGTATCTATCCCTAATTGCTTACAGTAATCGGCTATGGTGGCATCGGCAGCAGCCATGGCTGTATCTATGGCTTTCAATTCGCTAGAAACGGTTGCCAAGTCTACGGGTTCTTCTTCTTCGAAGGTATCAACATAACGAGGTATGTTTAGGTTATAGTCGTTTTCTGCTACTTCTTTCAGATTGGCTACATGGCTGTATTTGTCCACTTCGGCTTCGCTCAGTGCACCGTTTGTATATAGTTTGTAGGTGTCTATTATTTTATTGATGTCTTCCTCACGCAAGTAGTTTTGAGTTTTTATCTTTTCAAAATGCTGGCTCGAATCAATAAATAATAGGCTGTCCGCCTCGGACCGCACTTTCTTCATTACCAAAATACAGGTAGGAATACTGGTTCCGTAAAAGATATTGGCTGGCAAACCAATTACGGCGTCCAGGTAGTTGCGGTCTTCTATGAGGTACTTGCGGATGTGTCCTTCGGCTCCTCCTCTGAATAGTGCTCCGTGTGGCAGTACTAAAGCCATGGTTCCGTTATCGGCTAGCTGATGCACCATATGTTGCACAAAGGCAAAGTCGGCTTTTGAACTTGGTGCTAGTTTTCCGTAAGCAGAAAAACGATCGTCACTCAGAAACAATGGGCTAGCACTCCAATTGGCCGAGAATGGCGGATTGGCTACTATGGCCTCAAAACGCAGGTCTTCGTGCTGTGGTTTTTCTAAAGTATCTTCATTTTTTATGTCGAAACGTTTGTAATGCACGTCGTGCATAATCAGGTTCATTCGGCACAAGTTATACGTAGTTGGGTTCATTTCTTGCCCATAAAACGCGCTTACTTCTTTTACTTGTTTGGCCACACGCAATAACAAGGAACCTGAACCACAGGTAGGATCGTACACCGATTTTAGTTTGTCTTTACCAACGGTTACTAATTGTGCAAGCACATTAGACACTTGTTGTGGGGTATAAAACTCTCCTGCCTTCTTCCCTGCTCCACTGGCAAATTGTCCAATCAAGTATTCGTAGGCATCGCCCAATACATCGCTGTCGGTGTTTTCTATATCGAAATCAATTTCATCTAAATGTGAGAGCACTTTTACAATGAGTTCGTTTTTGTCGTTTTCTGATTTACCCAATTTGCTACTGGTTAAATCCAGATCTTCGAACAGGTTACCAAAGTCTTCTTCACTTTCGGAACCCATGGTGCTCTGCTCAATATGAGTGAGCACTTTGGCTAGGTCTCCTAGTATAAAGTTATTCTTCCCTCCTGCGTTTCCTCTTCTGGCTAGTTCTGAGAATAGCTCTGATGGTGCTAAAAAGTAGCCTAGCTTGTCTAAAGCTGCATCTCTAAGGGCTTCTAAAAGTTCTGCTTCTTGGGCATGGCCTTCTACTTCTGCAAAGGTTATTTTATCTGTTACTAATGCTTTATCGGCATACAGTTCCATCTTTTTACTGAGGTACTTATAGAAAATGAATCCTAGTATATAATCTCGGAAATCATCGGCATCCATTTTACCACGAAGGGTGTTGGCAATGTTCCAGAGTTGTTGTTCGAGTTTTGCTTTTTGTTCGGTCATCTAATCGTCTATTTTTTTTTGTGCTTAACTGCTGGTATGTAACATCCGAATAAGCGAAACGGGCCGCTTATTTCTTCTATACAAATAACAAATATATTAATCTAGTCGACTAATAATATCCTTGATCTTATGGTTATGCTTCCACTGCGTAGAGTGGTTCTAATTTCACAGATTCTGCACTTCCATTGACACTTAGCATGCAGCCAATATTGCTTTGTAGATCCGCATTTTTTACATTTTACTCCTTCTTGTTCTCTTCTTTGCTTGAAATCCGATTTACAGCTCTCTTCATTGGGGTATTTCTCCGCGAATTCTAGTATGTTCATTGCTCTTATTTTTCTACAAAGCAAGAGTCTCTGAACGCAATCAATTTACGTACTGGTATTATTTGGGGGAATCCGAAAACAATAAACAATATGAGAGTCAAACTAGTTTAATGTGCATTGATTTAGTTCAAGATGCTTTGACAATCAAATACATTAAAAAATGATAGTGAAAGTGATTTGATGTTCATGAATTCATATCAAACAGTCTTGATCAGCATTACTAATAAAATGTGAAAGACAAACTATTCTCGGAGTAGCCTATAATGGTTTGGATAAAAATAAGCGAAAGCGAACCGCAGTATGGCTCTGTTTTTCAGGTTTTGTTGTGCGATCTTATTATTTAACAATAGGTAGTTTCAAAGTCATTTCTTTTCCCAATGTCAAACCGTCAACATGCCCGGCAATTTCATTATCACTAGTTTTTACATGGATATGCATATTAGTTGTGTGATGTGTGAAAATTGCGTGGTGCGAATCAGAGTAAAAACCAAGTAATTCAACCGCTCTATTTTCTATTGTTCCGTGCAATCCTGAGTTAACATGCTTCTCATGTGTATGCACAGTATCCCCATCTTTCCAATTAATGACATGCCAGTCAAATGAATTAATTGTCCCATTAATCATGAAAGGGAATGGTTCATTGACATTTACGCCATTTTTTTTAGCGATGGAAGAGATATGTTTTTCAAGTTGCTCGTATGTTTTTATACCCTCAGGAATCTTAAAGGTATTCCACTTCTCAACTATTGCATATACGAATAATGTTGCTTTTTTATCGAATGACTTATCAAAACTAATTGCACTATCCAATACCGTTGTATTATACGAAGCACTATTAATTATTTGAATTTCACCCTTGAGGTTTTGAAGAGCACCAATAGCATATAGATGTTTGATATTTTCAAAGTCTGACAGATCAGCTTGAGCCGAGATGTCACCTTTGTGCATCATGTTTTTCAAAGCACCAAAATATTTCACCTCGAATGCAATTGAATCGTCGTTCGAATTATCAGATTTATTCCTGGTCGTTTCACAGGAAAAAAGTAAAAAGCTGATTATAATTATTATGTATCTCATTGTTCTGGTTTATGTTGCATAACGTTCCGCAACTAAAGAAAGTGCGGAGTTCAAGAGTTTAACTTCAGTATTCATTCTTTGCTTCGTTCGTGACACACAGTTTCAAATTTGCGCTAACCTAGCATTTTCCTTGTATTGGCTTTTAGCAAATGTAGTTAGTCTCTTATATTCCAAGTGACACAATTGATTATTCCTCCGTCTTTCGCCAAATCGGAACTTAAAACTGGTACGATTTCATGTTCGGTAAATTCCTTTTCAAAGATTCTAATTACAATTTCACCTTCCTTTTGATTAAAAACAGGAAGGAAAATATGTGATTCCATTTGCAGATAATTAATGTTGTCGCCTCCAGCATCTTGCAATGTCTTGTTCTTGTACATTTTAGTCGATAAGACTATTGCTTCAAGTCCAGCATTGTGCAGTGATGCCTTGAGGCTATTATAAAAGCCTTTTTCAGGTTCTTCTGAATAGTCATTCATCAAAACAGTTTTCTTATAAATAAAACGAACCATTCCAGCACTATGACCAGTAAAGTCTGAAGGCTGTTCAGGAATAAATAATACTCGGTCTACTTGAAACAAAGACTTTATCAATTCAGCTAATTCTGAAATAGAATAGCTTGGATTTTCAGTCAAAGCCCTTGTTGTCATAATCACTTCGTTTTTCCAACGAGTTATATTTCCACCGTCAATAATTAGGTCTGAAATTTTTACTTTACAGTTGATTGCCTCACAAATACCATAAACATTACTGATAGATTTTATGTGTTTTTTAGTTCATAAATATTGCGTGTAATATCTAAACTTAACAAACTCTTTTTCACTAACCTGAAAAGGCATATAGTCAACACACCAAGCATCTTTTGTGTTGGGCAAATAATCAAAGTTGATTGAGTAGTGTTTTTATACCGTAGTAAAATGAATATAAAACTCGAGGTACATAGTTTCAAGCAAAGGGGATATGAAAAGCGTGTTGGTTTCTGAGTCGATTATCATAATTCTTTCATCCTATTTTTCCAAATCTCGGACATTACTTTTCCAAATTTCTGAAACTCGTCAAACGTAAATTCATCAGTTTTGGCATTGTTACACCAATAACAAGAGAAAGCTAGATTCTCTAACTTATTGTAGCTTTCGTTTGGTTTTAGTCGTTCTATTTCGAGCTTTATTCCTCTGGTTGTAAGTCTTTTAGTGAAAATCTTTTTTCCTTTAATTAATTTATCAATCTCCTCTTCAGAAATCCCACAATAGGTGCATTTTCGTTTAGTTTCTAAATACCATTTGCGAAATAAATGAAAATCTGTGTTTTAGCACTTCTTCCGCCATATTTTTCTAATAGCAGCTGGTTCTTCTCTCTTTACTTTTAATTCGTTCCACCAAGGAGAAAACTTTGATCGAGGCCATTTCGTTTCTTCTGTAATTTGGTCATAAGGCAATCCTTTAATGGTCGCTAACTCTAAAAATAATTCCTGTCCTTTCGTCATGGGTGCTATATGCGTTAAAGGTTAGTATAAAAAGTCGTTTTAATGCTTTTTACATAGTTATCCAAGTTTACATTTTAATTACCCCCCAAGGTATTACATATCGAAGATGGAACTCAAAAAGTACGAACAGCAGATTTAAGAAATGTATTAGGAATCCCCCTCAGCGGTGTCTTTTAAAGAAACTCTGAACAGCAGTTGATTTGAGATAGCGTGTTGCATGCTCATAAGCTCCATAAAGGGATAACCCTGAGCGAATGAAATGTTTTAAATAAAAGAAATTACTCTTCAGTACCTTTTTTAGATTTGCGGTAGGTGTATGAATTAAAGATGTTTCTTTTAGCAAAGCGCATGCGCTTATCTGAGTTAACGAACTTTTGAAAAACTGTTTTCGGAACACCAAAGTACTCGTAAGTTGTTCCATCAGCAAAAGTGATTTCTAACAACAAACCTTTGTGTTGAAAATCAGAAATGCCAGAAACTATGCTTGTTTTAGTATATTCTTCTAAATATTTTGCCTTTGTTTCTGGAGCAATACTGATTAAAAAGTGGTAACCATCAATTACCTGACGACTCATTACTTCTGCTACAGCAGCTTTTTCATCTCCTTCTTGAAACTTATCTGGATGCCATTCTTTAACTAAGTTTCTATATGTTTTTTTTAAGGCAGGCAATTCTATTTCTTGTTCAACATGGAACAATTTTTTGTATTGATTAATACGTTTCATTGGGGTGTTTTTCTAATAGAGCGGCGAAATTACAGATTAAACACTCTTGGCAACGATATATAATTTCTATATGTGAAATAGTAATTCTAACCCCAATTTTTAAAAGGGTACTCGATTAGAGAAACGTTGCAATATTTAGCTTCCAATCGGAATTTGAAATAAAAACTTTCATCCTATTTCTAGTGGTATTATCTCCACAAATTGTCAAGCTTAGTAATCCTCAGAGTTTTCTTTAAAGAAACTCTGAACAGCAGTTGTTTTGAGTTAGCATATTGCATCCTCAGAGTCTTCAGTATGGATGACTTTGAGAGAGTGAATAGGATTAGTCAACCTAGCCTTCAGCGCTGGGCTATCGCCGCTCCGAATGCTTAGTTGTTAGCAAACGTTTTATTCAATATTGTACTCTATGAAGAGATAATTAATAGCTTTCTCAATAACTAAGTCAATGTTGCTGTTAATTGAGGTTTCTGTGTTTT
>Ga0075118_10000828_pt1 | contig 25458 bp, 22 predicted proteins | sample AntAceMetag02UKE_FD_69794 | JGI IMG/M metagenome (GOLD analysis project Ga0075118, IMG submission 69794) | Saline lake microbial communities from Ace Lake, Antarctica - Antarctic Ace Lake Metagenome 02UKE | ecosystem: Environmental > Aquatic > Non-marine Saline and Alkaline > Saline | place...
CGTGGGGCCAATAGCAGTCTTTATCGAGCATCATGCGTCCGGACAGCTGATCACGAGCGATGCGAACATTGTCTTCGTTGCCGATCTGAAACAGATCCTCAATCACGTCGATGTCCGCCTCATTGAGCGCAGTGATCACGGGTTGGGCGGCAAGTATCGTTTCGTAGGCTCCGTTGGCATCCACTTGCAGATTCATCCCGGCCCCAAGAGCCTTCCTGGTTGCCTGCACGATCTGCACATCGCGATCAGCGTGGCCGCATAGTTTGAGTTTCAGATGGCTAACGCCCAGCACGCGCCAATCCTCAGCCTCGGCGACCATGCTCTCGATTGGCCCCAGAGTGACTGAAGGCATCCCGGGTATTTCGGTGCGAGCGACATGGCCCAACAGATCGGCAAAACGCACGCCCTCATGTCGCGCGTGCAGATCATGGAGTGCGATGGAAACGGCTTCGCCCACGCAATCGACTTCGGGATGACAATAGGTGCCGCAATCGGCCAAGCTCATCTTGGGGCGATCCGCGGGCCACTGCTCTAGCAAAGTATCTAGCTCGGAAGCTCGCGCCCCAATTAAGCCCGGAGCGATTTGCCGCACCCAGCTCCACAGAGGCTCGACTCGCGGCATAAACACTTCGCCCCAGCCCGTCTGCTTAGTTGTCGAAATTTCGATCACCAACACGTCCATCTCGTTTCGCGTATCCGTCGAATAGCTCACCGTCATGGGTTGCGTGCAGTGATAGATGCGAACGTCGGTTATCTGATCGGCTGACGACATGGCAGGCACGATGCTGCTGGATTGAATGTTTGCAGCAAAAAATGGGCCAAGCAGTTGAGTGCGAGCCAGTGCGTAGCATCAAACTCATGCCCCAGGAGTTGAGACTATACCTTTCTACAAGTGCTTGTGCAGCGCGTAGCACCGCATGGTGCGGGTGAAGCCGAAGTTCTCATAAACTTTGATGGCGGGGTTGCTGGGGTCTGCTCCGGTGTTGATCACGAGCTGATCAGGGCGAACCGTGGTAAACGCATCCCGCACGACCTGATCGAGTAGCGTAGTGCATACCCGTTGTCGGCGATGGGTGGCACGTGTTGTCACGTATTGGAATCTGCCAACGGTGCGATCTTCATCGAAATATAGTCCCATCCCTCCGACCAGCTGGCTTTCATGGAAAGCTCCCCACCAATCGCCGTGCCCCTCTTCGGCCATGGTTCGGAGCGAGTTCATTTGGGTTGTTCGGAAAACCCCATCGTCCTCGCCGAAGTCCATATCGTCGCGATCGATCTCGATCTGAAGGTCGGTGATTTGCTTCCAGTCAGAGTCGGTTTGGAGTTTTCTCACCTCGAAGTCAGGATTGATGGGCACTCCTCCGGCGTAGGAAGACATGGAGAGCACGATGCCATCATCTACTTTGAAACCAGCGGCAATGAATTCCTGAGTCACCCCGGGACGATTCTCATCCCACCCGAGAGTGATGTGGTTGAGCGTCATTCCGAAGACGCTCTCGTGAATGCGTAGCCATCGATCCAGATCGCCCGGAAGAGGCGCGCGTTTAAAAATAATGAGATTACCAAACCAAAAACTAGGATTGGATGGGGTTCGAATGGCGTAGTAGTCGGCGTGCTCTTCGACGAATCCATCACGGAGGTGGAAGATCGCATCGGTGCGATAGCAGAGATTCTTGAGCGTAATCATGTCGTGGGGATTTTCTGAAATTACCAAGACGGCCATGGGGGAGCATTTACTGGGCGCGTGAGGTTGGGGTTGCACTGCTATTCACGGCCATTTTCTCTACACAATCAATGAGCGGATTAACAAAAGGGAGTGATGGCTGGGATCAATCGGCTTCTCCGTGGATTCGTTTGATGCAGAAGGGTGATCCCAATCGGGAGCTGCTGCTCGATGGTGAGATGCTGGAGCTTTGCGGTGACGTCGATGGGCTCAACGTGCTCGACATCGGATGTGGGGAAGGTCGCTTTTGCCGCATGCTCGGCTCGCGTGGCGCGATTCTGACGGGTATCGATCCGACGTCAGAGCTGATTGCAGAGGCGAGGCGACTGCAGCCCGACGCGGACTTTCACGAAGCCATAGCCGAGAAGTTGCCCGTGCCCGACGCGAGCATGCATCTGGTGGTGAGCTACCTATCACTACTGGATATACCTGATTATCGCACGGCGATCTCTGAGATGAAACGTGTGCTGAAGCCGGGAGGCCGTTGTGTGATTGCTAACCATAATAGCTTCTCGACGGCCTCATCGAAATACTGGGCGCGTGATGAGCATAACAACAAACTGCACTGGACGATGGATAACTATCTGCAAGAGCGTCCCAACAAAGTAGAATTTGCGGGAGTATCTGTGGTTAATTGGCATCGCCCGATGTCGGCTTACATGCAGGCGTTTTTGAAGGCAGGATTTGCGCTCGCACATTTCGATGAGCCGGCGGCCAAGCCCGAGGCTCTGGCCAAACACGAATCGATGCGGAGCAATCAGCGCGTGCCGTTATTCTGCACGATGGTCTGGCGAGCGTGAGGAGAGGATTGCTTCACCACGAACATCACCAAGGACACGAAGTCCGATCATGGAAGATCAGGAGGAGAGGCGTTTCCGTCTCACGATCAGCGTTGCGATTAACGCCATGCCGCCGAGTAGAGCTGCCCATGTCGAGGGTTCGGGCACAGCGCTGAGCTTGGTGCCTACAATCGAGATAATGTTGCTGTAGTATGCGGCGATATTGACGGAGGCAGTAATGTTGGGGCTTACGCTGGTATTTATTCCGCTGAGGATGCCGCTGAGCCACCAAGAACCGCTAGCATGTTCGTAAAACAAGGCCCCGCCGGAATCACCACTTTCGGCCTGAGCTTCACCGTCGATTTCACTGTAGGTGGTGATGAGCCCGAGTGTCGTCTCAGCCGGATTTCCCAAATTGTAGCTTCCGTAGGAATCGACGGTGTTGTTACCCCACGTCATTGTGCCGCTGCCATCGCCAATCATCTTCACAGCTTGTCCCGAATTCGGCTGCGAATTTGAGATAGTCAAATCGCTGAGAGTAGGAGTGCCGCCGGATACATCGATGCGATACAACAAAAGATCTGTCGTGCCGATGCGCGACGCTGAGCCACCCACCGAGGTGTAGGCTGTGCCAGCCAAAGTGATGCCGGTTGAGCCCACATGATTCGCGGTGATGATCCAGTAGCCCGTCGTGTAAGCGCCGAGATAGACGCCGGTGTTGCCTACATTGTCCCACGGCAGTCCGCCGCCCGGATCGGTGGTCTGGCCTGTGTTACCTCCGAGAATAATCAGGGCACTCGCTGCCGGAGCCAAAAACAACATGGCGATCAAAGCGGCGATCAGTCGGAAAGGTGAGTGATGAAGTTGGGGCATGGTTCGAGTGACGGTTGGGTGCCGCATTTGAGGACTTATTATTTTTACCCAGCTTGGGTCAATCGAGATCACCCTAAGGCACATTGGTCCGCTGCACTCACCCTATTCGAGGCGCGGGTTAGTCAAAGTGCTCGTGAATACAGAGCCGTTCTATCGTCGATCCGCTCCTTCGGAATATTAGATCTCTGCCCACTGCGGCGAGATTGGGTATCTGCCCAAAGTCTTGGTATTTAGAAGGACTTATGAAAGATACGGGCGGCTTATAAAAAGGGGTGGCTAATACATAAGAAAGACATAAGCATATCTACGAAATGCGCATTACACGGGTTTATGCCATGTATCAGCATTGATTTGTGATACGGAAAGCACTAATGATTTCTCATTTGGTCAACTATTCCATCCAGATCACACCACTCTGCTAAAGCAGTTTATTCGTATGAATAACCCCACAATCAGTCCCTTGCATTAGTCCTCGCCGCTCAATAGATGCGCTTTTCTCGTTTTGCCTCTTGGTTTTCACCGCGTTGGCGGTGTCCAGCACTGGCTTCGCCCAAGCCCCCACCTTCGATACGCTCACCTCGACCTATAAGGGCAGGGAATCCTGGCATAGAATCGGTGTAGCGGCGGTCGGCGACTTCAACGGGGATGGCCAGGCAGACGCCTTCGTTGCCGACGGCAGTCCCGGTCATCTTAAACTGTTTCTCGGTAACGGCAACGGCTCGTTTTCCGTGCGTAACATCTCCACTTTCTCCCCTGGCTCCAATTCGGCAGTCACCATTGTCAGGGCAGCTGATTTCAACGGCGATGGCTTATTGGATGCCGTCGGTTCGAGTGGGCAGGGAGACCTCAAACCGCTAGTAATGCTCAACACGGGCAATGACGTGAGCGGTGTCCCGCAATTCACGGTCACATCATACGCCGCCTTTGGTTCCGGCATTCGAAGCTCCACGGTCGGTGATCTGAATGGTGACGGTTCGCCTGACTTCATCGTTGGCAATGCCTACGCCTCTCTTCAGGTGTATCTGAATGATGGCACGGGTGTCTTCACTGCCGGACAATCGACGAGCATCACGGGCGGTGGTGGTCCGTCTGTCGGGACAGGGGTCATCGCTGATTTAAACGGCGACGGCAACACGGATTTCGTCGTGTCCAGTAGTCAGAGCACCACGACCAATGTCTTTTTCGGCAACGGGGATGGCACGTTGCAGGCGCCAGTCGAAATAACCTCGAATTCGTTCAAGGCCACCGTGGCCGATGTGAACAACGACGGCAATCCGGACCTGCTTGAAGTCGATGGCGCCAATTTGAAAGTCTTCTTAAATGCCGGTGGTGGGACGTTCGGCCTTCCGACCCTTTACACCACGGGCGGAAATTATCCAAGCTCCTTGGCGATCGCCGATATTAACGGTGATGGCAACCTCGATGCGGTGATCGCCAACCAAAACAGCAACAATGCTGCGGTGCTTCTCGGGGATGGCAGCGGAGCGTTTGGTGCCGCGACAGTCTTTACCGTTAATCAGGTGCCGATCGATCTGACCGTGGGTGATTTCAATTCCGATGGTAAACTCGACATCGCGACCTCGGGTTATAACGATGGCACTTATGCGGTTCTGTTGAACACCACGCCAGTGCCGCTACCGACACAGACGCTGACCATCCTCGGAGGCAGTGGAAATCCAGGTGAGACTACGACCAATGTCGAATACTATAACCCTGTGACTGAAGAGTGGCAGCCGGCGTATATGGCAGACTACGGTCCTTATGGTCATCCAGGCGGGCACCCTTGGGGGAAAATCGCCGGCACATCCGGATGGGTCAACCATCGGGCGGATGGAGCATCTGTAGGGGCATACCTTATTTGGTATGATTACCGCATTAGATTCACTGCCCCAGCCAGCTACAGCAACCCGACGATGGTCTTTTCACTCAAGGCAGATAACTATGCGCAGGTCGCAATCAACGGCACCAATGTCGGTGGCCTAATCACCGGCAGCACCGATCAAAACAATGCCGATGCGGTCTTCTCCCAAAGTCTTGTATCGGGGGAAAATGAGATCACAATCAGAGTGGGTGACTCTGGGGGACTTAATGGGTTCAACTTCCGCATCGATCTGACGGTGGACTCTGAAGAACCGCTCGAAGAACTCGAGGTCGAGCCCTCCGATACGGTAGCACCGGTGATCACTGCCGCCGATGTCTCAGCCGAGGCAACTGGCCCGTTGGGTGCTGCAGTATCGTTCACCGCGACCGCTGTGGATGATGTCGATGGTTCTGTTACTGTTGGCGCTGATCCAGCTTCCGGCAGCACGTTCGCTCTCGGGCAAACCACAGTTAACCTTGGTGCCTACGATGCCGCAGGTAATTTCGGGGAAGCGTCGCTCACCGTCACGGTGGTCGACACCACTCCACCTGTAATCACTGCACCTGCGGATATCACAGCCGAGGCGACCAGCGCTTCCGGTGCGGCCGTAAACTTCACCGCGACCGCCTTGGATATTGTCGATGGTTCGGTCTCCGTGGTAGCTGATCCTGCCTCCGGCAGCGCGTTTGCTCTCGGTTCCCATACCGTTGACCTCGGTGCCTCTGACAATGCGGGTAACGATGCTTACTCCACGTTTGCCGTCACAGTTCAGGATACCACGGCTCCGGTGATCACGGGCGTCACACCGTCAATCACGTCGATCTGGCCGCCCAATAAGAAAATGGTGCCGGTTTCCGTCACCGTTGATGTTACTGATGCTGTCGGGGTGGTCTCCTCCCGGATTGTTTCCGTGAGCTCCAATCAAGCTGACCGCAGAACCCAATGGGATGTTACTGGCCCGTTGACGGTCAACCTGCTCGCCAATCGCAATGGCAAGGAAGGCGCCCGGATCTATACGATTACCGTCGAAGTCACTGATGCCGCGGGTAACACCAGCACGGCGACCACCGTCGTGACCGTGCCGCACGATCAGGGCAAGAGTGTGAAATCACAAAAGAGCGATAAGTCGAATGAGAGCGGGAAGTCAGAGAAATCTGATAAGTCCAAGAAGAGTTAAAAGTAGTCTTCCTCGTAGTCTGATTTAGCTCCAAGAGCCCGCCAATCCGGCGGGCTCTTTTTTGTCTAACCGCTCTGCGAAGACTTCTAGTAAACTGGTTTATTAGGAACAATTTTTAAGACGTGAGGCCTAATCTGATTTTCGCGCTTTCTCTCCCTATGATGATCTGCAGCCTGCCCCGAATTTTGCTTGTTGGTGTTTTCATGCTGGCAGGAACCAGTGTGATAGCGGCGGGAAGCGCGGCTAAGAAGAAGGAATCATCTTTTGGCGATGCGGTGCAATTGGCTCCGTTTGTCGTCAACGGTGAGCATCTCTCTATTTCGATTCACGCGAGGACGAAGCGGGACCGGCGCTACGCTGAAAAATTTGCAGAGGAAGTCGTGCAGATCGCTTACGATACGATGGGTAATTCGACCGGTGCTGGTCTGGTCATTATTGGTCGAAATGGAGAACCGCATCCTCTGATCATCTTTAACAAATTTCTGGAGATGGCGGAGGCGGGGCAACTTGACCCGGTCTTTGTGGCAAGGGCGAGTGAGCTGACCGCGAAGATTGCGGATTTGAAGAAGATGGCGCGGATCGATGAAGAAGAAAATCAGGACGAGGCGGAAGAAGAGCCGGACTCGATCAACGGGGAGGAGCGTTCTGATGAAGAAGCTGAGAATCCTCCGGAAAAGAAGCAGTTTAAAATCACGCTCGAAATGCTTCTACCGGCTTTACCCCTTCCGTTGGAAGGATTGGGCTCCAAGCTCTACCAACTCTCGTGGGCAGAAGGTTTCGACGACGCTCGGATCGAACAGAGGTTGCGGGCACTTACCGCGGAAGATCTTGAGAGCGACGAGCTGTCCAAATACGACTGGGTCTTTTATCTTCCGCCCCGCAACGCTTACATTGGCGTGCAAAAGAAGGTGATCAAGCAGGCCGTGAAACAGGAAAAAATCGGATTTTTCAAACGCGCGGCGATGAAGAGCGCTCTGGTTTTATTTAAACCCGCCATCAAAAAAGCGGTGGAAGGGATCCGCAAAAGCATCTTGTTCATGACCGTGCTGCGCGTCGAAAGTGACTACGCGAAGGAAGATATCACTTACCTGACTGGCGCCTACCTCAAAGTGCTGATGCCGGACTTTAAATTCAACGGAGGCTCCGAGCAACGGAGAGCCCTAGAGGCAATCGAGGCGCAGAAAATCAAGAACATCGAATACGCGAAAGACCCCTATGTATCGCCGAATCGCCTGACTGAATACGATCTGGCGGCCTATGCTACATACGAGGGCGACTACCTGACCGGGAATAAGAAGACCAAAGAGAACTTTTCATTTAAAAGGAAAGGTGATGGCTACCTTTGGCAGTATGATGATCGCAAAGGACTGATCATCCACCCGGCGGGTGACCAGCTGTTTGTTTCGACCGATGGCAAGATGACCCTTGAGTTTTTGGTAGATGAAAAAGGGGAAGTCACCGGCGTCGAACAACGTCGTAAACGCCACCGCGTGACGTATTCACGAGTCTCTTCAGGTTCTTAGTTTTCGCGTCTGACTCACTCTTCAGGCGGAGGTCTCAGTTGATATTTGGTGCTGCGCCCGCCGCTTGAACCGGTGATCAGAACATCGTCTTCTAGGAGCAATTTGATATCACGCAGCGCCGTATCGAGAGAGCATTGGGCAAGCTTGGCATAGCGCGATGTAGAGAGATCGCGGTTGGTGCCATCGAGCAGCGTATTGATGACGATGCGTTGCCGCTTGTTTATCGTCGCGTGTTGGCTGATCCATTCCCAGGTAGTTGATTTTTGGATGATGCTTTCGGCCAACTCTTCGGCGCGCTGAAGGGCGCGACCTAAACAGCCAAGGAACCATTCCAGCCAGAAGGTAATATCCGTGGTCCCTTTTTGACTCTTTTCCAGCACATCATAGTAATCCTGTTTCTCAGATTCGATTTGGGCAGACATGCTGTAAAATCTCTGGGCTGAATCATCTGCACGAGCCAAGGCCAAATCGGCGATGGCGCGTCCGACTCGACCATTACCATCCTCAAACGGATGGATGGTGAGGAACCAAAGGTGGGCGATGCCTGCACGCAACACGAGGTCGGTGTCATTGGGTGTTTCAAACCAATGGAGAAAAGCGGTCATTTCTTCCGATAGACGTTCGGCATCCGGTGCCTCGAAATGAATATTTTTCCGGCGAACCCGTTCGCGATCGATCCGCCCGGAAACGACCTGCATCGGATCCATCTCGCTGGTGCGCCATTGGCCGAGTAGAACGCGGTGCATCCCACCGCGACCTCCGGGAAACAGGGAGGTCTGCCAGCCGAACAATCGTTCCTCCGTCAATGGCTCGGTATAGTTTTGGGAAGCATCCACCATCATTTCGACCGCACCCTCGATTTCGCGATTCGAAGCGCCGTGATCGGAAGTCGATCCGCCCATTCGCCGGACGAGGGAAGAGCGCACTGAGGCCGGATCAAACAGATTGCCCTCGATGGCACTCGATTTAACCACTTCCGCAGTCAAATTTTCCAAGGCGGCTTCATCGCGAAAGCGAAACCCTAGCCCTTTCATCCGCCCTAGTAGAAGACCCTGCCGATGACGGATTTCGAGCAGAGACGGCACGAGTCTAGCCTCGTTCCATGTGAAAAGCGGCCAATCTGGAAGTTCCTGAATGTAACTCACAGAACCTAAATACCGCAATATATGCGGTGATTACAAGGTCTAAACGCCGCAAATAGTGCGGTGAATAAGTGAATTAATCACCGCAATAATAGCTTATTTTATGTGCAAGTATCTATTTAATAGTTGATTAGGTTTTATATCGTAGTGTCCGGCAATAGGACCTATTTTGCTTCGGATCGAAGTTTGGAATACGGGCAGTGCTTGTTACCGTGTCGTTGTCCCCTTTGCGCGACTTGCTGACGTTTGTTCGTGGGGATTGTGCGACGTGGATGCCGGCTCTGGTGAGAATCTTGACATGGGCATTTCGTGAAACATTATGTTTCACATGAAAACGGCTTCGGTTCGAGAATTGCGCACGGAGTTTCCCAAGGTTTTGGCGTGGGTCAATGAGGGGCAATCTGTGGCGATTACACGTCGGCGTAAGATTGTCGCTAGTTTGGTGCCGTCTGGGGAGCTGCCTAAACAGAAGGTGACTCGGCCTGACTTTCGCGCGCGTTTACAGGACAACTATGGGGATGCAATTATTGAGGCCGACGTGATGGTCGATATCCTCGCGGAGAACAAGGGCCGTTACTGATGGCCTCACTGGTTTATGCGGATACGAGTTTTCTCGTATCGCTCTACGTGCAAGATGCCAATTCCAAGAAAGCCGTCGTGCAAGTGGATAAATTATTGCCGCTCGTGCTGACACCTTTGTTGCAGCATGAACTGAGGAATGCGCTGCGTTTGTGTGTTTTTCGTCGCCAGATCACGGCTGCGCAACGTGAGCAAGCTTTGCGGGATCTGGAACAAGATATCCATGATGGAGTGCTTCACGAAATGCCACTCGATTGGCCCAAGGTGTTTCAATACGCGGAGGCACTAGGCCGCGATCACACCGAGAAGACAGGTGGCCGCGGGATGGACATATTGCATGTGGCCTCGGCGCAAGCATTGCAGGTTAAACGATTCATTACCTTTGATGCGCGCCAACGTGAATTGGCGAAGCAGGTGGGATTTGTGGTGAATTACGCGGGGCGAGGTAGTTTGTAATTATAGAGATGCCAATAATTGGTTTCTCGGCGTAATCGGGGACGAGGCGGGTGAAATTTTAGCTGAATACCGACCAGCCCGTGCGTTTGGAGAGCATTTCCAAAGCGGCGGTGCCAAGCAGTGAGTTTCCATTCGTGTCCAAGCCGGGAGACCAGACCGCGATGACGGCCTTGCTTGGAACGATTGCGAGAATTCCACCGCCGACGCCGCTTTTACCCGGTAAGCCCACACGGAAAGCAAAGTCGCCAGCCCCGTCGTAATGGCCGCACGTTAACATCAACGAATTAATGCGCCGCGCCCGGTCTGCAGAGACCACGTATTTGCCGCGGGGATGAACTCCTTGCCTAGCCAAGAACAGGCCGGAATGGGCCAGCTGCCGACAGGTCATCGCAATGGCACATTGTTGGAAGTAAACACCCAGCACGTCGGTTGGCTCATGGTGGATGACTCCGTAAGATTTGATGAAGTGAGCCAGGGCCATGTTGCGATCCCCATGGGCCGCTTCGGATTTGGCGACGGCATCGTCGATGTGGATATCGTCGTCGTTGGCGAGATAGCGGACGAAGCGTAGGATTTCTTCGGGAGCATCCTTCGGACTGTGCTCATCCAGGATGACATCGGTCACGGCGATGGCCCCGGCGTTGACGAACGGATTGCGAGGTCGCCCCTGTTCGTGTTCGAGCTGCACAATTGAATTGAAGGCGTTGCCCGATGGTTCCCGATCGACTCGGGTCCACAACTTGCCACCGAGCCGACGGAGGGCGAGCGTGAGAGTGAAAAGTTTGGAGATGCTCTGGATTGAGAAGCTCTCATCGGCATCACCCGCTGTCACCGTTTCACCATCGATGGTGGCCACGGCGATACCTAATTTCCCGGCGGGCACCTTGGCTAGTTGGGGGATATAATCGGCCACCCGGCCTTTGTCAGACCTGGCGCTTAGTTCTCGATGGATATCATCGACCCATTGTTTTAAATCTCCCATGTCTGTGTCGTGTGCCTCATTCTGGGGAAACGCCACATTCTTTCGATGTGAGGACTGCAAAATATCCGTTTGGAGTAACCCATTCGTGGGCTGCGGTGAGAATGAGATCTCTACGTTAACCAGTCACGATGTTATCCATCACGCTATGCTGCGGAGTATACCTTTGCACCAGGACGGATTGTGGCGGTGCGTGGTCCGATGAATGTGCAGTAAAAACCGCGCATACCATGATCGAGAAATTGGAGGGTGGATTTGACCGCTTCGTTCGAAGCATTGGGATTTCGTAGTGCGTATTTGCAGAAAGGCATACAGGGAGCGGCGACCTCCACGGCTGTGAGCGAAGCTGGACCTTCATCGGTCTCAATCAGGATTCCGGCGGCGATGTCCTCAAGCACGACGCGCGTGGCTGGACCATCGATGATGATATTCTCCGCAGCGCAACCCAAGGTGAACGCATCGCCGAAACGGGCCTGCATCGTATCGTAGTGACGGGAAAATCCGAAGCAGAGGGTATTCTCGCCCCGACTCCGCGAAAAAGGATGCGCCATATGATGCACGTCGATAAGACAGCTGCCATCGGGTGCAGGAGCACACGCGCCGCCCGGCGTGAGAAACATCTCCTCTACGGCGAGAAGTGCTGCGGGATCGAAGTAGCGAGTCGGGCCACTGCCGATGGTCAGGCTATCGCGCTGGATTTGGAGCTGAATAATTTCGCCGAGGAGTTGCATGCAGGAAGATCAGTAATCCAGATACGGTGCGAGCCAGCGCTCGGCCTCTTCGACCGTCTGCCCTTTGCGTTTCGCATAATCTTCGACTTGGTCTTGGCCGAGTTTACCCACGCCGAAGTATTTTGATTCGGGGTGATTGAAATACCAACCACTCACGGAACTGGCCGGAGACATGGCGCAGGATTCGGTGAGCTCGATACCGGTGCTGGCCGTCGCATCAAGTAGATCAAAGAGGATCGGTTTCTCAGTGTGATCGGGGCAAGCGGGGTAACCGGGAGCAGGGCGGACACCTCGGTATTTCTCGCGGATGATATCCGGCATGCTGAGGTTTTCTTCCTGCCCATAGCCGCTGAGGTCGCGCACCTTTTTATGCATGAGTTCAGCCATCGCTTCAGCCATGCGGTCACCCAGGGCCTGAACCATGATCGCATTGTAATCATCATGGTCTGCTTTGAACTCGGCGACGAATTCCTCAACTCCGTGACCCGCAGTGACGGCGAACCCTCCCATGTAATCGATTCGTCCGCTGTCTTTTGGGGCGATGAAATCGGTCAGGCAGTGGTTGAATTGGCCTGCTGGTTTTTTCATCTGCTGGCGGAGCTGCTGAAAGGTCGTGACGATGCTGCTGCGATTTTCATCGGCATAGACTTCGAGATCGTCGCCCACGGCGTTGCAGGGCCAGAAACCGATCACGGCTTTGGCGGTAAAGCGTTTTTCTTCGATGATGCGGGTGAGCAGTTTCTTGGCATCGGCAAAGAGCTTGGTCGCTTCGACGCCGACTACTTCGTCTTCGAGAATGTCCGGGAAGCGTCCGTGTAATTCCCACGCGCTAAAGAAGGGGCCCCAGTCGATGAAATCTGCGATTTCGTTTAATCGGAGTTCGGAGATGGGAGATGGGAGTTCGGTCGCAACTGGTTCATTGTTGATTGCCATGTCGTCCCGCTGGGGCGGGACTTCTCGCAATGACAGGTCGCTAGAAAATACTCTTGTTCCCAGAAACTCCGGTTTGGGAATATCGATTTTGGCCCAATCGTAGGTCTGGCGATTGGCGCGCGCCTTGGCGATGGGGAGCAAGGGCTTGCGATTGCGGCGGGCTTCAAAATCGATGCGTTGCTTTTCCTGTTTAGCGGCGATCTCGGCGAGAAAAGCAGGCTTCTGTTCGTCACTGAGGAGTGCGCTGACGACGTTGACGACGCGAGAGGCGTCGAGCACGTGGACGACACCATGAGCGTATTCAGGGGCGATCTTCACCGCGGTGTGCGCAGGTGAAGTGGTGGCCCCGCCAACTAAAAGTGGAATGCTGAATTTTTCACGCGTCATCTCTTTGGCCACGTGGGTCATCTCATCGAGCGATGGCGTGATTAAACCGGACACGCCGATGATATCGGCTTTCTGTTCGCGCGCGGTTTCGAGAATCTTGGAGGCGGGCACCATGACACCGAGGTCGATGACTTCGTAATTGTTACACGCGAGCACGACGCCAACGATGTTTTTGCCGATGTCGTGAACGTCGCCTTTAACCGTCGCGAGCACGACTTTACCCTGCGCTTTGGCCGTGCCTCCAGCCGCGATGTGTTTGCGCTTTTCCTCTTCCATGAACGGTGTGAGATAGGCGACGGCCTTCTTCATTACACGCGCGGATTTCACGACTTGAGGGAGAAACATTTTTCCGGCGCCAAACAGATCGCCGACGATGCGCATGCCATCCATGAGTGGACCTTCGATCACTTCGAGTGGGCGGGGGAAGAGTTGGCGGCACTCCTCGGTATCGGCTTCGATGTGCGAATCGATGCCTTTGACGAGGGCGTGGCTCATGCGCTCTTTTACCGGTAGTTTGCGCCAAGCTTGCGTGGCCGCTTTCGGCGCTGTCTTGCCGCCAGCTTTGGCCGCATCGTCGTCGGCTTTGAGTTTCTCGGCGTGTTCGACCAGACGATCCGTGGCGTCGGGACGTCGGTTGAGGAGAACGTCATCTGCGAGGTCGCGGAGAGTGGGTTCGATCTCATCGTAAACACCGAGCATGCCGGCATTGACGATGGCCATGTCGAGCCCGGCTTCGATTGCGTGGTAGAGAAACACGGTGTGCATCGCTTCGCGCACGGGATTGTTGCCACGGAATGAAAAGGAGACATTGGAAACGCCGCCGGAAACTTTGGCTCCGGGGAGGTTTTTCTTAATCAGTGCGGTGGCTTCGAAGAAATCTTTCGCATAGTTGTTATGCTCTTCGATTCCGGTCGCGACGGTCAGGATATTGGGATCGAAAATGATGTCTTCGGGCGGAAACCCGACCTGCTGTGTGAGGAGTTCGTAAGAGCGCGTGCAGATGCGCACCTTCTCGTCGCGGCTCGCGGCTTGGCCGTTCTCGTCGAACGCCATGACGACGGCGGCGGCACCGTAGCGGCGGAGTAGTTTAGCGCGGTGAAGAAATTCTGCTTCGCCATCTTTGAGCGAGATCGAGTTGACGATTCCTTTTCCCTGTAGGCACTTCAGGCCGACTTCGAGCACAGACCATTTCGACGAATCGAGCATGATCGGCACGCGCGCGATGTCGGGCTCGGCGGCGATCAGATTGAGAAATTTAACCATCGTGGCTTCGCCATCGATGAGGGCTTCGTCGACATTGATGTCGATGATCGCGGCGCCGTTTTCCACCTGCTGCTTCGCAACGGCTAAGCAGGCATCCCAATCGCCTGCTTTGAGCATCTTGGCGAAGCGGGGCGAGCCCGTGATATTGGTGCGCTCGCCGACGACGATGAACTGTGATCCCGTTTGAGTCATGAGATGTTGAGGGCTTCGAGTCCGCTGAGACGCATCGTGGCGGAATCGGGTTGAGGTTGGCGGGGAGCTTGCTCGCGGACGGCTTCGGCGATGGCACGGATGTGATCGGGCGTGGAGCCGCAACAACCACCGACGACATTCACAAATCCGGATTGAGCGAATTCACCGAGGATCTCGGCCATGTCTTCGGGAGTCTCGTCGTAACCGCCGAATGCGTTGGGGAGCCCGGCGTTGGGATGACAGCTGATGAAGCATTCGCCGATTTCGGAGAGCTCTTCGATGTAGGGGCGCATCTGCTTTCCGCCGAGCGCGCAATTGATTCCCACCGAGAACGGGCGTGTATGCCGGATACTGTGATAAAACGCTCCGATGGTCTGACCAGAGAGTGTGCGGCCAGAGGCGTCGGTAATCGTGACCGAAATCATGACCGGAACGCGTCGTCCCTTTTCCTCGAACAGATCTTCGAGAGCGAAGAGCGCGGCCTTGGCGTTGAGTGTGTCGAAAATGGTTTCGAGGAGAAAGCCATCGACGCCTACATCGAGGAGGGTAGCAGCTTGTTCGCGATAGGCCGCTGCGAGTTGATCGAACGTTGTGGCGCGGTATTCAGGGCGGTTTACATCCGGCGACATCGACGCGGTGCGATTGGTAGGGCCGAGACCTCCCAGCACGAAACAGCGGCGACCAGGCGTCGCGGCTTCGGCGGCGCGAGCGGCTCGATTGGCGACTTGGGCTGCGGCACGATTGATGGCGGGCACGTGGCCTTCCAGGGCGTAATCGGCCTGCGCGATCGTGGTGCTGCTAAAAGTATTGGTGGTGGCGAAATCGGAACCGGCTTGGAAGTAGTCGAAATGAATTTTCTCGATCACATCTGGGTTGGTGAGGCTCAGCAGATCGTTGTTACCCTGCAGATCGTGGGTATGATCGCGCAGCAATTCGCCACGGAAGGCCGCTTCATCGAGGTTGAGATTCTGGATCATCGTGCCGAAGCCCCCGTCGAGGATCGCGATGCGCTCTTTGAATAGAGAGGTGAACTCGGCTTGGGTGTCGGATGGGGCTGTCGCGGACATAAGTCTGGTATCTAGGATAGAGGGAGCACTCTTTGCAATAAACATATCAATAAATCAGTGAATAGAGATATGATGAATCAGAATTAGGGTAGCATGCGATGGACTCGGCAAGATATGCGCGATGAATCGCATTGCGTATGGGTGAGTTGGCGCGTGAGTTCTGATCTGTTCTTTTGATACTTTCGGTAACTAGGGAAGGCCGTGAAAACCGGCCACAGTTGCGCTGCGGTAACGCATCAGACCAGACCTCCATCTCGCCCCAGCGGGAGCACAGCCAATCGGAAATTCGTTTCCGGTGAAGGCGGAGGCGAGGCAACTCCATGAGATTATGATCTCGGTGGGGTGACATATGCGGAGTCCGAACACCTGGTCCGAAAATCTCACACGTTTGGTGCGAATCTCTTTTGCGCGCACCATTTCGCGAAATCTTCATCGCAAAAATGAAGCGTGGGAGCAGCTATGCCAGTGGTTAGGCCGACGTTCGCCAGAACGCGCGGGGTGATCGGTCGGTCTGCTCTTGCCCCTAACAACAGCAGATCTACATGACATCTAACTTCCGATTCCGCACGACGGTATCGATTCTTTCCTTGGCCCTCGGCGGCGCGCTAGCGTCAACGCATTCACTGGTCGCGCAAACGACCGTGGAGCAGCTCAATCCTTATGTGACCACCGCGACGCGCACGCCCAATTCGATGGGGACTCTCGGCACCGTGACGAATCAGCTTAGTGGCGACGAGCTCGAGCGTTTTCAACTGAACTCGTTTGCGGATGCGATTAGTCTCGCGACGGGCTCGCCAGTATTGCGTTCAGGTGGGCTCGGCGCATCAGCGGCGATCTTCCTGCGCGGGGCAAATTCCAATCAGACGCTCTTTATGGTCGATGGATTGCGCATGAATGATCCCAACACTGATTACGCGGTGATGCTCGGTGGAGCCTGCATGGGAGCGTGTGATAGTTTGGAAGTTTCGCATGGCCCGCAAAGCACGCTCTACGGTGGCGAAGCTGTTGGCGGTATCGTTTCACTGCGATCACAACGCGGAGAGGGTGAACCTTCTTCACAGGTTGGCATCGAAGTGGGCTCTTTCGGCACGGTGCAAGGTGCCTTCAGTGCGAAGGGCACGAAAGGCGCGACTTCCTATAATTTCGCGATGCAGGGTGGGCACACCGACAACGATCGGGATCACAATGCGTTTGATAGTATCAACGCGACCTTGCGCCTCGATCACGATTTAAACGAACGAGTCAGTGTCGGCGCGACGGTGCGCTGGTTTCACGGTGAGTATGAATCGCCGGGTGACCGCTACACCAATGATCCCGACAATCTGGAAAACGAGGACAACCTGATCGCGACGCTCTTCGCCAATATTAAACATGCCGACGATTGGCGCTCGCATGTGATTCTGGGTGGACAGAATCGGCGTTTCGTTTCGGAAAATCTCGGACCATTGGGCACGTCGCTTACCGTTGTCAAAAACAGACGTGGTGTGCTTGATTGGCAGTCCACGTTTACGGGGATCGAAAGGCACCGTATCACCGGCGGCTTCACGGGAGAGATCAATCACACCAGCAACAGTGGCTTTGGGGATATCGATGAAAATCAGCAGCTGCTCGCGTTCTTTTTACAGGATGAAATAAACCCAATCGAAAATTTCTATCTGACGCTTGGTTTGCGCAGCGATGATTTCGATACTTTTGGGCAAGCCACGACCGGGCGTGCCACGGTTGCTTGGCTGCTCGGCGATCAGCGGGTAAAACTCCGCTCGAGCTACGGCACGGGTTTTCGTTCACCGAGCTTTCTCGACTTATTTGGCCGGAGTGCCTTCTACCAAGGGAATCCCAATCTGCGAGCTGAGGAATCGCGTGGTTGGGATGCGGGGGTGGATTACTATTTGGCGGATCAACGAGGGAGTCTCAGTGCGACTTGGTTCGAAAACAGTATCAGTGATTTGATCGTGTTCGATTTTGGGGTGTTTCCCGGCACGACGGCCAATGTGGAAGAAGCTCGCACGAGGGGCATCGAATTGAAGGCCGACTTACGCTTCGATCAGACCACACGGGTGCAGGTGGCTTACACCTATCTCGAAGCGGAGAATCAAACGAAAGCTATTCGCTTGCTCCGTCGTCCGCGCCACAGTGCGACGGCGAATTTCTGGCATGATTTTGGCCGAGGTCTAAGCGCCGGAACCGGCGCGAGCTGGGTGGCCGGTCGTGAAGATGTTCACGCGAGCACCTTCGGCACGATTGACGGAGAAGACTACTTGGTCGCCCGCCTTTACGGCGCTTGGGAAATCAATGAGCAACTGACGCTGACCGCCCGAATCGAAAATCTTTTCGATGAAAGCTACGAGCAAGTCCACGGCTATCCGCAACCCGGTGTCGGGGTGTTCGGAGGGGTGCGTTGGAAGTTTTAGTCAGGCTCATCTGAACGATGCAAATTTGCGATACGAAGTCTTACGTGGTTATCCCTCGCTTCCAATGGCGGTTCACGGTGGCATCGAATGAACCCAAAGCTTAACCATGAAATCGGCCAATCATATGATTCAAGTTGCCTTGAGATTGCTCAAGACGAGCGGAGCATTTTTGGTTTTATTGGCTGCGCTTCTGCCGTCGATTCGCGCGGATGAGATCCGGATCGTTTCTCAGACGGTAGGCACGGATGAGCTTTTGCTCGCGTTGGCCGAACCGGAGCAGATCGCGGCGTTGAGTCACCTGGCGCGAGATGAGGTTTACTCAGCGGTGGCCGATCAGGCGAAGGCCTATCCGCAACTGATATCGGGGGATTCGGAAACGATTCTTAAATATCGTCCGACCCTGGTTTTGGGAGCGGATTTCAGTCGGGTGGAATTACTGCAGCAGGTGGAAAACACGGGCGTGCGGGTGATCAGGTTCACGCGATATGAATCGCTCGAGGATGCGTATGCTAATCTGCGGCTGCTGGCGCGGGAGTTGGGCCCGCGAGCTGAGCGCAAAGCGGAAGTCATCATTATGGCTTGCGAGAAACGAGTGACAGAACTCAAGCAACGACTCGCGGGCCGCGACCTGGTGCGGGTGATCGCACCTTCGACTTACGGCGTGATCGGTGGGGACCAAACTACGTTTCAGGATTTATGTAATCACGCGGGGGCAGAGAATCTCGCCTCGACCTTGGGCGGTTTAGTCGGACATGAGGCTCCACCGATTGAGCAGATGCTGACCTGGCCAATTGAAAAAGTGGTGCTCGCGTCGGAAAGCGTGGAGAAGGCGCTTCGGCCTTACGAAAAACTCCCCCCTTATTCATTTATTGAGGCGATCAGGCTGCGGAGAGTCGCACTGATTAAACCCTACATGTTGAGCAGTGTTTCTCATCATCGGGTCGATGGTTATGAAGCGCTGGCGCGAGCGTTGCACCCGGAGGCGTTTGTCGAATGAAAAATTGGTTGAGAGATCATGCGATGTGGATCGCCAGTGGGGGACTGGTGATCGCGATGCTGGCTTCTTTAGGAATTGGGGACATGCCGCTTTCGCTGGATCGGATTTGGGCGGGGCTGTGGAACGAAGATGAAATGGCATCGATTGTTCTGTGGCAGATTCGCGTGCCACGGATGCTGGTGGCGATTGAGATCGGCGCAGCGTTGGCCGCAAGTGGAGTGGTGATGCAGGCGTATTTTCGCAACAGTCTCGCGAGTCCGGGATTGCTGGGTGTGAGCAGCGGCGGTGCGGCGGGAGCGGTAATCGCGATTGGCGCGGGCTGGGCTGCAGTATCGTTTTATATCCTGCCTCTCATGGCGATTGTCGGTGCGTTTAGCGCGACCTTGGCGGTGGTGGGATTGGCTCGTCAGGGCGCGAGCACGGAACGGCTGTTACTCGCGGGAGTGGCGCTGAATGCGCTGTTGGGGGCGGTGACGAGTTACGTGCTTTCTGATTTTACTCTGAGTTACGAACGCAACGCGCAGATCATTTTCTGGCTGCTGGGTGGATTGGAGGATCGCAATTGGGATCACGTGCTCATGGCAGCGCCGGTGATACTTTGCGCAGCTCTGCTGTGGCCTCTCGGACGGTCGATGGATTTGCTAAGTTTGGGCGCCACCGAGGCGCAAAGCCTCGGAGTGGATGTGCGGGTGTTGCGTCGCAAGATGTTGGCTCTTTCGACTGTGATGACGGCACTCGCTACCGCAGTCGCGGGCACGGTGGGATTCGTGGGATTGGTCGTTCCGCATATCTTCCGATTGATGATTGGGCCGGAGCATAAGCGCTTGGTGCCGATCTCACTGATCGGCGGCGCAACGTTTGTTTTAGCGTGCGATCTGATTGGGCGATCAATGGGTAATATCCGTTTGGGTATCGTGACCGCAGTCCTGGGCGGGCCTTTCTTTCTGTGGATGTTGAGGAGGCGCACATGATCAGCTTAAGACTTAAGGATGTGTCGGTCGAAGGGCGTTTAAATCCACTCAACCTGGAGATCGAAGCGGGCAAGCTAGTCGGCTTGATCGGCCCGAATGGGAGTGGTAAATCTACGCTACTTTCGATCGCGGCCGGTTTATTGCCCGGAGGCGGAACCGTGGAATGGGGTGGTTGTGATTTGGACGAAATCGATCGGATGGAAAGAGGGAGGAAGGCGGCTTGGGTGCCACAGGATGCGATGTTTAGTTTTGGTTTTACGGTGCGCACAGTCGTGGGGCATGGACGATTCGCTCATGGTGATGATGGCCGGGGAATCGACGAAGCTCTGGATCGCATGGATCTCACTTTGCTCGCTGATCGACCGGTCAACGAATTATCGGGAGGCGAGCGTCAACGCGTGCTGTTGGCCCGCGCCATGGTCACGAAAGCTCCGCTCCATCTATGGGATGAACCGCTGGGCCCTCTCGATCCACGTCATGCTTTGAAGGTGTTGGCGCTAGCGGACGAATTGAAACAGGCGGGGGACACGGTGATCATGTCGCTGCATGATCTGAGGGTGGCGTATTACCTCGATCAAGTGGTGGTGCTTTCGGAGGGCAACTTGCGGGCGGTGGGCAACCCGCACGATGTGCTGACACCTGAGCTGTTGTTTGACGTTTTCGGAGTGAAAGCAGATTTCGTATCTAGTCTGATTCTTAAATTACCATGAATACGCCCGATATAACTGACGACGAAACGAACCATCGTGAAAACATGGATGCCCTACAGGCGGAAATGAAAAAGAAGATGAATGCGGCCCAAGAAAAACGCGGCTTGCTCATCGTGAATACGGGTGACGGGAAGGGGAAGAGCACCGCAGCTTTTGGCGTGCTCACACGCACCTTGGCGTATGGCGGTAAAGCGGTCGTGATTCAGTTTATCAAGCAATCACCGGATGCGGTGGAGAAGGTGCTGCGAAGTGATAATCTTACCTGGCATGCAGTGGGTGGCGGCTTCACTTGGGACACGAAGGATAAGGCGGCCGACATCGCTCTGTGCGAAAAAGGCTGGGCTTTGGCCGAAGCCGCCATGGCCGATCCCGACGTGCAGCTCGTGGTGCTCGATGAGTTGAACATCGTGCTGGGTTGCAAGTATCTCGCGACAGATCGCGTGCTCGCGGGTCTAGCCAAGAAGCAAGCCGATCAACATGTGATCGTAACGGGACGTGATTCGCCTGCAGGACTGATCGAGATGGCGGATCTCGTGACCGAAATGAAAGAGGTGAAGCACCCGTTTACACAGGGAGTAAAAGCGCAGCGCGGAATCGAGTTTTAAGGCAGCTGACTCGTTTAAGCCCCTGCCGCCAATGCATTAGCGGTATTGAGGTGCTCGACTCCAGTATACTTCTGCGACTGTTCGTCGGCATGGTAGCTGGAGCGAACCATGGCGCCGCTTTCGACGACGCCGAGACCGAGGCTCAGGCCGAATTCTTTCCAGTGCACAAACTCATCGGGATGCACCCAGCGATCGACGGGCAAGTGTTGCTGCGTGGGCTGGAGATACTGGCCGATGGTCACGATGTCGGTTTGATCGGACACGATATCACGTAGGGTTTGTTCGATCTCGTGCTTTTCTTCGCCGAGGCCAAGCATGATGCCGGTCTTGGTGGTGAAGCCACGTGATTTTGCATGTTGAAGAACGGAGCGGCTGCGCTCGTAACGGGCTTGCACGCGCACGGGCTTTTGGAGGCGCTCGACGGTTTCGAGATTGTGATTAAAAATGTCGGGCTTGGCGTCGAGCACGGTGTCGAGATCGTGGAGGCGACCTTTCCAGTCGGGGGTGAGCACTTCGATCGCGCAGTCGGGATTCTGATTGCGGATCGCTGTAATGGTCGCGGCCCAGACGGAAGCTCCGCCGTCTTTCAATTCGTCACGCGCGACGGAGGTGATCACGCAATGGCGTAGGCCCATCTTCGCCACAGCATCGGCCACGCGTGAGGGTTCGCCGAGATCGAGTTCGGTGGGGCGGCCGGTTTGGATGGCGCAGAAATTACAGGAGCGCGTGCAGATGTTTCCCAAGATCATCACCGTGGCGGTGCCGCGCGACCAGCATTCGCCGAGATTGGGGCATTGGGCACTTTGGCAAACGGTGTGAAGCTTGTGAGTGTTAACCAGCTCTTGCACGGCTTGGTAGCCGGGGCCCGAGGGGAGCTTGGCACGGAGCCAGGAAGGTTTGCGCGTGGTATCCATCAGAGGGCAAGGAAACACACATTATGGCGAATTACACGGTAGAATGAGAGTATTTTGGGGAAATCAATCCTGCTGATAGCGGATCGCTTCCGTGTTAATCGAATGAGTCGAAACATTTCTGTTTCAGATAAGTCGAAGAGGTGGGCAGTGTTTTCACTTCCTATTTCGATGATAACGTTTCTCTTTATTTACCTATGACCTCTATCTCTTCTTTTCTTACCTCCGTGCGTCGTTGGCACTTGTTTGCGCTTCTGTTGGCGTTGCCCTTGGCGGCGTCTGCTGGAGAGACAAAAGCGTGGGTGTTGTTGATGCAAAATCCAGATGCCGCTCAAAGTGTCATTTCGGTTATTGCTCAAGAAAAAGATAAGCTACTACGCGCAGGATGGAAATTGAGCGGAGAGGGTGTGCTTTCCACGGAAGGTGGCTCGAATAAGGTCCAGCTCCACCGCATGCTTCGCATGGAGCCTGACATTGCTCGGCGCGTAGCGACTTCGCCCGAAGAGCTCGCGGCTAACCTCAAAGAGGGTTTTGTTTCCGAAGGTGCGCTGGGCTATGCGATGACTCAGGGCGGAGAGGGTGATGTGCCCGTGCATTGTTTCAGTAAAGGCGATCGCCTCATCTGGTTGAGCGGGCACCACGAACAGTATTGGGCCGACCACAACGGTTGGAAACGCGAGCCGGGGATATTCTGGCTCAGCCCGATGAAGTGATTCGATCGATTGGTCGCATTTGAATGATCGATTGTAGGGCGGGATCGCTGATCCCGCTTTCTAAGTCTTTGGATATTCGAAGGCGGGATCAGCGATCCCGCCCTATAGCCTCTTTTAATAACGTCTCGGCTCAGTCTCCGTTGAGAAATTCCGGTAACAGATCCCAGAATTCGCGAGTGAGCACGGCTTTGACTTCGGCGAGATCGAGTTCGTGGCCAAGTATTTCTTGGAGCGAAGTCACGGTGCCTTCGTTTGATGCGATTCCGCAGGGCACGATGCCTTTGAAGTGATCGAGGTTGGCATTCACGTTGAGAGCGAAACCGTGGTAGGCGACCCAACGTCGCACGGCGACCCCAATGGCCGCGACCTTGCGGGTGCCTAGCCAAATTCCGGTGAGTCCATCGCGTCGCGTCGCCGCGAGACCGAGCGAGCCCACGCTATTGATCATCACTTGTTCGAGAAACCGCAGGTAAGCGTGGAGGTCGCGTCGCCGATCCAGTGAAATGATCGGGTAGCCAACGATTTGTCCGGGACCGTGATAAGTGATGTCGCCGCCGCGATTTGTGGTGACGACTTCGACTCCGGCAGACGCGAGCTGTTCGTCGTTCCAAACGAGATGTTGCCCGGCATTGCTGCGCGTGCCGACGGTGAAGACTGGTTCGTGCTCGGTGAAAAATAGAGCATCACCAACTTCTCCGCTGATGCGTTTGGCAACTTGATCTTCCTGTTTGGCTCGCGCCTCTTCATACCGCGTGCGGCCCCAATCGAGGGTCGCGGGAGCAGAAATGGGATTGGCGTCGGGCATGGACATGAAGATTGGCCAAACGGGAAGAGGTGCAACTTTTGCGTGGGCATTTTTCGAGGCTGAAAATGCAGGCTCGCACGACGCGATGGATTGATTTGTGAATACCACCATGACCCCTAACCCCATGCAAAGTATGTTGGGTGCGCTGCCGTTTCAAAACGGTGTCGTCACACGCATGATTAACGCCGAGAACCCGACTGGTGAAAAGGGTGGTGGTGCCAAGGAGATTCCGAATCCGGACGATCCGAATCTACCGCATAGTTTTGCCGCCAAGGATCTCGGTAAGGGGTGGAAAGTGCGCCCATTTATCGACCTCGATGCTGGCGAAACCAAGACATTGGCCGCGATCGAAGGACCGGGTTGCATCAATCATTTCTGGATTACGACGAGTGCGAAACAATGGCGCACCTTGGTGATCCGAATCTATTGGGATGGTGAAGAATCGCCTTCGGTCGAAGCGCCTTTGGGAGACTTCTTTGCGATGGGTTTTGATTCGCATCCGCACACGGTAAATTCGATGCCGGTGGTGGTCGCTCCGCAGAAAGGCTGCAATAGCTACTGGCAGATGCCGTTTCGGAAACACGCGAAGATCACGTTGAGTAATGATGGGACCGAGAAGGTCGGGATCATTGCTTACAAGCTGCTCTACAAATTGCATGAGGTGCCAGCCGACGCGGCTTACTTTCACGCGCAATGGCGTCGCAGTTTGACGACACGCGAGCATCCTGAACACACGATTCTCGACGGCGTGAAAGGTGGAGGTGCTTACGTGGGCACTTACTTGGCGTGGACCGCGCATTCGCAAGGATGGTGGGGTGAAGGCGAAGTGAAGTTCTTCCTCGATGGCGATGACGAGTATCCGACGATTTGCGACAACGGCACTGAGGATTATTTCGGCGGCGCTTGGGGCTTTCATAAGAGTGAGAAGGAACCTGTTGAACAGGTATTTAATACACCGTTTGTGGGGATGCCACTTGCGCATACCAGCGGCACGGATGGGCCACGCTACTTTGGGCTCTATCGTTGGCATGTGCTCGATAGTATCGGCTTTGCAGAGGATCTTAAAGTGACGGTGCAAACTCTGGGCTGGTGGCCGGATCGCACCTATCAACCACTCACGGATGATGTGGCATCGACGGCATTTTGGTATCAAAGCGAACCGCACACGCCGTTTCCTGAATTGCCTCCTTTGGTTGAGCGCTGGCAGCGCTGAGATTGGCGGGATGCGGCGATCCCGCCCTACATAAATAGAATCAGACCTTCGATGAGTTTTGAAAACATGGACTTCAAATGCTACCGCGATGCGGTGGAGCAGCAGCGCAATCATCAAGCAGATTGGCTGAAGACGGGGTATGCTCCGTTGGGGTTTTACCTGAAAGATTTCTGTCTGCACGAAGTGGATGGTGTGTGGCATCTCTACCATATCGCAGGCACGCCGGGAGTGAGCTGCGGATTGCCGGGCAATGAGGTGTTTTTCGGTCACGCGACGACTCGTGATTTTCAATCATGGGAAACGCACGAAGCATGCTTCTTTATTGATGTGCGTGGCTGGGATCACGGGCATGTGTTTGCGCCCTATGTGATCTCACATGACGGTAAGCACTGGATGTTTTACACCGGTGTCGCGGCGGATAACACGCAGCGAATTGGCGTGGCGACTTCGACAGAAT
>Ga0075118_10000832_pt1 | contig 25401 bp, 21 predicted proteins | sample AntAceMetag02UKE_FD_69794 | JGI IMG/M metagenome (GOLD analysis project Ga0075118, IMG submission 69794) | Saline lake microbial communities from Ace Lake, Antarctica - Antarctic Ace Lake Metagenome 02UKE | ecosystem: Environmental > Aquatic > Non-marine Saline and Alkaline > Saline | place...
CAAAAACCAATTGTTCTTTTTTCCCCTCAAGTATTTGTTTTATTGGACGGGAGGAATTCCGGTTGATCGTTCTAAGAAAAATGAATTAACCTCAAACTTAAAGCGGATGATTAATGAAAAGGAAGAGATTTATTTACTTTTCCCACCAGAAGGAACAAGAAGTCCTGTCGACCGCTGGAAAACGGGTTTTTATTACACTGCTCTTGAAACGGGCTTACCAATTATTTTGGGATATATTGACTATAAGGTTCGTAAGTTGGGCTTTGGTGAAGTGTTTTATCCTACAGGTGTATTTAACGACGATATGGAGAAGATTCAGTCGTATTATGCCAATAAAGGTGCTAAATATCCTGAGAAGTTCAATAAGAGCATTTACATACCTAAGTAGGAGGTTAAGTCCTTTTAAATTGTTATTTCGAATCGCAAGAAGAAGGAAGTATTGTATCGAGAAGCTTACTAACTCTCGATACAATTTTGTTCTGCAAGCGCCACAAAATCAATCGAACTGACACAAGTCTCAAAATCTAAAATAATCCCAACAACATTGCGAATCCTGTAACCGTAATTAAGGTTGCAATGATGGTATGCAATGTCTTTAACGAGATCTTCTTTAAAAACCGTTTTCCAATCATTGCACCGGCAAACGCACTCGCTACGGCCACAATCATAATCGCATATGGAATCTCGGTTATTTCGTTGGTATTGGAAAAGTATATCGGAAGTCTAGTAAGGTCAACAACACAAGCAATTGCAATTCCAGTAGCAATAAATGATTCTTTACTGAGATTAACTTGTGCTAAAAAGGCTGTTCTGAGTGCGCCTTGATGTCCAGATAGTCCGCCGAAGAAACCGCTAATTGAACCTCCTATAGGCAGCAAGAAAGAAGAAGCGCTAACCTTTTCTGATAATTTTTTGTTCTCCAAATAAGCGAAGCAGATTAATAATAATCCAACTACAACCTGAGTCCAACTCACATCAATAAGCTTATCGAATGCTGAGTAAGAGTAAGCATTTGGTAAATCACCCATTTGCAATAACAACATTGAGCCAATGAATGCTCCAATAATTGCGGGTATTCCAAAAATTGCAAGTGTTTTGAAATCAATGTATTTCCCTACTAATCCTGTTTTAAAAAGATTATTCAGCAAGTGAACCACTCCTGTAAGTGCAATTGCATATTCTAGAGGAAAGAAAAGTGCAAAAGCAGGAAGCAACATAGTTCCTAATCCAAATCCGCTAAAAAAGGTGAGCAAAGAGGCGAGAAGTGCCACAGCACCAATGAGTATAAATTCCATGACGTAAAAATAGAATCTATTGAATTACTAGCAAACTTTCTGAGATCTTCCTTCGCCATTTAGAAGGATCTTAACTATTTGGTAATGTATCAGGAGTTTAACCACAAAGGTTTCTACGATTTTCAAAAAGGTCGCAAAGTGAGAATGCTTCAAATATACTGGTTAACAAATCCTTGGTGCACTTCGTGTCTACTTTGCGTACTTAGAGGTTGAATTTTTCGGAAAAAATGTCTACTAAATCCGTTCTAAGCTGTCATAATTTCCGCTTTATAATCCTTGAAATGCATTGGTACTTTCTTTGACTAATTTACAAATGAAAATATCAACCAATTAATTAGGCAAGGATACGTAAACATATGAATACTAATAATTTAACTACAAAAAGTCAAGAGGCAATTCAACAGGCTCAGCAAATAGCAATGGCCGCCGATAATCAGTCTGTAGAGACTGGCCACTTGATGAAAGGAATATTACAAGTTGATGAAAACGTAACTCCTTTTTTATTCAAAAAACTAGGAGTCAATTTTAACGTTTTTGTGCAGGCATTAGACAAAATAGTAGAAAGCTATCCTAAGGTTCAGGGGGGAGATATTTACCTTTCCAAGGAATCTGCTCAGGTTGTTGCAAAAGCAAGTAACCATTTAAAAACATTTGGAGACGAGTTCGTTTCTGTAGAGCACTTGTTGTTGAGTTTGTTAGAGGTGAAATCCACGGTTTCAGCACTAATGAAGGATAATGGTGTATCCAGTAAAGATTTAAATGCTGCAATTAATGAGTTACGAAAAGGCAGCACTGGAAACAGTCAAAGTGCAGAGGAGACTTATAACGCACTGAATAAATACGCTGTAAACCTTAATGCTCAAGCCAAAAAGGGGAAATTAGATCCAGTAATAGGAAGAGATGAGGAGATACGAAGAGTACTTCAGATTTTGTCGCGAAGAACCAAAAACAATCCAATATTAGTTGGAGAACCTGGTGTAGGTAAAACTGCAATTGCAGAAGGCTTGGCTCATCGAATTGTTTCTGGAGATGTTCCGGACAATCTAAAGTCTAAGGAATTATATTCTTTGGATATGGGGGCGTTGATTGCTGGAGCGAAGTATAAAGGTGAGTTTGAAGAGCGACTGAAAGCTGTAGTAAAGGAAGTCACCAATTCGAACGGAACTGTGGTGCTGTTTATTGATGAAATCCACACGCTCGTTGGAGCCGGTGGAGGTCAGGGTGCAATGGATGCTGCAAATATTCTTAAGCCTGCTTTGGCAAGAGGAGATTTGAGAGCAATTGGAGCAACGACGCTCGATGAATATCAAAAATACTTTGAGAAGGATAAAGCTTTAGAGCGCAGATTTCAAATGGTGATGGTAGATGAACCGAATATGGAAGACGCTATCAGTATTCTTAGAGGTTTAAAAGAAAAATATGAAACGCATCACAAAGTAAGGATTCAGGACAGCGCAATTATCTCTGCGGTTGAATTGAGTACACGTTATATATCTGATCGTTTTTTACCGGATAAGGCAATCGATTTGATTGATGAAGCAGCGGCAAAGCTGAAAATTCAAATAAATTCCATGCCAGAAGAATTGGACGAAGTTGAGCGTAAAATTCGTCAGTTAGAGATTGAGCGTGAAGGAATTAAACGCGAAGGAGACAAAAAAAAGCTCAAGTTTCTTGGAGAAGAAATCGCTAACTTATCTGAGCAGCGCGATCAGCTAAAAGCTAAGTGGCAAGGCGAGAAACAAGTAATTGATGGTACACAGCAAGTAAAAGAAAGTATTGAACAACTAAAGTTTGAGGCCCAGCAAGCAGAGCGAGATGGCGACTTTGGTAAAGTTGCGGAAATCCGATATGGATTGCTTTCGAAAGCAGAAGAAAGCTTGAAGAAGTTTGAAGCGCAATTGGAAGAACTACAAGCGAGTGGCTCACAAATGTTAAAAGAAGAGGTTGATGCTGAGGATATAGCTGAAATTGTAGCCAAATGGACAGGAATTCCAGTTTCAAAAATGGTTCAAACTGAAACGGAGAAGTTGTTACACCTCGAAGACGAGCTACACAAACGAGTTGTTGGGCAGGAAGAAGCAATTGGTGCTGTTTCGGACGCTGTGCGAAGAAGTAGAGCAGGGCTTTCGGATACTGAAAAGCCATTAGGTTCCTTCTTGTTTTTAGGAACAACAGGAGTAGGAAAAACTGAATTAGCAAAAGCTTTAGCTGAATTTTTATTCGATAATGAAGGAGCACTTACACGAATTGATATGAGTGAATATCAAGAACGACACGCAGTAAGTAGACTCGTTGGAGCGCCTCCGGGATATGTTGGCTATGAGGAAGGTGGTCAGTTAACCGAAGCAGTTCGAAGAAAACCATATTCTGTGATACTATTAGACGAAATCGAAAAAGCGCACCCGGATGCTTTTAATATTTTATTGCAAGTGCTAGATGACGGTCGATTAACAGATAATAAAGGGCGTGTTGCAAATTTTAAGAACACGATAATCATTATGACTTCAAATTTAGGAAGTGAGCTAATTCGAGATAATTTTGAAAAAGCAGATGTGCTTGATGAGCAGTTGTTTGAACGCACAAAAATGGATGTACTTGGCTTTGTGAAAAAGAGCTTAAAACCCGAGTTTGTAAATCGAATTGATGAAACAATAATGTTTACTCCACTTACCAAATATAACATTCGGGAAATTATTCGAATTCAATTAAAAGGATTGGATAAGGTGTTGAAAAACAAAAACATAACGTTAAGTGCTTCTGATGAAGTTATTAATCATTTGGCAGATTTAGGTTACGATCCTCAGTACGGAGCTCGACCAGTAAAACGGGTGATTCAGAAAGAAGTGATGAATGAATTGTCGCGTAGTATTCTCTCTGGGCAGGTAAAGGATGGGGATGATATTATTCTTGATGAATTTGATGGTAAATTCGTATTTCGTAAACCCGTAAAGGAAGTTCATTAAACACAAGTAGATATTAAGAAAGAGCTGTGCGTAAACCAGTGCTCTTTCTTAATATCATAGTATTTGAGTCGTATTTTTGTATTTAAGTGAAGTTAATTAAAATTTATATCATTTTGTTTTTTGGGCTACTCGTTTGGAACGAATCTGAAGCGCAGTTTGACCTGAATAGTGATGGTAACTGGAAGACTAGTGAAACTGCAACACCAGGTTGGTTAAACCCGAGCTTCGACGATTCGTCCTGGCCAAACTCTATTGCTCCAGCTCAAAATCCGGGTGGTGCTACGTGGCCGCCATTATCTACTTCTATGTGGGTTCCAAACGCTGCTGGTGATTCAGCTTTTTTTCGTAAGGCATTCGAACTTAGAAGTTCTTGTGTTACTGCCGATGATTTTCTGGTATCTGCAGACAATGAGTTTGATGTTTGGATAAACGGAACTTACGTCGGAGGCAGAAAAAATTTAGGGAGACTTACCGTTATTAACGTGGCGAGTTACTTAAGAATAGGTTATAATGTTGTCTGTATAAGAGCTTATAGTTTTAATCCTCCGAGTATGGTTAGAGCATTAGGAAAAGCAAATTACACTTCAGGACCAATTATAGATCTTGGAGCTGATAAATACGTTTGTGATGGAGATTCAACGTTTGTTACTACAAATCACAATTATCAGCGATACGATTGGAGTGACGGACAATCTTCGAGAACTGCAGAGTTTTCTGTACAGGGTAGATATTGGAACACTGCTCGTGATACTGCGGGCTGTCCTTGGGTAGATACAGTAGAGGTTTTTAGTTATAAAGTAAAACCAGTTGAACTTGGGCCAGACACGAGTATTTGTGATGGAGATCAAGCTACGTTTAATGCCGATCCCGACAATGCTTACAGTCGCTATAAATGGAGTACAGGAGATACCACCAAAACAATAACAGTAGGTTATCAAGACCTATTCAGAGTAACTGTTACAGATAAAAATGAATGTACAGCTTCAGATTTCAGAAAAACACGTGTGTTTGTCTCTGGTACTGCGGTGAATTTAGGACAGGATACCATTTTATGTAAAGGCGATAGCTTAAAAATAAATGCATTTTTCCCACAATCAAGATACAAATGGAGTGATGGAACAACAGACAGCAATTTTATAATTACACAAGCAGGAAACTATGAAGTAACCGTTACCAATTTTTGTGGAGAAGCAATTGATGAAATTGCCATTCAATATATCAGTGAGTTGTCTATAGATTTAGGAGAAGATGAGTTTCTATGCAGTAATTTGGAATTAGAGATAGGTCAGAAAGTAGCTGGAGTGTCAAGTTATAAATGGAATACAGGTGCTTCTTCGGCGTTTATCAAAACTACTGTTCCTGGTATTTATAGTGTTCATGTGATAGATTATTGTGGAAATGAGGGTCAAGATGACATTGAAATAATCAAGGAGTTAAATCCGGATGCTATTATACCGTCCGCGTTTTCCCCTAACAATGATGCCCTTAATGAAACTTGGCGAACCTATGTAAGGCCAAAAAGCTACTTCAATGTTAAAGTGATTGATCAGTGGAGTAGAATTGTGTTTGAAAGTAGCAATCACTTAGAAGAGTGGGACGGTTCAAATGAAGGAGGACCACTTCCAGTTGGTAAGTACATTTATACAGTTGAATGGGATGAATGCGAAAACCAGCCTCAGACAGCACAAGGAAGTATAACGATTGTGAGATAAGTTATGGAACTACAAGGCGAATTGTACTTTTAACATTTACCGATTGAGCTTCTAAAAAATAAATTCCAGAGGGTAATGTTTCAGCAGTTAAGCTGTACAATTGAATAAGTAACTCTTTATCAGTAGTCTCAAGTTCTTTTTTCACTAATTCATTTCCTAATAAATCAATTAAACGAACATTAATAGTGTTACTGTGTGCCTTAACTTTTATGAATGACTTACTTGTTAATGGATTAGGAAATACCTCTATAACAGAGCTTGTAGGAGCGTTGAAATCGTAAACTGAAACACCTCCACCATTATTGGTAGTATCTCCAGGTGACGCATAAAGTCTTAGACTATCCATATAAATTGCTGGACTTGGTACACTGCCATTTACGGGTGCACTTCCGATAGCCTGCACTACACTAAAGTTTTCTACTACTTTTCCAAATACAGGATGTTTTGAGGAAAGTGGTGCTTTGTTGTAATCTAATCGAGTGTTGTTAATTAGATTAATAAAAAATTGAGTGTTCCCAGAATTAACTGCTCCAGTATTCGCCATAGAAATAGTTCCTGTCGTATTACTTAATCCAACGTGAAATTCATCTTGAATATTTGGCTTTGTAGCTCCGTTTCCACCTTGAATCATGAAGTTGTTGATTACACGGTGAAAAGTAACGCCATCGTAATATTTATCTTGAACTAAATTTTTGAAATTTCCAGCAGTAATAGGCGCAAGAGTGTCATTAAGTTCAACAATAAAATCACCTAAGGTGGTATGAAACTTTACTTGTGTTTGAGCTATAACTGTTTCGAATGAACATGCAATTAATAGAAGGGTAAATAATTTCTTCATGATTATCAGTTTAGAGTTGCCCAAATTTAATAGAAATTATTTCAGATATATTTAAGACTAATTAGAGTAAAGCAAAAAAACAGCCCGATAACTTGTCTTTTAAGCTTGATTTAAAATTTGATTAGTCCTTTATGATACGTTGTAGCTCTTTTTCGCCCTCAGAATTAGTGAGATGGAGGAAGTAAATACCTTTATCTAAATCACTCAAATCACATTCAATAATATCTTGACCTAACCTAGTTTTAACGATTTGACCGGCTATGCCCAAAACGCTTATTGAGACTATTGGAACATTAGATTTAAGAAATACTATACTCGAAGTAGGATTAGGATAAACCGCTGTATTTTGAATGGTGTTTGAATAGATGTTTGTTAAGTCATCATCAATAACTGTGATAGTTCCAATTATCGAACAACCGTTCTTATCGAACACTGTACATATGTAATTTCCAGCACATAAACCAGACAATAAGGAGTCTGTTGAACCCGTATTCCAAGAATAGGAGTATCCTGGAGTTCCTCCAGCTATTTCAATCCTAATCGATTCATCACAGGTGCTATCGTTATTTGAAATTTGAACCAAAGTATCAACTTCTAGTTTGCTAGGTTGAGTTAGATTGGTGGAATCAACAACTAAACAGCCGTTTGCATCTGTCACTGTTAATGTATATAATTTATTCGCAGTCAGGTTATTTACAATGGAGTCTTTAGTTCCGTCTGACCAAGCATATTGATAGGGTTTAGAACCGCCAGCGGCATTACCAGTTATTTTTCCGCTCGAATCTTCAAAGCAGGTTAAATCCGTTTTACTTAGCGATAGAGTAGGAGAAACGGCATCTTCAATTGTCACTAATTGAATTGCTGAGCATCGCATAGAATCTGTAACGGTTACAAAGTACCGTCCTTTAGTCAATCCTAAAGCGCTATCGGAAATGGAACCGTTACTCCAGCGGTAATCATAAGGAGCTATGCCACCACTTAGATTTATAACCTGAGAGGAACCAATTGATTGATTGCATTTGTCATCAACTTCTGAAGTTGTAAAAACAAGAGTATTGCTTTGATTAGCTACTGATACAGATTGAGCAGAAGTACAACCATTTCCATCTGAAATTGTAACTGAATAAATTCCAGCACTTAAACTATCAATTGAAGCTCCCGTTTTATTATTACTCCAATTAAATGAAGGTGTTCCAATTGCATTGGTAATATTGGAAACAATTGCTTCACCCCAACCATTGTTGCAGAATTCGGGATTAGAATTAATAGAAAAAGTAATATTAGAACCGCTTTCTTTAATTTCTGCAGTGTCAATAATCGAACATCCGTTCTTGTCCGTTATTGTTATAATATAAGAACCGCTTTTTAGGTTTATTGCACTATCGTTAGAAATAGAAACTCCAGTAGGCCAAGAAACTGAGTACGGTGTTTTTCCACCAGTAATTGAAGGTAGAGCCCAACCTGTGCTATCTCCGCATATAGAAGCGCTGGCAGTGAATGTATTAGAAATTACAGCTGGAGCGCTAAGTTTAACGGTCTTTATTGCTTCGTTATTTCCTTTATCAGTAACTGTAACAGAATATGTTCCTGGACCTAAGTTAACTAATGAATCAGCAACTGAAGCAGAGCCGCTCCATTTATAAGTATAAGGAGCGCCAGCACCACCAGTAACGTTTTTAATCACGATTTTTCCCGTATTAATTCCGCCACATAAAATTGAGGTACTATCAGCTAAAAATGTAATTAGGTTAAGTGCCGCGATAGTTTTAGTGCTAGCATAAGTTTTATCTCCACTATTACCGCCATCTGAGTTAGCAGCTACACCAGCTCCATATATAGCTACAGTACCTACATTAGTTGCTGGAGCTTTCCAGGTAATAGCAAAACTACTTGTGCTAGAGGCTAAACTTTGTCTTGCATAAGGTCTTCCTCCCGATGTAGTTGTGTTGAATCCCGTTCCAGAAAAACTACCCGCTCCTGTTGAGGTGCTAGATGATTGAACCGTTGTTATTTCAAAGCCATAAACAGTACCTCCAGTTAAGGCAAGTGTAATTGTGTAGGTTTTACCGGGGTAATAAGAGGTAGGGCTAGTAATCGAAATGCTTCCGCCGGTGGGATTAAGAGACCCAGAATGGCACCCGGTGCAATTTGCACCTGTTCGATTTGTACGATCGATAGGAGGATTGGAAGAATAGTTAAGATGAATTAAACCAATTACAGATAAAGATAGAACTGTAATAATTTTAAGAATTGATTTCTTCAAGAGGCCTTTGTTTTTATAAATAACGATGGCATTTAAGAATTGGTTTGGCGTATGCTGTATTAATTCTCAATTCTTTTTTATATCTTCAATTCCTCCAACAATTGAATACGAGTGTTGGTTTAAGTTTTTAGAAAATTGCTGGGCTGCGTTTTTACTCCGAATTCCTTTTTGACAAATAAAAATAGGAGTTTTTAATTGATTTGAGAACTCAAAATCCCAAGTACTAAGCGGGAGGTTTAATCCACCAATATTATAATTCTCATATTCGGTCATCTCTCGAACATCAATCAATTGATAATCTGGAGCATCAAGAAGAAGCTTTGCCGCAGTATAACTAATCTCTTTAACCAACGCATTTAACCCACAGAAACGCTCATAATTGTCCAGCAGTTGGCCGACTTTAGAATGCTCAGGATCCTTTTCAAACTCTAGAACTTGTTGCGAGTTATTCAGTGTATTAATGCAAAGTAGCTTCCCGCTCAATGGTTCTCCGACACCCGTAATGACCTTTATAGTCTCTAATGCTTGGTAGCTTCCAATAATGCCGGGAAGAATGCCTAATACTCCTATTTCACTGCATGAGGGCACACTTCCTTGACTTGGAGGCTCTGGGAACAAACACCGATAAGTGGGACCGTTTTGATAATTGAAAACGCTGACCTGACCTTCAAACTTGAAAATACTTCCGTGAATCAGTGGTTTTTTAGATATTACTGCAGCATCATTGCACAAATAACGAGTTGCAAAATTGTCTGTACCGTCGACGATCACATCGTATTCTGAGAATAAATCCAATGCATTGTTATTGGTCAGTAAAAAGGGATAAGATTTTATTTTGATTAAATCGTTTTGCAGTTGCAGTCGAATAGCTGCTACTTCTGCTTTTTTGATTCCAATATCAGAAGTATTGAATAGCACTTGCCTCTGCAAGTTGGAAACATCAACTACATCTCCGTCGATAATTCCAATGCAACCAACTCCGACTGCAGCTAAATAAAGCAACACAGGACAACCTAATCCACCAGCACCAACGACCAAAACCTTTGCATTTTTGAGTTTAAGTTGCGCTTTTTCGCCAAACTCTGGAAGTGTAAGGTGTCTATCGTAACGCTCTTTTTCTGCAGAATTAAGCATGTTCTTCAACGCTTGGTTTTGAATTCCATAAAGCCGAGTCCCAATCTTTCCATACCGTTTCGTAGCCTGCATTAGAAATCATTTCAGCAATTTCTTTTGGGCTTCGAGCGTCGTCTATTTCAAATTGTTCCAGCGATTCAGGTTCAACTGCATAGCCACCGGGGTTAGTCTTAGAGCCTGCGCTTGTACTTGTAATGCCTAGTTTAATGATGTGGTCTCTGAATTTAGGTGCTTCTCTAGTCGATAGACTTAGCTCAACTTCCTCATTCATGATACGATATGCGCAAATGAGTTGAACCAATTCACGATCAGATATTTCAACTTTAGGCTGTAACTCTCCTTCGTGGGGCCTCAATCTTGGGAATGAAATAGAGTATTTAGTTTGCCAATAAGTTCGCTCTAAATAATCAAGGTGTAGGGCTGTTAAAAAGCTATCTACACGCCAATCTTCCAATCCAATTAAGCTCCCAATACCAATTTTGTGCACTCCTGCTTTCCCTAAACGATCGGGTGTATCCAGACGATAATCAAAATTCGATTTTTTACCTTTCGGATGATGCTTTTTGTACTCAGCTTTATGGTAAGTCTCCTGATAAACCAATACGGTATTCAGTCCACAAGGAATAAGTTCCTCGTACTCTTTTTGGTCTAGTGGCTGCACTTCAATTGATATGTGAGAAAAGTGAGGTTGAATCAGTTTTAATGCATTCTTGAAATAGTCAACTCCTACTTTGGTATTTGCTTCACCGGCAACCAGCAGAATGTGATCAAAGCCTAATGCTTTGATTGCTTTAACTTCTTCTAAAATCTCTTTATCGGTAAGTGTTCTTCGAGGAATTTTGTTGGTAAAACTAAATCCACAGTACGTACAAATGTTTTGACATTCATTCGATAAATACATAGGAAGGTACATCTGAATGGTTTTCCCAAAACGTTTTTGAGTCAATTCATGACTTAATTTTGCCATTTGCTCTAAATAAGGAGCAGCAGCAGGGGATATAAGTGCCTTAAAATCTTCTAAGTCTCGCTTGGTTTTGCCCAACGCACGTTCAACGTCAGTATCCGTTTTTCCATAAATGGAAGTTTTGGTAGTATCCCAGTCGTATGTATTGAAAAGCGTTTTGAAACTCATGTTATAATTCGTCTAGAAATGAAGTTAACGGGCTACTTGCATTTGCTCCTGAACTTATCGCTCCAAGTTTTGCTTCGAAAGCCATTCTACCGGCTTGCGTTGCTAATTTAAAAGCTTTGGCCATCTCAACAGGATTATCGGCTACAGCTATCGCTGTGTTTACTAAAATCGCATCTGCACCCATTTCCATTGCTTTTGCAGCATCAGAAGGAGCTCCAATACCAGCGTCAACTATAACTGGTACGTTGCTTTGTTCAATAATTATCTCAAGAAAATCCGAAGTTCTCAGTCCTTTGTTGCTGCCGATAGGTGCGCCTAATGGCATAACAGCTGCAGTTCCAACTTCTTCTAGACGCTTGCACAACACAGGGTCTGCATGAATATACGGCAAAACAATAAAGCCAAGTTTGACCAATTCTTCAGCCGCCAAAAGTGTTTCAATAGGATCTGGAAGTAAATATTTAGGATCAGGGTGTATTTCTAATTTGATCCAATTGGTTTCTAACGCTTCACGAGCTAATTCAGCAGCGAAGATGGCTTCTTTAGCGTTTCTTACTCCAGAAGTGTTTGGTAGCAAGGAAATGTGATTGGCAGATAAATGCAGGAGCATTGCATCTTGTCCGTTATTTAGATCGACACGTTTAAGTGCTACTGTAACTAACTCAGAGCCTGAAGCAGTTATTGCTTCTCCCATTAATTCAGAAGATCTGAATTTACCTGTCCCAGTAAATAATCGGCTATGAAATTGTTTGTCAGCTATTTGCAACATTCGATTTTTCCTTAGTAGTCGTTAATTCATTTTGAAAAAAAGCAACCTGTTCTTTCCAATTTTCAGCGTTAATTAGTGCATTGGAAATGGCAATTCCTTGCACTCCAGTTGTTAGTATTGATTTAACGTCTTCCACTTCAATTCCGCCAATTGCAACAATAGGGGTAGTGATGTTTTTTACAGCCATTTGATCTATAATCGATTTATAGCCATCGATACCTAGCTGTGGGCTTAGCTTTTCCTTGGTTGTCGTAAAACGATAAGGACCCAAGCCAATATAATCTGCGCCAGCTTTGTAAGCCGCGTAAATATCTTCAATGGTATTGCAAGTGGCTCCAATCAAGACTTTACCTTCTGTCAATGCTTTTGCCGAGGCAATTGGCATATCTCCCTTGCCTAGATGACAGGCATCAGCTTTACATTGTAATGCAACATCTAAATGGTCGTTTATACAAAGCATTACACCGAATTTGGAAGTAATTATTCTAGCTTCTTTGGCTAAATCCTTGACCTCTTCTTTACTGTGTGCTTTTATACGCACTTGAATCCATTCAACACCCGATTCACAAGCCTTTCGGACTTGCTCCAGCTGAACTTCAGGATCATCTGAGTGGGTTATAAATTGTAGGTTTTTAAACATTAAATATTATTGATAATGATAGGCTAGGAGCGTCTTGTTGCTACCCAATACCTTTTCTATATATCGTTTGCTTTTTAAAAGAGCCAAATGCATTGGAAAATCTAATGCTATATTACAGGCTAATGCGGTTGAAAGTACACAACCAGATCCGTGTTTTTCGGAGTAAGTACCTGCTTTTGGATTGAGTTTCTTGGTGCCTTTTTTGTCTGCAAAGTAATCCACTCCAATCCGCTCTTCATTATGCCCACCCGTTAGATAAACCTGTGTTGATTTCGATAATTCTGATAAGCCCTCTTCTGTATTTTCTTTTTTTGATAAATAACTCAATTCTTGTGAGTTAGGTGTAATCATATCAACTTTTGATAGAATACTTTTGAAATCAACATTTGAATCAAAATCAAAGAAGGTAGTGTCGTCGCTCGCCTTTACAACGGGGTCCCAAATTGTTGTTACTTTTGGCCAATATTCCGCTGTCATTTCCAGTATTGCAGAAAGCATTTCAACGTTTTGAACAATGCCAATTTTAATAGCCTTAAAATCAACCTGCTTTAGAGCGTCACACTGCTCTTTGATATACGCATTGGACAACCAATTTACAGACAATACTTTGTCTTCTCTTTGAACGGTATTCGCGGTTAAAACGGACATTCCATAGCATCGCAGTCGTTCAGCAGTTTTAATGTCTGCCAAAACTCCAGCGCCGCCAGTAGGATCAAACCCGCCGATAGTCAATACATGTGGTCTTGCAGGTTTCATCATTCGACTATTTCTAATTGAATTGCAGATTGAATTTTCTGGAAATTTTCAAGTGGTTCTCCTTCAGAGTGCCAAATTGCTCCTAGGCAAGCAGCGCCATTAAAACCAAATTCTATAGATTTAATAATTGTATGAGCATCAACGCCACCCAAAGCAAGAATAGCTGTTTCGCGCTTTCTTGGAATCCTATCCAACGCTGGGTTTGCAGCATAACTCTCTTTTGAAATGCTTTTGAATATAGGACTCAAAGTACAAGACTTTATGTGCCCATTAATTTGCTCAAACTCTTCTAAGCTATGAATAGAGACTGAATCGCAGTGTTGAACTTTGCCTTGAATAACAGCCAATTTATATTGTAGATGCAGTTTACACCCGAATTCTTCAGCCAATTTTCTGTTGTAATGCACAAAAACCCTTTCTCTATATGCTTTAGGAATAGAGGAAAGGTAATTGCGTATTGACTTTATATCTGAATGCGGTTTACGCAAATGAAAACGCTTCAATCCAGCTTTGAATAAATCCAAAACCAGTTCTAACTCATTTGGGTAATCCTTTTCAGGAGAGAAAACAGCTACTTCAAAAGGCATGTCATTATAGATAAAGTTTACTTCCTTCTTTCTTGAAGGTTTCGCTCATTTCAGCCATTCCTTCTTCCAATACTTCAGTTCCTTCTTCTAATCCTCTTTCAGCTGCGTATTTTCTCACATCTTGAGTAATTTTCATACTACAGAAATGAGGACCACACATTGAACAGAAATGGGCGATTTTAGCGCCTTCAGCAGGAAGCGTTTCATCGTGATATTCTCTTGCTGTATCTGGATCCAATGACAAGTTGAATTGATCTGCCCAACGGAATTCGAATCGAGCCTTACTCAATGCATTATCTCTATGCTGAGATCCGGGGTGTCCTTTCGCTAAATCAGCAGCATGAGCAGCTAGTTTATACGTAATTACACCATCCTTAACGTCTTTTTTATTCGGTAAACCTAAATGTTCTTTTGGAGTAACATAACACAACATCGCAGTTCCAAACCATCCAATCATCGCAGCACCAATAGCTGAAGTAATGTGATCGTAACCTGGAGCAATATCAGTAGTCAACGGTCCTAATGTGTAAAAAGGAGCTTCTCCGCAAACTTCTAATTGTTTGTCCATGTTTTCCTTGATCATGTGCATTGGCACGTGACCTGGACCTTCAATCATTGTTTGTATATCGTGTTTCCAAGCAATTTTAGTCAACTCTCCCAGTGTTTCTAACTCACCAAATTGGGCTGCATCATTTGCGTCTGCAATACAACCTGGCCTTAATCCATCGCCTAATGAGAAGGCAACATCATAAGCTTTCATGATTTCACAGATTTCTTCGAAATGCGTGTACAAGAAACTCTCTTTATGATGTGCTAAACACCATTTAGCCATTATTGATCCTCCACGAGAAACAATACCAGTAACACGTTTTGCAGTTAATGGAACATATCTCAATAGAACACCTGCATGAATAGTGAAGTAATCAACTCCTTGCTCAGCTTGTTCAATCAAAGTATCTCGATACAATTCCCAAGTTAAATCTTCAGCTTTACCATTTACTTTTTCAAGTGCTTGATAAATCGGAACAGTTCCAATTGGAACTGGAGAATTACGGAGAATCCATTCGCGCGTTTCGTGAATATTTGCACCAGTACTCAAGTCCATAATATTATCAGCTCCCCAGCGACAAGCCCAGACAGCTTTTTCCACTTCTTCTTCAATAGTTGAAGAAACGGCAGAGTTTCCGATGTTAGCATTGATTTTCACCAAGAAATTACGACCAATAATCATCGGCTCACTTTCAGGGTGATTGATGTTGTTTGGAATGATTGCACGTCCAGCAGCAATTTCGTCACGAACAAATTCAGGAGTAATACTCCCCTTTGGAGTGTTAGCGCCAAAACTTTGACCAGGATGCTGCATTTTCATTTCTGTAACCTCGTCAATCCGTTGGTTTTCACGAATCGCAATGTATTCCATCTCTGCGGTAATGATTCCTTTTCTCGCATAATGTAGTTGCGAGACGTTTTTACCCTTTTTAGCACGCAAAGGCTTCTTGATATGCTCAAAGCGCAAATGATCTAATGAAGTATCCTCAAAACGCTCACGACCGTATTCAGAAGTCTGATTATCTAGTTCCTCTACATCTCCACGATTTCGAATCCATTCATCTCTTAAAGCTGGTAACCCTTTTTTAATATCTATATCAGCTGTAGGGTCGGTGTAAGGCCCACTTGTGTCATAAATTGTCACAGGAGCGTTAGTCGTCGTTTTACCGTTAAAAGTATCGTTTGTATCTTCTAATGATACTTCACGCATTGCTACTTTTAAATCGTATAATTCGCCTCTTACAAAAACTTTTTTAGAACTTGGAAATGGTACTCTACTGATTACATCTTCCTTTGGTGCATTGTCTTTCTTCATAATTTTATCCTCCTTGAGTAGCTTTAATAATCGTGATTTTGTCCTTTTCTGAAAGGATAGTGGATTCCCATTTAGTTTTAGTAACCACTTTGTTGTTTAAGGCAATTGCAATTCCTTTTTGTTCTATCAAATCTAATGCACTTATCAATTCCGAAAGTGAACTTTCGTTTTGTACTTGTGTAGCAGAATTATTTACAATTACCTCCATATATTCTTAAGTTATTTCAGGAGGAGAAGCCACGAATGCAGCAGCATGTATGACTTTTCCCTCCGCCGGTACTAACCGAATCAAGTATTAAGAGTATTTCTCAGTCGACACATCGACACCCCTAAAGTCTGAATTTCAAATGTAGAGTAAAGGGTTTGATTGTGCGTGGTAAAATGGTGTTAAAATATTGACTGCAAAGTTCTCAGAGGTTTCGCAAGGTTCACAAAGAGAATTTTCTGATCTGTAGCCAAATTACTTCACGCTCTTCATGGACTCTTTATATTCTTTCTGGTTATTTCGTGTTGTTTGAATGAAGTGAAAGCTTAGTTAATTACCTGCTCCCTTGAGAAATTGCTTCTCGAACGCTGCCATGCTTTTCCAATAAATCCTTAGCAACTGCATATTCAATTCCCAAACCTTCCATAACCATTTTGGTTCCGCGATCGACGAGTTTATCGTTGCTGAGCTGCATGTCCACCATGCGGTTGCCTTTTACTCGGCCAAGCTGAATCATGCAAGCAGTAGAAATCATATTCAATACTAATTTCTGAGCAGTTCCAGATTTCATGCGTGTGCTACCCGTAACGAATTCAGGTCCAACAACTACCGCAATCGGATAATCTGAAACTTGACTCAACGAAGAATTCGGATTACAGGTAATGCAACCTGTTGGAATGTTGTTTTCTTGACATGTTTTTAATGCTCCAATAACGTAAGGAGTGGTGCCACTTGCAGCGATTCCAATGACAAAGTCGTTTGAATTGATGTTGTATTCATTTAAATCCTTCCATCCCTGTTCAGTATCGTCTTCTGCAAATTCAACCGCTTTTCGAATAGCCATATCTCCACCTGCTATGATTCCAATGACTAAATCAGGATCAACTCCAAAGGTAGGTGGGCATTCTGATGCGTCGACGATGCCCAGCCTTCCGCTTGTTCCAGCTCCCATGTAAAACAAACGACCACCTTTTTTAAGTTGTTCACTGGCTTTAGTAATTAGCGCTTCAATGGAATCCAGTTCATTCGCAATGGCATTCGGTACGGTTTGATCTTCTTGATTAATTCCTTTAATTAAATCACGAATGGAGCGGTTTTCTAAATTGTCATGATTTGATGAAGATTCGGTGATGCTATCGTTTGCCATTTGTGTCTGTTTTTCGTCAAAATCAAAGGTAGAATACCCTTACTTTTAACGTTCGATTCGAATACATCTTTATACAATACATTATGTTAAGAGTACGCCTAGTTCTATTCATTTTTCTTTCCTGTTTGTCCGCTCTTATGCTTTCTGCTCAAGACAAAATGAGCCTAAAACTCAATAACTGGGCACAAATTGCTGAAAGGAGTAACTCAGATACTCAAACAAAAGAAGTGTGGTTGCAATTTGATGCTCAATTGGACCTCGAAGCTTTGGATAAAGAATTTAGAATTAAAAACTACACCAATTCAGAACGAGCGCGGGCTGTGATAAAAGCATCAAAAGAATTGTACAAAAGCGCTTTAAATCAATTGTTAAAATCGCTAGACGGGAGTAAAATAAAAGAGGGTTTTTGGTTAGGAAATTCAATTATCGTTGAATTAGATAGAAATGATGTGTTGGATTTAGCTAGAAACCACAGGGTACGTTGGATGGAATTAACGACTGAACATCAAGTTACTATTGAAGATGTAGAAATGGAACAACCTACCAATGAGAAAGACGCAATTAATGCAGCAGAGCCTGGCTTAAGAGCGATTAATGCACATAAAATGTGGGCTAGAGGATATACAGGGAAAGGCAGAAAAGCCTTGATTGTTGATACGGGGGTTTGGCCGACGCACCCTTCAATTTCAGACGCATGGGTAGGGAATAGAGATAATTTAAAATACAGCTGGTATGGATTTGATAGTCCAAGTCCGTTGGATAAAGGAAACAGTCACGGAACTCATGTTACTGGGACGGTTTTGGGATTAGATCCGAAAAATAACGATACTATTGGAGTAGCCTTTGACGCAACGTTTATGGCTGCAGATCCAATTGCCTCTCAGGCCAGTCAAATAAAAGGATTGTATTCTATTGTAAGGGCTTATCAATGGGTGTTGGATCCCGATGATTGGTTTCCCAGAAATTATAAGCATCCAGATGTAATCAATAATTCATGGGGCCATCCAACCGATACTGCGGAAGGAGTTTGTACTAATCCGTTTGGTGATGCCGTTGCTGCATGTCAGTTGGCTGGAATGGCTGTTGTTTGGAGTGCGGGAAATGCTGGACCCGGTGTTGGAACAATTGGTTCGCCAGCAACAATCACAAAAAATCCGTATTTAGTGTTTACTGTTGGAGCCATTAATGGCGATGATCCCGCATATCCTATAGCTGGTTTTAGCAGCAGGGGTCCGAGTTATTGCAAGGATAATGGCATTGATAGTATTAAGCCTGAAGTGGTAGCTCCAGGTGTTAATGTGCGTTCTGCAATTGGAACCGATAGTTATGCCAACTACCAAGGAACGTCAATGGCAGGGCCGCATGTTTCAGGAGCAGTACTGTTATTAAAAGAGGCTTTTCCGACGTTGCCGGGTCAAGATATCTTAGAAGCAATCTATAAAACGGCGATTGATTTGGGTCCGGTTGGAGAGGATATCGCTTATGGAAATGGAATGATTGACGTGGATAGTGCGTTTTTGTGGTTGTCTGCAAGAAATACGGTTAGCGCGCCACTGGATTATTCTCAAGATGTTAGTATCGAATTGATTTCTATTTCAGAATCGGGTATTAGTTGTTCGAATGAAATAGAAGCGGAGTTTAGAATTATTAATCACAGTGATTTCGTTATTGATAAGGATACATTTCTATTTCTTGCATCGCCGCGAACTGGAGGGAATAATTCTTATAGAATTAGTTCAGACATCCAGCCAAAAGATAGTCTTAAAATAAAAATCTCTTTTACGTTGAGTGTTCGAAATGAGTTCTACGCCGAAATAGGTTCTGTAAGCATAAAGGACAACCCATTCAATAACACAGCCTATGGAAGATATCAAAGAGTATGGGAGACGGAACTACCATTCACAGATGATTTTTCAAATAAGACAGAAAAGTGGCTCGTTGACAATCCAGATAATGATCCTACATGGAGTGTGAGAGTTTGGAAGGATGAGAATAAATTGAGAAATGAAGCTTTACAACTGGAGTTTAACACCATGAATCAACGAAATAAACAACAGGATTTTTTGATTTCACCAAAGCTCATGATAAATGGATCTTCCAAATTGCAGATGTCGTTTGATTATGCATACACATCTAAAAGCAGTCAGTTTTTAATAGATTCTCTTTCTATAGAAGTAACAACCATTTGCAATTCAAATTGGACGTCAGTTTGGAGTAAAAAAGGAGCTGCTCTTTCAACAGTTCCTGATACTAATATATTGTTTGTTCCCAAATCAAATGAATGGAAAAATGCAACTATAGATTTGTCCGATTATGACGGTGCTGAATACATTCAGATTCGATTTGTAGGAACCAATGATTTTGGCAATAACCTGTATATTGATAATGTAGCGGTTACTTCTTTGCAGCCTGCAGCAATTTGGAATACGGTGGATAAAACCGATATCATAGTATTTCCAAATCCAAGTAGTGGCCTTGTTGAATTGCAAGGAAATTTGTCTCAATTTCATACGATTCAGGTAATCGATATTGCTGGAAAGTTGATTCTTGAAAGTAAGGTTCAGTCGAAATTTGATATTTCTACTATTGAAAATGGAATTTACTTTTTAGAGCTAATTGGAGCTGGTGAAGTATTCAAAACCAAAATCATAAAGGAGTAGTGGAGCCGTTAAAAAATTTCGTGAATCCAGCTGTAATTGCAGCTTATGCTTCTGAACTGGAAAAGCAGTTAAAGGGATTTGATTCAACGAAATTCAAAAACTTAATTCTAACAAAAGCATGGGAGCAGCGACAGTTGATGGATAGAATTCATCATGTAGCTGAATCCATTCAACTGGCGACCAAGGGCTCATTTGATGAAATTGTAGAAGGACTAGAGAAAGCAGCACCTAATCTTCCCTCAGGATTTGAGCAAATCATATTCCCGGCATACATAAAGCTTTTTGGTCTGAAGCATTATGATCGATCGCTGCGGGCTTTGGAGCATTTGACGCAATATTCTACTGGAGAATTCGCTATTCGGCCATTTTTGAAGGCATATCCGGATAAAACAATGGGGCAGATGTTGAAGTGGAGCAAACACAAGAATGAGCATTTGCGTCGTTTTTCAAGCGAAGGAAGTCGCCCTAGATTGCCTTGGGGCGGTAATTTACCCGATTTCATTAAAGACCCGAGTTTAATTCTTCCAATTTTAGAAAACCTCAGAAATGATGACAGTCTTTACGTTCGAAAAAGTGTGGCGAATAATTTAAATGATATTTCAAAAGATCATTCGGATTTGGTATTAGAAATTGCAGCTCGGTGGCAGAAAGAACATCAAAAACATACCGATTGGATTATCAAACATGCGTTGCGATCCTTATTAAAAAAACCACATCCAAAAGCGCTTGAGCTGTTCGGGTATGGCAAGCCTTCTAGTCTTTCAGTTGGAGCATTCAGCATTTCAAAAACCAGCCCTAAAATGGGTGAGGCTTTTCAATTCAACTTTAATTTGGAAAATAGTTCTGATGTTCTTCAGAAAATTAGAGTGGAATATGTCATCGACTTCAAAAAGAAGAGAGGCTCAGCTGAAAAGGTTTTTCAAATTTCAGAGTTCGAATTGGGAGCAGCATCTTCAAAAGAGTTTTCTAAAAAACATTCCTTTCAGGAGTTAAGCACTCGCAAACATTACCCGGGTAAACATGCCATTTCAATTCGATTGAATGGAGCAATTAAGGATAGGATTGAGTTTGAACTAATCTCAGATTACAAATAGAAGACTGTAGGCTGTTTGGATAAATTAATAGGATTTGTTTTAAAGAACTCCATGGGTTTGCTAGTTATTCGTTGTTTACTTGTAGCCAAATTGCACGCAATTGTCAATTGTGTAGAGCCATTCAATGTATTCATCAAATCTGCTAGTAAATCATTATTTCGAAATGGTGTTTCCATAAAAATTTGAGTTTGATTTCGTTTGGAAGCAGATTCCATTTGTCTAATCTTTTGAACGCGTTCGGATTTGTCTTTTGGCAAATACCCGTGAAAAACAAATGACTGCCCACTTTTACCCGATGCCATTAATCCCAATAGAATAGAGGAAGGCCCAATCAATGGAACAACTTCAATGTTTTTTTCGTGAGCTAACTCAACTACAACGGCGCCCGGATCAGCAACTGCAGGACAACCTGCCTCTGAAATAAGTCCAATGTTTTTTCCCTCTAAAGCACTATTCAAATAAGTAGGAGTGGCATGCTGGTCGGAATGTTTGTTTAATGGATGAAGAATCAAATCATTCAAAGAATGGGGATAGCCAATTCGTTTTAGAAAATGCCTCGCTGTTTTTTCCTTCTCAACAATAAACTCAGTTAGTAAATGAGTAGCTTGAATAGTTTCTGCTGGTAGAATCTCAGATTCGTTTTGTCCACCGAGTCCGCAAGGGATAAGAAATAGTTTTCCGTTACTCATTTTTTTAAATTATCAGCGATTTTAGCGCAAGCTTCATTTATCATTTGGTAGACATTCTCAAACCCTTGTTCGCCGCCAAAGTAGGGGTCTGGAACATCTAAGAACTGATCCGGATTGGAAACATTCAAAAGCAGTTCAACTTTTGCTTTATCATCTTCGCCACGTGCCAGTGACAAAACGTTTTTGTAGTTGCTGTTGTCCATGACATATATCAAATCGAAGTTGTCATAATCTGCAACCCCAAACTGTCGACCTCTTAATGTTGTAATGTCAATTCCATGTTTTTTGCCAGACTCAATACTTCTTGGATCTGGAGATTGCCCAATATGAAAATGAGCAGTTCCAGAGCTATCAACCATGGCATCTAGTCCAGCAGCTTCAATGTTTTTACGCATTATGCCTTCTGCCAGGGGAGAACGGCAAATATTGCCTAAACAAACCATTAGGATTCGTGTCATTTCTATTTCTTTTTAAATGCGTTGATCGCGTTACGTGTGAAGTCACTCAAAACCAATTTCCCGCTCATAGCGGCTCTATCTGCTAAAAGGGTGTCCCAGTGTTCAGTTCCTTCCCAAAAAACTTTTTTGAGCATTTGCATAGCTTCAGGATTCGATTTAGAAAGCTTTACTGCCAACTCTTCAATTCCTGCATCAAGGTCATCGATCGAATCAAATAGTTCAGCGTATAACCCTTGTTGTTTTGCCCACTCGGCAGAATAGAACTCCGTTGCATTAATTGCCAACATGCTCATAGCACTAGTTCCGACTTTACGCTCCACTGCTGGTCCAACCACAAAGGGTCCGATTCCAACTGCAAGCTCACTCAGTTTAACAGCAGCAAATTTTGTAGCGTAACAAAAATCTACAGCACTCGCCATTCCAACTCCTCCGCCAACAGCTTTACCTTGCACACGGCCAATTATGAATTTTGGACATTTACGCGCTGCATTAATTACGTTGGCAAAACCAGAGAAAAAAACTTTCCCAGTTTCTAAATCGTCGATAGAAATAAGTTCATCAAAAGAAGCGCCTGCGCAAAATGCACGTTCACCAGATGACTTTAGAATGATGACCGAAATATCTTCTCTTGTTCCAGCTTCGGTAATGGTATCTGCAAGTTTTCCTAATATTTTCCCAGGCAAGCTGTTGCTCAATGGATGAAAAAATTCGATAGTTCCAATTCCGGCTTTTACTGTTAATTCGACTGAGCCTTGATTAACTGCTTCGTTCATTTGTTTTCTTTTTGTTCCGTATTCCCGAACAGCGTGGAATCTGTTCCTGTTTTAGGTTCCCGTTCCCATAACTATTGGGGTCACGGGAATGAAGGTGGCTTTTATGACCTTTTGCAAAGTATACTTAAAACAGTAACTTAATTAATAGCAAAAATAATCAATACAATTTTTGAATTGACAAGAGCATTGAATTGTTTTAGGGCTATTCTTGATTTGGTCTTTCAGTATCCAATACTTCATAAACAGCACATTGGCTTCATGCAACTGAAGGTCAAAAACATCAGGAAGTAAAATTTGTGTGGTTTTTTGAACGTTATTTTTTTTGTTGAATACTCCGAAGTAACATATTTCGTTCAGTTCTCCAAATTCAATTTTACTAAAATGCGAAAACAATTCGCATTGAGTAAGCTTTAAGAATGAGCCTTTTGAATCCTTATTAGTTGTCAAAAATTTGAAAATAAAGACGCTGGTATTGCCTTTTGGTATTGAAATTTCGAGATTCCAATCTCGAACATTATAACCCTTAAAAACCTGAAAAAGAACTTTTTTCTGCGATTTTATTACAATCAATTCAGCATTGTCTTGATTAATGGTTTGGAATTTAATTAAGGCATTCTGTAGGTTTAATTTTTTATTTCGTTTACTTGGAAGTTCATTTTTAGTTGCGGCACACATTTTTTAAGCTAATTGGAGTTTGCAAATTTCTAAACCTAGACCTAAAAATAAAAAACCTAGCGAAACTAATCGCAAGGTTTTAATAAACTTTCAATTTGGTTGTTTTATTCCCTAACAAACTTCAATACAGCTGCTGTTTAGTTTAGCCCCTTAATAGTTCGGAGTGATATTCTAAATTTCAAATAAAACATTTGAGACATGAAATATAAAAGATGGAGCTTAGTCTAAAAGCTAACAATTTTATCTTCTTCAGAAGAAATAGGCATCGTAGATACATGCCGTAAATACAGTATCAGCACTGGTACTTTATACAGTTGGAAGCGGAAGTTTGACAGCAAGGGAGAAGCAGGTTTAAAAGTGACCTATGACACCCGCAGTAAAGAGTTAAAACAATCAGAAGAAGAGAACCGTGTCCTTCGAAAATTGTTAAGTGATAAAGAAATTGAACTGGAAGTCCAGCGAGAGCTATTAAAAAAAAGTTTGGGACGTCCGATCCAAGAAAGATTTAGTGGATACTGTTTTCAAGAAGTACAAACTCAGTAAGACCAAAATAATTACCCTGGCAGGAATGGTTCATAGCAGTTATTACCGCAAACCAAGCCTTGGAAGAAAAGGTAATAAGCCAAGTAAGTTTACTTACCATGAGTTAAAGGGGTATGTGAGTCAAAAAAATGTAGTTGAGTCAGTTAAAAACATACTGAGCCATGAGTTTATAGATTGCGGATACCGTTTAATGGCCTCTTATTTAAAAAGAGCTGGCTACCACATTAATCACAAGAAACTCTACAGAATTATGACAGAAGAAGGGCTGTTAAAGCTAGAAAATCGGATTAACAGAAGTGGTTCTGGGCGCAAATTTGTGAAGTTCAGAAAAGTAAAAACTTCTAGACCGTATGAATGCTTAGAGATGGATATAAAAATGGTATGGATACCAAATGTGGGTAAAAACGCTTATCTATTATCCATTATAGATGTTCACACACGCAAAATACTAAAAGACTATTTTTCTTTTTCCATAAGAAAGAAGCAGGTAATTGAGTTTCTTTCGGAGATGTTTTTAGACATACAACACCCAGATAACGTTGTTATTAGAAGTGATAACGGAAGTCAGTTTATAGCCAGAAATGTGCGTGAATATCTAAGTTTAATAGGAGTTCAACAAGAGTTTACACATTTGGCAACACCAGAAGAAAACGCCCACATAGAAGCCTATCACGGAATATTAAAGAAAGAGGTCTTTGATAGAATTGACTATAGAACTTTTGGCGAAATTCAACAAATACTTAAAAGGTTCCTGATTTTCTATAACAATGATAGGCTACATGGACGTTTAGGGCATATTACTCCTGTAGAAAAATGGAACCAGGATAAACACCTGATTTTAACCAGAAAATTAACAGCATAACTAATCTTTGAAATTTAAAAGAATACTCTTGTTTTATAGGGGTCAAAACACTGTTGAAGTATAGTTGAGTTGTAAAACATAAATGCCTGTTGACCGTTTAAGTCAATATTTCGAGAATAAACAGGGAATTGTTGTAAGTTATTTAACTATAATTCATTAGAATCTGGATTACGATCTTCGGAAACGCTTCAATTTTGCCATGTTTCAAATCACACTTTTAAAGATGGTTTTATTCAACAAATGGGCATAATGAACGATACTCTAATTATTGCTGGAAATTTTACCAGAATAGACAATGACTCAGTTATTGGCCTTGCGAAATGGGTAGGCGATTACCGAAAC
>Ga0075118_10000835_pt1 | contig 25367 bp, 28 predicted proteins | sample AntAceMetag02UKE_FD_69794 | JGI IMG/M metagenome (GOLD analysis project Ga0075118, IMG submission 69794) | Saline lake microbial communities from Ace Lake, Antarctica - Antarctic Ace Lake Metagenome 02UKE | ecosystem: Environmental > Aquatic > Non-marine Saline and Alkaline > Saline | place...
ACCGTTTACGCAAAACTATGCTCACGCCTGCTCCCTGGGAGCGTGAATGAAGTTGACGGCCCCGATGCCGCTGACCGAGTCGCATGTGACAGAGGGTTTTTCCTGCAGCATCGAAAACTTGGATCAGTGGCTCAAACACCGAAGTCTGAAAAACCAGATTCAGGGTGCGTCTCGGACCTATGTGGTTTGTAATGAAAAGCGTGTCCTTGCCTACTATGCACTGGCTTCGGGTGCTGTCACCTGTACCGATGCCACGGGCCGATTCCGCCGAAACATGCCAGACCCGATTCCGGTCGTCGTATTGGGCCGTCTGGCTGTTGACCAAATATTGCATGGCAACGGTTTCGGTCGTGCGCTGATTCGGGATGCTGCTATGCGCGTCATCCATGCGGCCGATTCCATAGGCATTCGTGGAATGACTGTATATGCCCTGTCTGATGAGGCGAAAGCCTTCTATGAAAAAGTCGGCTTTGAGCCCTCTCCACTGGACCCACACTTACTCATGATCACCTTATCTGACCTCATCGACGCCAATGGGGCGTTACCAACCGGGTAGTTGGCCATCCTTGCCCACCGCAAAACTATGTTCGCCACCAGCCACGAAAGCCCAGCACTTGCGAGCAGCAACCGCTCAAACCCGTTCATACCGACACATCCTCAGCACTCAAGACAAACGCACGGGGCTCAAACCCAAAATCGCGCGTCGCCTCCCTGTGATCAAATACCAAATCACGGTTCATGCGCTCGGCCATGGCGGATGACCAGTTGCGGTAGCGCGGCACGAGGCGAAGGAGTGCTACGGCAAACCGAAACACAAATAGCGGTACAGGCACCAAGCGCAGCGGTCGTCCAAGGGCTCTGAAAATGCAAGCAACCATATCGCGATACATAATCGTCTCGGCGCCGGACAGGGCCGGAGTCGAATAATTAATATATCCACATGATTAATATCAATTAAATTTTAAATTATATTGCAGATACCCCCTAAAATACCCCCAATAAATTTCCTTATAAATTTAAAAAAACCATCATCCTGAACTAAAAACCCCTGTCATCCTGAACTTGATTCTGGATCTCTTACCACACCCACCGCTTTATCCAATCCCTGCTGCAAACTATAAGGCGGCACCCAACCCAACTCGCGACGTATCTTACTACTATCCACTTGCAGCGAGCCTACTAAACGCTCCACTTGACTGGCCTTACCAAACAAGGCACCCGCTAGTTTTAACAAACCAATAGGCAAAGCAAACACACGTGATAAAACCCCAAGCGCTTTGGCCAAGCCCCTTAGTAAATCAGGCGTAGAAACCGCCTCGCCATCACTCACCAAATAAGTATTGCCCGCCGCCGTAGGGTGAGTCGCACAAGTGATTAGCGCATCTACCAAATTACCCACATACACCAAATCACGCTTATTTTTAACACCCGCAAATGGTAACGGAAACCCCAGTGCCACCGCGCGCAACATTTGCGCAAAATTGCCTTTAACGCCTGCGCCATACACTAAAGGCGACCTAACAATCACCACCTCAAGCCCTGTTTCTGCGGCCACTCGGTGCAGCACCTGCTCGGCCTCCCACTTAGATACACCATAAGCATCTTGCGGATTAGGCTTATCTTGCTCAAAAAATCGTGCATCGCCACTGGTTGCTTCGCCATTTACTTTAATAGAGCTCACATACACCAACCGCTTTACACCACTAGCCGCCGCACAACGCGCCAAATGCTCGGTGCCTGCCGCATTTACAAGGCGAAACTCAGCTAACGGGTCATCCGCCGCGTCTGTCATTACATGCACACGGGCAGCTAGGTGAATCACCACATCGCAATTCAATAGTGCATCGTGCCAATCAGTGTTGGCATTAATATCACCTACGGCAATATTTTCAATGCCTACGTTTTTAACACCCATTGGTAAGTCACAAGCGTTACGGGTAGCACCACGCACAGTAAAACCACGCGCTATCGCTTCTAAACATAAGGCGTTACCTACAAAGCCATTTGCGCCAGTGATTAATATTTTAAGCATTCAGAAAACCATTCGGATTCATCTGCTGCCAGCGCCAAGAATCAGCACACATTTCATCAATTCCTCGTGTCGCATGCCAATCAAGAATTTCCTCTGCCAACGCCGGATCGGCATAACAAGCGGCAATGTCCCCCGGGCGCCTTGCAACAATTTCGTATGGAATTGCACGACCGCTCGCTTTTTCATACGCATGAATTACATCCAGCACGCTATACCCCCTACCAGTACCTAGATTAACTGTAAACGAAGGGCCTCCATTAAACAGCTGAGAAAGCGCTGCCACATGTCCCAGCGCCAAATCCATCACATGAATATAGTCACGCACACCGGTCCCATCAGCGGTAGGGTAATCGCCACCATAGACACGCAATTTGTCCAGTTTCCCAATGGCAACCTGCGCCACGAAAGGCATTAAATTATTGGGCACACCTCGCGGATCCTCACCAATCAATCCGCTTTCATGCGCCCCGACAGGATTGAAGTAACGCAAGTAAGCAATACGCCAGTCATCATCCGACCGTTCAAAGTCGCTCAGAATCTGCTCGCTCATCAGCTTGGTTTGACCATAGGGGTTGGTCGCGGACAGGGGGAAATTCTCCTTAATTGGCACCCTATGAGGATCGCCGTATACCGTTGCGGAGGAGCTGAATACCAGATTCTTAACCCTGTGCAACGCCATCACCTTACTCAACGTCAACAGCCCGTTTAAATTTGTATCGTAGTAGGCAAACGGGTTCTCGACGGACTCACCCACCGCCTTCAATGCCGCAAAATGAATCACGGCCTCTATTTTGTGTCGTGAAAATAGTGTGCAAAGCAAAGCTGAGTCCCGTACATCGCCCTCGACAAAGCACGGCTGCGTCTGTGTGATCTCAGCAACGCGCCCGACCACTTCGGCGACACTATTGCATAAGTTATCCAGACCAACAACATCGTATCCAGCAGCCAGCAAGGCGCACCAGGTATGCGAGCCGATATACCCAGTGACTCCAGTTACAAGAATAGTTTTTTTCATTACGAAAGTTATTCCAAATATTTCACAAACAATAGGAGAATTCAGAGAACCAATTCGATGTGCATCAAATTAAACTAGAAGCTGACGAACACAAAGCGCCGCACACCAGCTGCGGCAGCTTGCCGCGCTAGATTCAAGGTGCCCTGTACGTTGACCCAGTGAAACTCACCCAGCGGATCGGTGCTGCCGTCGATACCGCCGACTGCGAAGTTCTCAACACTAATAGGTAAATCGCCCGAGGCTCGGGTGATGCCACGCACTGCCGATCCGTGCGACACGGTTTCAGTACACAAAGCGTGGCCGACAAAACCACTTGCGCCAGCACCCAGCACTCGCTGTTGACGCATCAACGACTGCGCCACGTCACACTCAAGGCCACACACGACAACGCGAAGATAAATTTATCACGCACACGTCTTCGGCATTGACCAGCGTGTAGCGCTAGGAACAGAAGACCTAACCGGCTACCGTTTACCCACCGTACAACGAACGGATCGTCATTTAACCCCACCAGTCGAGCTATCAATGCCGATTGAGCCAAGCCCCAACCACTCAAAACTTTGTCTGCGCGATGAACAAAAGCTCGCCAGCCAGCATTAACACCTACTTGGTTATTTTCGTGTTGACGATACAGCATGCCCGGGACATCATCAATCACCCACTTATATCCATTGGCACGCGCGAATGCATATGCAAACCAGTCATGCAGCCCTACTTCTTGCACCTCATCCCAACGACTTCTTACTACGTCTTGAATGACACAAGTCAACTCTTTTTTCATAACGTAAGTACAACCCGGACCAGCGGCTTCAAATAAAAAATCCCATCGAACCTGTCGTTGGGATTTCTTGATCAACGCCCTGCGCCCCGAAGACCAAAATGCCACGACGTTACTCGAGTAGGCATCCGCTCTCGTGCTCAGAAGAACATCATGCGCTCGTGCCAGCTTATTTGTTAGCCAAATATCATCCTGATCCGCGAAGCTCACGTAATCAAAACCAGAAAAATCCACGTCCCGGAGAAGACGGAAAAAATTCCGCGCCACGCCGCCAAAATGCTCGCCGCGCTGTAGCACCACGATGCGTCCATCCCCCGCCGCGCGCCGATTGATCCACTCCTCTGTGCCGTCCAACGAACGATCAACGCTGACGAACACCGTTACGAAAACACCCGTCTGCTCAAGGATGGAATTAAGTTGCTCAGTTAGCCAGCGAGTACCATTGAACGCTGCGAGGCAAACGGCTACTGTCGGCAGCGGCTGAGTCGATTTATGCGTCATTGTTCTCTCATGACTTGATAATGCCAAAGAGACCCAAGATCCGACCTGAAAGTGAATGGGCGCGAACCCTGGCACCCTGGAAATCAAATCGAAGTAGCGCCGTAAAAAACTTGATGCAAGTGTATCCACAGCCAGCGATGAAATATAACGCCCAAAACCAGTCGAAATGCTTTCGATGGAAAAACCCAAAACCGCGGCCGTAACCCAGCGCTTTTTCTATCGTGCTCGACTCCAGACTGTAATCCGGGTGCCAGACCTCCACACCCGGCTCATAGGCCACGGTACCCTCACTAATTATAGAATAAAGGGCATCCACATCCTCGCAGGAACCAAACTCAGCTCCCAATCCCATCCTTGCATCGAATTCGATATACATCTTTGTGAAGATGGTAATAGAACTTGCATACCGGAACGCCTCGTATCTTGCTAGCATTTTACGGGCTTCCGGCCAAGCTTTAAGAATTGCCCGACCTGTTGCGCGATCGTAAATACGGCCAACCAATGCTGAGACAGGCTGGCATACCAGTATATCGAAGGCTCGCTGTAGAGTATCAGGATAATATGTGCAGTCGTCATCAGGAAAAGCAAAGATGCTACCGGTCGCATGCTTCATGCCGAGATTGCGCGCAGCCGACAAGGAACATCGTCCGGTTCTTACTGAAAGAATTTTAAGCATCGGAAATTCCTCCAGGACACTATCAAATAGCCCGACTGACTGGTCAACAAAAATGATCTCCACTTCAAAACCGGAAACACTTTGTTTCTCAATTGATTGAAGGAATTTCATTAATCCCTTGACCCTGTCGATAGACGTGACGATCAAGCTGAAAACCACTAATTCTGATTCCAACATCATTGAGGTAAACGTGCGCGGATATCCACTCGACGGATCAAAATACTAAAGAAAAATAAAACTATAAAAAATGGGATAAGCATTAAATAAATAAGAAGAGACCAGTGAAGTAGCGTGGAAACAATAAAAGCCATAATGAGTCTTGACCAGCTATACCCCAAAAAAATACCCAATAACGACATGGACACGATCAATCCCCATTCGACGAGCGCGTAATAAACGACAGAGTGCCCTGTAACGAGGGTATCATTAAGAGCGATATTACTGCCAAGGCCCACCCCTAATAGCTTTTCAGTAATAGGGTAATCCATGAATATTGCTGGCGAAACAACAAACATTGTCCATCTATACAAAAAATCTTGACTAAACTCCGACACTTCCAAGTTAGAGATATAGATAATGGCAGGTATAAAGATCGCAACCGCACCTACTAATAATAGGCTTGGTCGTATACTGAGCAGCGCAACAAAAATGAGCGCTGCTGCCACCGAAGTACGAGAAAATGTCAGTAGTATTAATATGAACATTACGACAGACCAATATTTAAATCTCTGGAGATTAGTAATAAAGTAGAGTCCATAGGTTAAACAAAAAAGATAGAAAAGGCGCATGCCAACTGTATTGCTATCCTCGCCCATAAATGAATTCAGTTTAAATTTATAGTAAACTTGGCCACCTATAACATCTGGCGCGAACAATAAACGGATTGTAAACTCCAGAACAAACAATGCAACACACACCGGAATTGCTCGATCCATGGCAGCAATCAAATTTTCTTTATTTATATTCCTTGGAGTGAAAACCACAATCATAATTGAAAAAGGAAACATAAATAGGATCTTAAAGTTCGCCGATTCAGAAGATGAATAAGTTAAGATTGATGCGAAAAATATCACGGCGGCCAGCATTGATCTGGAAATGTTTATATACACTAGATTGCGAAATGCTAGATATACTAACAAAATAGGGACAAGATAAAGGGGGTTTAGAAAACTAAGACCCTGTATATATACAAAAGAAAATATGATAATGTAGCCTAAGACTGCATTTAAAGATGATGTATTCCTCATATCATACGTGCTTCGATAAAATGATGACCTTTTTGCTTAATGGTAACTCCACTCTATTGATAAGGTGCATGGCCACCCTTCTGATTTCATGCCTTGGTGAAAGCGATTTGGCAGCAAGTATTTTCTTGGCGCCCACAATGACTTCTACAAATTCATCCAAACTAACTTTTTCTTTGTAAAAAACATCAAAAGGAGAGAATAAATCAATTTGAACTGGGTCTAAGTAATGCTCAGCCCATACACGAGCAACCCGTGCCGCATTCGAATATTGTTCAAGACGACGACTCGCCGAGATCTGATCCTGATGGATACGATAGATTAGCAGTGGTAAGACGGTATTCGTAATTTGATGGCCGTCAGCGAGCATTCGGCACCAGAGGCTGTAGTCCTCAACAAAATGGTCTGACTCCAGATAACGGTAGCTTTTCAATATATCGGCCCTGACCATCACCGAAGGATGGGCAATATTATTTGAGTAAAGCATGCGGAATTTAATTGCTTCATAGTCGCTGGAAAATTGCTTATATCGGATGTGTGTAGGCTTCCTCACAATAATAGAAGTTCCATATGCACTCGATTTTCCTGCACTCAATATCTTAACTTGGTGGGCAAGTCGATACTTTATCGAATAGTCGTCCGCATCCATTCTAGCAATAAACTTACCCTTCGCGAGATCGATACCTGCATTCAGCGATTTAACAATCCCGGAATTACAAGAGTTTCTAAGTAAAATAATGCGCTGATCAGCAAAGGATTTAACAATTTCGATGGTTCTGTCGGTGGACCCATCGTCGATAATAATGAACTCGAAATCCCTGAATGTTTGATGCAGGATGCTACCGATCGCTGCAGACAAGTATCTTTCGCCGTTGAAGACAGGCATAATTATTGACACTTCTGGCGATTTCATTAGTTCAATATCCATTCATCCACTTGCAAAGAACTCTCTGTTATTCCATCCGCAAACCAAGATCTAGGATAAATACAAATCTTTTCAGGGTATGACGATAAAAATCCAGCCCACCAGCTATATGTACTATTCGATATTATTAAGTGGTGGCATTGGCTCATCAAAAATATATCTTCACCGGAGTCTATGCCAGCATGTGAGAAATATGTATTAGGCACGCCATGAAAACTTTCTTCACACCACCGAATATCGTCGGAAAAGAAAATTATTTTTGTTTTTTCCCCGTCTCCGATTAACCTATGCACCTTAGCAATAGCGCCTTCAATATATTCTTTTCCTAAAAATCCATTTAACTTGGCTGCCTGTTTATTGGAAATATAATCCCCACGGCGAACATGAATTCCAATGCATTGAAAACCAGAGATCAGTTCGAAAATGGCATTCTTTTTATAAGAGTTTTCATGCCTGAACTTGAATCTGTTCCCACACTTTCTAATCGCAGTGCGCATTAATTCAGCATCTTGCCAGTAACCATCTAAAATAATCGTTCCGTCCAAAGCAACATGGGGGTGGATCGACGTGTCTAGAATATGAGAAATTGGGTTATCAAACTCAACCCGGTGAATTAATTTACTAATTACTTTCGGGAATCCGTGAATATGAGCTGTATTTTTAATCCCAAATAAATATTTTCTTTCTTGAACATCTAGATCAAATATTTCCGTCAACTCAAAATTCCGCCTTGCATCTAAAGAATATGTGCTGAGGTCTGCAAAATTAGTGAACCCTGTAATAACGGACAAGTATTCGGCATATAAATATTGAAACATCTGATTACCTAGACCACCACGGTAAACAGTTATAATTTTATTATCTAGCATCTGTAGGCAGCAAGCTCCGACTCATTCACCATATTTATCTTCATTTTTGTGCCCACACATAACACACTTGATCTCTCCAATGGGGTTCCCAGTACACGTCTCTGACAACAAAGCCATTGTCCTCAATCAGCTTAGTTAAATTCGAGAATGTAGGATGCCAAGTATGATGATCTTTCCACTTATCAATCCCAACAAACGACAAGCAATCTTTTATCAAATGTTTAATCTTCTGTGTTCTTGAAATATTTCCTGACCTTCCCCCTTCGACAAAAAGCCCAACCAAAAGATTACCATCGTCTTTAAGAACCCTATGCGCCTCTAATAGCACTAAATCTGGCACTTGGAGATGATCAAGCATTGAGCGCATGTGAACCCAATCAAATTGAGACTCTTTAAATGGTAGAAATTCGGCAACTGCACTAATAAAATTTAATTGTCTAGAAAGACATGAGTATGCTTTCTTCTTTGGACTTGGGATTTGGTGGAGACATTATACATAAGGGTCGATAGATACAAACTTGACATTATTTTCTAGAAATTCCCGAACAGTACCCGCCCCCCCACCAACATCAAGCACAGCCCCCTCTAAAGTAAAATGTTTGTAGATAGGTCGATCATAATTTATCTCTGCCTTATAGTTTTCAACCTTTGATTCGTATCCTTGGGCATCGGCTTCCCACTCCTCATACACAATCTGACCAGATATCCACTCACCGTAACCGAGTGTATTTTTAAGAAATACTCTTGCATCGAGTACGCCGTCAATAGTTTTAAACTCGTGAATCGCAGCTGGCTTTTTCGTTATTGGGTTGGCAAGCATATCGATTACCCACGGTTCTAGCGAAAGAGTTTGTTTATTATTAATGGCATTCATAATCAGATATATCTAGACGAAGCGTTGTATTATTTTTCAATGACAGAGACTGTCCCGCAGCGTATTGAAGCAATTTATTACCGAGGCCTCCAAGCAAATTCGTGATGATCATCGAGGTCATTCCTGAAGCTGGTAGTAATTCATGATAGGAAAACTAAAAATTTGAACTTGGTAAATAAATAATTGAACTTTGATCTAATTTTGTAGTAATAAGTAAAGAAAACTTGCTGGATAAAAGTCTCTTGCTCGATTTCAGGTCCGATTAGATGCACAAAAGATCTTTTAAAATCCACAAGAATTGAAGGCATCAAAGTATGTTCTAGTGGTAAGTATTTCAGCTTACCAAAACCTTGTCTTCTAAAAATATCGTACCCATGGCGTACATTGTATTCAACCCCACTCAAAACCGCACCCGTATTAAATTCTCGATGTCCCCAGCTTTTTATTTTCTTCTTTATCGCATCGACACTGCCGATGCTCGTAAAGTGCCAACCCCCATTGTTTACAATTTGGGAAGGAAATCCCTCATCTCGCTTGGTGCAAAAACGGATCGCATTCAATGAAACATCAGAGAATCCACCATATAAAAAGCAGCAAGTGCCCACCCAATCAGAATTATGGTAATAGTTGAGGTAATAACAAAACTCATGCTGCCGTAGACAAATCAGCGATGTTGCCGGCATATCTTCTTTAATTTTAATGATTGTCTCAGGGTTTGGAATCTCATCCACATCCGAAAGCAAAATCAAATCGTCTGATGCCGGATGCGCAACGGACAATGCCCGCCGGATACATTCTCTCTGATAAAAATCATTGCCCCACCAGAACTCTTTTTGCTTATCGAAGTGGGGGCAGTCATCGATATGCCTATAAATCGAATTTAATATTTTGTCGTCATTACTTTTAGGCGCGGCAATATAAGGCAGATTGGCAAAATCCAGCTCGTACTTCTCGACTTTAAAGTGAATGATCTTTTTTTCGAATTTCGCAAATCTGCTTCTGTTTTTTTCGAACAGATATTCCTTGTTTTCCCCTTGGAAGGTAATCGCGGATTCAACGATAACAAAATAGTCCACACACTCATCTAGTACGCTGAGCCTCAGCTCAAGCAGATCAAGCTCATTAAAAAATATAAAGCAATCAAAAATTTTCATGTAAATATCATTCTCTATAGAACTCTGCCTGACAATCCTCAGAGACCAAGCAACCCTCTTATCACTAAACCCGTTTTCGTTATCCGGAAACAAGTAATCTCTTTATGCGTCGATATGCAGCACCAACCCAGCTTAATAATACCCTTAAAATCAGATAGATCTTGCGAGTAAGGTGGCTTTTACCGGATTTGTTATGCCGAACCACAAACAAGAAATCATCCCCTGCTCCGCTCTGTGCCCGAAAATCATAGATCTCAAAAATAAACTTATTTCCCTTAGGCAAAGTCTTCATAAGCTGATAGCAGTCACGATAGTTATGCTGGATATCTTCAATTATTAAAACTCCCCCTTCATCTAATTTATGGAGATACAATTCCAAAAAACGTTTTTGACTGACTAAAGAGTGCGGCCCATCATCAATCATAATTGAAAAGCTTCCAGCTAGTGATTGGGCAAACTCCGGATTGTATGCATCGTTGCAATAGAATTTAACCGAAGGATAATCAAGATACTCCTTGACCGGCCCCGCTGCCGTGCCAACAGCTTCAACATCGAGCCCAATTATTTCAACATTTTTAAAAAAATTTGCCCATAAAGCTACCGAAGCGCCTGTTCTCACACCGACCTCAAGTAATCGATTATTTTCAGATTGTCTACGACCGAATTCCGACTCATAAAACCCACGAACATAGGTTTTAAAATCTCCCTTATCAGTTCCTCTCGGATTCGATCCTATGTTAAGATTCAACTTGCTAAGTAATTCAACTAACGTTCGATTAGAACGGTTCTCAGAATTAAAGCCAGCGTTCATTTCCATTGATTCTTTCATTGCATTCCTTATTTGACCAAACCGAAATATTACTTCAACAGCAACTGACGTAACCGCATACCAAATTGCCGACGTTGACTCTGAAGTTTTAGCTTGAGTCTATGTTGCAACAGAATGGCATTGGCAATCTTTCTGTGAAACCATTTATATTTTTTAGAATGCTTTAAATTGCGCTCGCTTAACTCCTCAATTCTCTCTTTAAACTCCTCTCGATCTAGCATCCAGTCATTCAACTCGTAACTCGCGCTGAAAATGACATGCAGCATTCTTTCAACGTGATATGCCTCGGAAGGAAAATATGTATAACTCACCAGATATTTAAGATTTTCGTAAAAAATCTTGGGATATTTTTCGACCTGTTCTTTGGAGACGATGTAGCAGGCGCCGGGGCTGAATAAAAGCCATTTCTGAATAATCGGATTTTTGAAAACGAAGCGCAGCAAGTCGTTATGGGTTTCAAAATATCTATACGGCTTGGCACGTGCATACCAAGCATTATTTATTTCCAGAAAAGCACCATCGTAGAGCTGATAAGCAGTGCCGCATTTGTCTGTATATCCTCGGTCGTCGTAAAGAGGAGTGAAATATTTATTCGCATAGACTCGATTAAAATATTCCTCACTTATATGTCGTCCGATCATGTTCCCTTTTGCGAGCATCATATGCCGAGGGAGCGATTCGTAATGTTCAATGAAAAAACGGAAATAGTCGGATATATTGTGTCCGGTATTTTCTACAAAAGATATTTTTTTGTATTTATTTTTTAATTTTCCCCTAATCTCCAAGTCGGGCGACTGATCATAGATGTGATAGTCCTCGCAGTATTCCAGATAGCGCTCTTGATCGGTGTTGTAGTTTGAAATAATAAAAAAAGTATCGGTTTTTTTCATGTCAGAGCAGATGCCATTGGATACCCATGCGTTCTAGTTCAAGAGTTGGTATTAACTCCAAAACCTGTTTTTTGTCTTGGATGCGAAGTGCGAGACCTTGGAAAAGTTTCTTCTTAAATACGACACTGGCTTTAAGGGTGGCCGCGGGCCAAACTCGTGCAGCCTGTGTTCGATCTTGTATCGTGCATATTGCTGTTCACACTCTTCAAAGGTGAACAAAGCTCCATGCCGATCTTGCCACATCCAGTCCCGATACAGGTTGAAGGCGCAGGCCCAAAAACCGTCCGAGATGTTGTGCCTGGCCCAGTATTTGGGCGCGATGACGAATTTAACCGTTTCGCTGGTCCATGCAGGGAAAAAGGAGAAGCTAGAATTTGCCAATATCAAATATTTTGCATTTTTTACTATCGAGTAATCCTTGCCGATATTGAAGTGGAATGACTGATATTGGGGCAATAGTTTCTGGGTATATTTCACATCGTCCGTAATGATGACAAATTCCAGATCATTCTTTATGCACAGCATATTCCTAATGGCGTCGAGCCAGTATTGCTTGGACAGAATCAAGTCATGATTCCCCTTGTACTCGCCTCCTCGAATATTCAAGATACAAATATCGTCGCGACTGAAGTCATAGCAATCATAATCTGCCCCAACGCGCAACCAATTTCTGATTTCATTTCTACGATGAAGAATGAAATTTTCCGACTGGAAATACCCTTCTATTTTGGTATTCTCTGCGATGCTCAATAGACCCGGATCGTAATCCCTTACATCGAAGCCATACTTCTCATGCCATGTGTCTTTCTCAACGTAGTAGTGAAGGATGCCTTGTGGCAGAGTGGCCGGGGGGCCACCCTCAGGGCCGCAACCCCCTTGTACAGCTTGGCCAAAATCAAGGTTTAAAAACTCTTTGCCTTTGAATTTTTCGGGACTCATGATCCCAAAGTTCAATCCTCTATCCAGGGCAAGCGTTCTCGTGACGACGTAACTCCATAACTGATTACCCAGGCCTTGTCCGTTGTATAGCTCAGTTACGATCATGGTCGATTCCCTGACTAGAACTTGGGGTAGGCGCGATTCGATCCCGCCCACTTATGGAAAGCAAACGGCTTGATGTTACGAACTTCGGGAATCATCGCTTCATGGGAAAAGTGCTTGGCAACCTCTAACGGAGCGAACTTCATCCCGCTCGCTTCGTAAATATGCCTGTTCTTTGCACAAATAAATCCATCTTCATGGTAATTCCCGTGATGAGACTCCCAAGGCAATTTCAACTTAATTGGTAATTCGAGTAACCGTTTACTTCTCAATGAAACACTATTCCCAACCCGAACGATATTTCCATGAATGTCCCGATATGAAAAGTTATCCGAAGGCAAGGGCCACGGCGCACCAATATAATCATAATCCAGAAACTCATCTCTCCACGAAGATGGATTCACCACAAAACCGTCAGCATGAATTAACAACGCAAAGTCAGTTTCAATGTATTCATTAAGCTCATATATGATTTTATAACACCACTTATCAATACCTCTTATATTCTCTACTCTGAAAAATTCTATATCTGTATGATCATCCAGACCATATGGAGAATAATGAGAAATAAGCTTCACACTACCAAACGCGATACCTTTACAACTATGAACAAGCGCCTGAAGCGTTTCTTCTACATCTGTTGACGTCATTGCCACCAAAGTTACGTTCGGCAACTGTATTTTTTTAACGCCCGCTGGCGTTATTCCTATGGGGCGTAACCGTAGTGCCGCTTGCGTAGGCCTAAATCGTGAAGACATCTTGCTAAGGAGGTGAGCGGCAAGCGATGTGAATAGTTTAGGGATAAATAGAAAATAGATGATTAACTTCTCGATAATGTTAGGTGTGTTTTTTATGTATAGGTCTCTATCTTTTTTTTGTGCTTTATAGAAATCTATTAACTTTGACACAAACGACTTTTGGTTTTTTTGCACACCATTTATGTCATCAGCGTAATGCTTTTGATTGCCGCAAGTCAGAGTGCACATGGCATCAGAACTCATGACTACCGGGCCTGACTGCAACATAGAAAATACAATCAAATTATCCATGTTGAGGTGCTTGTATCCCTCAGTGATTTTTTTGATATCCAGCGTATCAAGTGCATTTTTTCTAAACACACTGTAGAAAATATTACATTTCCCGCGCACCGCGTCTTGCCAATAATAGGCAATCGTTCGCACCAGTCTGTAACGGCTTTGAAATGGTTTAAATACACCGAGGTGTGTTGCTGGATAACCCAAAGCGCGATTGCCATCTTCGTACACTTCGTGATAATCACAGAACGCCATATTGACGCCCTTATTATTTTCCAGTTGCGCCACCATGTTCTCGATAAATTCCGGGGCACGCCAGTCATCGTCTGAAAACCATGCGAAATATTCACCCGAGGATTTTTTCAGCACAAAGTCGGCATTGGCAAGCACCCCGGTGTTTTGCTCCCGCCTGAAATATTTAACTCTCGGATCAACGCGTGAATAAGCGTCAACGACTTCCTTCACTCGGCCATCTGGAGAGGCGTTATCAGACACGATTATCTCTAGATGTTGGTAAGTCTGCGTGGTGATGATTCCGAGCGCACGCTTCAAGCAATCCGGTCTGTTATAGCTGGGCAGACCCACACTGACCAACCCTTTTATATTGTCATCTTGCATCATCTTGCTATTTGTCTTTAGAAACCATATCGCTCAGCACCATATGTTGAACCGACTGCCGAAAACTTGGGCTGGATTCAAGTAACGTTTGGTATGAACCTTGCCTCACCACCCGGCCTTGTTCCAACTCCACGATGATGTCGCAACCTCGCAAGGTTGTCAGGCGGTGTGCGATGATCAGAATGGTTAAGTTTCGATTAAATCCTTCTATGGCATCCATCACCGCCTGTTCGGTAGCCGAGTCGAGTGCGCTGGTAGCCTCGTCGAATGCGAGCACACTGACCTGCTTGTAGAGCGCGCGGGCGATGCCGATGCGTTGGCGCTGGCCACCGGAGAGACGGATGCCGCGCTCCCCCACATAGGCTTCGTATCCTTCCGGACTGCTTTCAATAAAATCCGCAATCTGTGCTTGACGTGCCGCCTGCTGCACCCGATCCAGATCAATGGTGTCGGGCGGCACACCGAAGGCGATATTCTCGGCCAGAGTGGTGTCAGCCAGGTAGATACTCTGCGGCACATGGGCGATGCTTCGCTGCCAGGCCCTGAGACGGTTGCCGCTGATAGGCTGACCATCCACCAGAAGCTCACCCTCGGTTGGCATCAGCAGCCCCATCAGCAGATCCAGCGTTGTACTCTTGCCACTGCCGGTGCTGCCGACGAAACCCACCCGCGCACCCTTGGTGATTACTAAATTGAGATCATCCAGCACCCAGGGGGCATCATTGGCATAGCGGAAACGCACACCCCTGAATTGGATGTCTTTCTGGAAGAGCAGCGGCGCGGGAGCGGGTTGCAGTATCTCCGCCGGCAGGGGCTGATCGAGCAGTTCAATAGTATCGGCCAGTGAGGCATAACTGCCGGCAATGCTCGCCCAAGCGCTATAGATCTGTTGCAGGGCCGGTAGCAGTCGTTGCGCGCCGAGTGCCAGCGCGCCGAGCACTGGCAGGGCTGTGGCGATGCCCCCGGCCTGACGGCTAAGGGCGTAGGCCAGAGCGGTGATCAGCACCATGCCCAGTGCTTCCATGATGTAACGGGGGCTTCCGCCAATAAAGTGGTTATTGCCCTGCACTCGACGCAATGGGTGGTCGGCCTGGCGGTAGATGTTGCAGTAAACTGGCTGGCTGCCGTCTAGCAGCACATCGCGAATGCCGCCCAAGCCTTCTTGCAGGGCTTTAACAACTTGAGTTTGTTCGTAGGCGATGCGCTGGCTGTTGCGATGCAGCCGTCGGCGGGACATCCAGGTGATCGACGCGTAACTGGCACCGAAACCGACAGCCGCCACCGAGGCCACCATCGGATCAATGGCGATCAAGGCGAGCGTTATAGCCACCAGCAACACGATAGCACTGACCAGTGTCAGCAACGATAGTAGCACCCCGAACACCGCGCCGTTGACCTTGTTGGTGATGCCGCTGATCACCTCGCTGCTGTTGCGGGCCACATGCACCCGATAGGGCTGGTAGAGGGTGCGGCGATACACTTCGATGCTGAGGTCTGCACCGCTGGCAAATGCGAGCCGGGTGCTGACCCACAATAAAAGGATGCGGATTACTCCCGCTATCAGGGCTGCCGCGGCAAACGCGACTGTGAGGAACAACACCAATTGATCGGCTGAGGTGATGCCCCAGGCCTGCGCCATATCCGCGACGATAGGGTGGTTGAACACGTGCTCGGGCGCAGTGAGTATGCCGAGAAAGGGCAACACAGCGCCCAGGCTGACGACTTCTGCGAACGCGCTGACCAGCATCAGCCCCAGAAGCAGTACAAACTGACGCTGGCGACGCTGGCTGAGGTGACGCCATAGTCGCCCCAGCAAATTGGGGATGCTTCCTGTACGAAAAGTAAGTGTCATTGGCTATGCGTCCTTGAAAAATATCTCACGATACTCATTTTGAGCAATTCATTTGTTTAATCCCTGCACCAAGCATAACTTTTGGCTTCCATCGAGGCATTATCTCTCCCCGACTCCAAGTCTTCATCACCTCTCTGCCACGATAAGGTCTGCCACCCCACTGGATCGGAAGCTTTGTATTTGTTTCTTTTTCGTAAATACTAACTAACTCCTTTAGGCTAATGGAATCGCCTGAAGATACGGCGTAACTATCATGATTGGTTACTTGATCAGTCAATAAACGCTCAGCCGCAATCATGTAGGCGTTAATCACATCGTCGACATGGACAATATCAATTAATTGTTCTCCCGGAGACATTGCCAACGGCTCTTGAGTTTTAGAAAGCTTTTCCAGTAAATGAAAAAGCTTGGGGCGTGGATCTTCCGGGCCATATGTATCAAAAAGTTTCAGAGTGATGACCTTAAACGATTTTACCTCAATGTAATATTGCAATATCGCTTCGAATGCTTGCTTGGTTACCGCATACAGATTGACTGGGCTGTAATCCTTGTTCTCATAGTGTTGCCATGAGGTACCGGTATTCACCAAGTATTTAATGCCGCTCTCGCTCATCGCCTCTACCAGTTGTGTAGAGAACAGCACATTGCTCTGAATCAGTGGAACAATATCTTTAGGAGTGTGGTCAGACAAAAATAGTGATGCTAGATGGAAGACCACATCAGGTTTAGATGCGGCCAGAATTTTGACCAAGTTCTCGGTGCTGCCGTCATGTTCATGCAGCGTTAGTTTGCTTATATAATTTGCCAAGGACGTTAAATTGGATTTCGGACGCACTATGGCGTGAACAGTCCAACCATTTGAGATCAAACCTCCAATCAAGTTGGAGCCAACGAATCCGGTTCCTCCGGTTACCAATGCAATACGTTGCGAGCTCATTGTTGTTCTCTACAGTTTGAAACGAAACGGGCTATCAAAATCAGCCAATGACGGAAGGGCACTATCCCGATCGGAAATAATCGACGCTGAATTTGTCCAAGGTATACCTGCAGAATTCCATCTGATCCCACCATCATAATCGGGCGCATAAACGGAGGTGGCTTTATATTGCATGATGACTTCATTCGTAAGCGCATAGAAGCCATGTGCCATGCCAGGTGCGATATAGAGCATGTTACCAAGCTCTGCGCTCAATTCAATGATTGCCGATTGCTGATACGTTGGCGATCCCACGCGAAGATCCACAATAGCATCCAACACCTTTCCCGCAAGACAATAGACTAACTTAAAATGTTCATGGGGTGGGATTTGAAAGTGCATTCCCCTTAACACACCTTTATGCGAAACCGAGTAATACTCTTCAGCAAATTCTGTTATTAATCCATGAGTCTCAAAAACTTTTTTATGGAATGTTTTGACGAATATACCTCGGTTATCTTTTCTCACTTGTGGAAAGATTTGGTAACAACCTTTTATGGCAGTTTGCTCAACACGCATCTTAAAAATTCACACCAAGATAAGTTTCAATTTTATCAACCGCAAAGTCTAGCATTTCTTTACTCAAGCCCGGGTATACGCCAATCCAAAAGCTGTTGTTCATCACCATATCCGTATTAGTTAAATCACCACTCACTCTAAAATTACGGCCCTTCATGTAAGGTTGTCTTGTTAAATTACCTGCAAATAGTAGTCTAGTGCCAATTTTATTTTGATCTAAATAATTGAGTAAATCTACTCTGAGAACATCAGCTTCTGGGCGAATAGTCATCAAAAAACCAAACCAAGAGGGGTCACTATTGGGTGTTGCTTCCGGCAATATTAAAAATTCTTCACATGATACCAACCTAGCTTTTAGGTAAGCAAAGTTATCTTTACGTGCTTGCACAAAGCTATCTAGCTTATCCATTTGTGCCAATCCACAGGCAGCTTGCATATCGGTAATTTTAAGGTTGTAGCCTAGGTGTGCGTAGGTGTATTTGTGGTCGTAGCCTTCTGGTAATTCACCTAGTTTCCAACAAAAGCGTTTGCCGCAAGTGTTGTTTTTACCTGGGGCACAATAACAATCACGGCCCCAGTCTCTAAATGATTCTGCAATTAATTTAAGTTCATGGCTATTAGTAAATACCGCACCGCCTTCCCCCATTGTTATATGGTGTGCTGGGTAAAAACTTAGCGTGCCAATGTCACCAAATGTGCCTGTTAATTGGCCGTTGTAACGTGAGCCCAGTGCATCGCAGTTATCTTCTATTAGCCATAAACCATGTTTTTTACAGATATCCATCACAGCTTTAATGTTGAATGGATTACCTAGCGAATGCGCTAACATAATGGCTTTGGTTTTTGGGCTAATGGCAGCCTCAATTTTTGTAACGTCTATATTGTGCGTTTCAATATCTATATCCACAAACACAGGCACTGCGCCAAATTGTAAAATTGGGTTAACCGTAGTGGGGAAACCCGCCGCCACACCAATCACTTCATCGCCAGGCTTAATAGCGCGATCACCTAAGCGTGGTGAAGTAAGCGTTGTAAATGCTAACAAATTGGCAGATGAGCCTGAGTTGGTGGTTAATAAAAACTTAATGCCTAGGTAATCTGCAAGGCGCTTTTCAAAAGCTTCATTAAAGCGCCCGGTTGTTAACCAGCCATCTAAAGACGCTTCTACCATGCTCTTAAGTTCGGCCGCATCTAATACTTTGCCAGAAGGCGGTATAACCGTTGTGCCTGGCTCAAATGCTTTAGGCGCATATTTAATGGCTGCGTATTCATCTACAAGCTGTGCAATTTGATTACGAATTTGTTGTGATTTATCCAAGATACAATTCCTTTTTTTACTTTAATTTAAGTATTTTTAATTAACAGTGGCTGTGTAGGCATTAATTTCATTGATGGCATAAGCTTGCATATTTTGGCCTGCTAAATGCGCTTTGTGCCATGCGGTAATTTTTCCTATGGTTTCACCAATGGTCCACCGTGGTTGCCAGCCTAGTAAACTATGTGCCTTTGAGCAGTCTAATTTTAAATAGTGTGCTTCATGCAGATTAGCTTTGGTTTCATCTACCAAGTAACGTGCATTATCTCCCCAATGTTTAACCATTGTATCAACAATCCAACCAACTGGCTTTACATCAATATCATGTGGGCCAAAGTTCCATGCCCCAGAAAACTCTACACCATGCGTATAAAGTCGCTCGGCCAAAGCCAAGTAACCACTTAATGGCTCCAGCACGTGTTGCCAAGGGCGAATTGAATGCGGGCTACGAATAATCACTTGTTCGTTTGCCACAATAGCGCGAATAATATCTGGCACTAAGCGATCACCAGCCCAATCACCACCACCAATCACATTGCCTGCACGGCCAGTGGCTATTGCCAATCGGTGCTGACTGTATTTTTCTGGGTTAAAAAAAGAACTGCGATAGGCCGATGTGACTAATTCAGCACAGCCTTTGCTGTTGCTATAAGGATCAAAGCCACCCATTGGCTCATTTTCACGATAACCCCATGCCCACTCTTTGTTTTCATAACATTTATCGCTAGTTACATTCACCACGGCATGCACAGTTTGTGTTTGCCTAATTGCCTCTAATAAATGTACGGTGCCCATCACATTGGTAGAGTAAGTTTCAACAGGATCTATATAAGATTGACGTACTAGCGGCTGGGCTGCCATGTGGATCACAATGTCTGGTGCTGCTCCACGCATCACGTTAGCTAACATTTCGCCATCGCGAATATCGCCAATGATAGATTTCATACCTTGCGCCACATTAGCCACGTCAAACAAACTCGGGGTTGTTGGCGGTGCAAGTGCATAACCTGTTACGTCAGCACCCATTTGTTGCAACCCTAAGCTTAGCCAGCTACCTTTAAAGCCTGTATGCCCAGTTAAAAATACTTTTTTACCGCGCCAAAATAAGGGATTCATGCCCAGACCTTCCACGGCGCTTTACCGGATTGCCACAGCTCTTCTAAATACGTCTTGTCGCGTAGGGTGTCCATCGGCTGCCAAAATCCAGGATGTAAATAAGCTGCCAGCTCACCATCTTCCGCTAATTTCTCCATTGGCCCACGCTCCCACAACGTGCTGTCATCATCTATCAAATCAATCACCTTAGGTGATAATACAAAAAATCCACCGTTAATCCATGCGTCATCACCATGTGGCTTTTCTTCAAAACTAGCGACACTTTTACCCGCTAAATTAAGGGCGCCAAATCGTCCAGGTGGCTGTGTACCAGTTAAGGTAGCAAGCTTTCCTTGTGCTTGATGAAACGCTAGCAGCTCAGTAATATTAATGTCGCCCACACCATCACCATAAGTAAAGAAAAAGTCTTCATCACCTAAATACTGGCGCACTCGCTTTAAGCGGCCACCTGTCATGGTGCTTTCGCCCGTATCAACCAACGTCACTTTCCACGGCTCCGTATTATTTTGATGTACTTCCATTTTATTATTTTGCATATCAAAAGTGACGTCAGACATGTGCAAAAAATAGTTAGCAAAGTATTCTTTTATTATATAGCCCTTATAGCCACAGCAGATAATAAACTCGTTAACACCATGTGCAGCATAGGTTTTCATAATATGCCAAAGTATTGGCTTGCCACCAATTTCAATCATCGGCTTAGGTCGCACAGAAGTTTCTTCACTAATGCGTGAGCCTAGCCCACCCGCTAAAATGACAGCTTTCATCTATTCACCCTGTAATAAAAATATGTTGATCAAAGTGGCTTTTTTGTTACTCAATAGCTACTTTCACGTCAAAGCCATTAGCATTTAACAGTACATGTTGTTTGGCTTCGGATAAATCATGTGCGACCATTTCGCGGCACATTTCTTGTGCGGTTATTTCTGGTACCCAACCTAGTTTTTTTTTGGCTTTACTTGGATCACCTAATAGGGTTTCTACTTCAGTGGGTCTAAAGTAGCGTGGGTCAATTTGCATCACAATATCGCCCACATTTAAGGCGGGGGCATTGCTGCCAGCAATCGCTTGCACGATGGCTTTTTCGTTAATGCCTTCGCCTTCAAAGCGCAAGGTAATACCCAACTCTGTCGCGCTCCATTGTATAAATTGGCTTACAGTGTATTGCACGCCTGTGGCTATTACAAAGTCTTCTGCGGCATCTTGTTGTAGCATCATCCATTGCATACGTACGTAGTCTTTGGCATGACCCCAATCACGTAGCGCATCTATATTGCCCATGTACAGGCATTTTTCTAGACCTTGCGCTATATTGGCTAGGCCACGGGTAATTTTGCGAGTCACAAAAGTCTCACCTCGGCGCGGGCTTTCGTGGTTAAACAAGATGCCATTGCAGGCATACATGCCGTAAGCTTCACGGTAATTTACGGTGATCCAGTAAGCATAAAGCTTGGCCACGGCATACGGGCTGCGTGGATAAAATGGCGTGGTTTCTTTTTGTGGTGTCTCTTGCACTAGCCCATATAGCTCGGATGTTGATGCTTGGTAGAAGCGTGTTTTCTTCTCCATGCCCAGTATGCGGATAGCCTCTAATATGCGTAAAGTGCCCATTGCGTCTACATCGGCTGTGTATTCTGGGGCCTCAAAACTCACCGCCACATGGCTTTGTGCGCCTAGATTGTAGATTTCGTTAGGCTGCGTTTCTTGAATGATCCGCACCAAGTTACTGGTGTCACTTAAATCGCCATAGTGCAACTTAAAGCGCGCGTTTTCTATATGTGGATCTTGGTAAATATGATCTACACGTTGTGTGTTGAAGGAGCTGGCACGGCGCTTGATGCCATGCACAATATAACCTTTTTCTAGCAGAAATTCAGCTAGGTAAGAACCATCTTGGCCGGTGATTCCTGTGATTAGGGCGACTTTAGGTTGATTAAGTTTTGTCATGCTGTTTACCCTTTAAAAAGTCTTCATAAGCCAACAATAATCCTTGTTTAAGAGTGACCTTGGGCTGCCAACCTAAGTTATTTAAACGCGAGCTATCCATCCATTTTCGTGGCGTTCCATCAGGCTTTGTAATATCAAAAGCAATTTCGCCTTGGTAGCCAACCGCTTGCCCTACGGCTTGCGCTAATTCGGCAATGGTGACGTCACTACCGTAGCCCACATTAATGTGGCTTTGCATGGGCTCTGTGTGTGCGTCATAAACCACTTTATCTAACTGCATTACATGCACACTGGCCGCCGCCATATCATCAACGTATAAAAACTCACGCCTCGGCGACCCTGTTCCCCATATCGGGACGCTTGCCGCACCACTTACTTTAGCCTCATGAAAACGGCGAATGAGTGCGGGTATCACGTGGGAGTTTTGTGGGTGATAGTTGTCGCCAGGACCATAGAGATTGGTCGGCATCACGCTACGGTAATCTACGCCATATTGGCGGTTATAGCTTTCGCACAATTTAATGCCGGCAATTTTGGCAATGGCATAGGGCTCATTAGTGGCTTCTAATTGGCCTGATAATAAGGCATCTTCTCGCATGGGTTGTGGGGCGAGCTTGGGGTAAATGCAGCTAGAGCCTAAAAATAATAGCTTTTGCACGCCAGCTGCCCACGCGGCATGAATAACATTGGCTTGTATCATCAAGTTTTGATAAATAAACTCGGCTGGGTAAGTGTTATTGGCATGAATACCGCCAACCTTGGCAGCGGCTAAATACACTTGGGTAGGTTGCTGTGCTTTAAAAAAATCTTGCACCGCTGCTTGATTAGTCAAGTCTAGCTCAGTATGGGTGCGCGTCACAATATTGCTGTGGCCTTGTGCTTGCAAGGTGTTCACAATCGCCGCGCCCACCATGCCACGGTGGCCTGCTACGTATATTTTTGCTTGGTTATTCATTTGGTTGTTTGTTATCTGCCATAACTATCTTCTAGCCGTTCAATATCATCTTCACCCAAGTAATGCCCAGATTGTACTTCAATGATCTCTACCGGCGTTGTGCCTGGGTTAGATAACCTATGTGCTTGTCCAAGTGGGATATAGGTGGATTCGTTTTCATGCAAAATAATCGTTTTATCGCCACAGGTAACTTCTGCAATGCCTTTTACCACCACCCAATGCTCGGCGCGTTTGGCATGGCGTTGCAGGCTTAGGCTAGCGCCAGGGTTCACCTGAATGCGTTTTACTTTAAAACAATCACCGACATCAATGGTGTCGTACCAACCCCACGGGCGCGATACTTTGCGGTGCAATACGCGTTCTTCGCGTTGCTGGGCTTGTAGTTGGTTAACAATGCTTTTTACATGCTGGCTTTGGCTACGATCAGCCACTAATATGGCATCGGCGGTTTCAATTATCACCAAATTTTTGACGCCTACGGCACTCACCAAGCGGTGACTGGCAATAATCAAGGAGTTATGTGTGTCAGTTAGCAAAGCATCACCCTGCACAACGTTTCCAGCATCATCTTGACAGCCCACTTGCCACACAGCATCCCACGCGCCCAAATCATTCCAGCCTGCATCAAGTGCGACCATTTTGATGGTAAATGCAGAGTTAGGGCATTGTTCCATCACGGCGTAATCCACTGATTCACTGGGGATTTGTGCAAATAATTCTGCGTTGGGCCGAATAAATTGATGATCTTGCGTGTGGCTGGTAAAGGCGTTGGTGGTGGCTTGTAAAATATCAGCTCTAAAATACTTGAGTGCTTTGAGCCACACACTGGCACGCACCACAAACATACCACTATTCCATGTGTAATCGCCTGAATCCACATAGGTTTGTGCGGTGACGGGATCAGGTTTTTCTGCAAAATTCGCGACATTAAATTCTGTGAAAGCACCCGCTTCGCCCGTTTGTTGAATGTATCCAAAACCTGTTTCTGGCCCTGTGGGCGTAATGCCTAAAATAACAATGGCCCCTGTGGCGGCGACGCGAATGGCGTTTTGTAGTGCCGTAGTAAAAGCCGCGCGATTTTGCACGGTTTGATCGGCTGGCGTCACCACTAAAATAGGGTCATCGTTATTAACAACCGCTTGCAAGGCGGCTAAAGTGAGTGCAGGTGCGGTATTACGCCCAATTGGCTCTAATAGCAAAGTCGCGGCAATTTCTGGCAACTCACGCAGTTGATCCAACACCAAAAAACGATGCTCTTCGTTAGTGACCACTAAAGTTTTACCTACTTCAATATCGGCAGCACCTAACTGACTTAAACGACTCGCCGCCTGCTGAAACAAGCTCGTAGTGCTAGACAGCACTAAAAATTGCTTAGGGAACCCAGTGCGCGACAAAGGCCACAGTCGTGTGCCAGAGCCACCACAAAGAATGACAGGGATGATTGTTTCGCTAGCCATGATGTTATTTGAGTTGCTTGGCATTTTTGGTACTGATAACAGGTTTGAATGGCTCAGCCATCGGGGACGGGATGAACTGCACCAAACGCAGGAGGTGTTCGGTATTGGCCACGTCGGTTAAGCGCGACTTGCCGTCGGCAGCTGTCATTTTCAAACCGTGACAATTTGTCACGGTTTCATTTCCTTCAGCCTTCAGGCGCTGTTTGAGCTTGCGCCAGTAAGCTCCGGCATCTGCACTGTCAGTCAGTACGGCAATGACATCCACAATGTTGAAGTACCACAGCCCGCGCTCAACATCCCATTCAGAGCGAACGTGATGGGTTTCAAATAGTTTGATGCTGGACATAGAGTTTTTGATTCATTTTAGCCATTGGGTAGGCATATTAATGCCCGTTCCCATGCACATCATTTGCCACCGTAGTTTGTAAAGCGGCAATCTCGGCCTTAAGCGCTTCGTATTCATGCATGCGGCGCTGTAAAAACCCTGCGGTTAGTTGTAGTTTTTCGGCGATGCCAGTGGGGCTGAGCAAGTAGGCATAGGCTAATTTGTTTTCACTACGCTTAAAATTATCTACCTTAACCACGCCACGGCTAATAAGCGCTTGCACACAATAATGTGCACCACCCAAGCTTAAGCCTAATTGCTTGGCTAACTCTCGCTGACTAATGGCGGGGTTGTTAGACAATAAGGTCAGCAGCCTAAACTGCACGTCTTCATTTTGTGCGAGTGGTTTTTTTAGCATTTCTTTA
>Ga0075118_10000839_pt1 | contig 25282 bp, 29 predicted proteins | sample AntAceMetag02UKE_FD_69794 | JGI IMG/M metagenome (GOLD analysis project Ga0075118, IMG submission 69794) | Saline lake microbial communities from Ace Lake, Antarctica - Antarctic Ace Lake Metagenome 02UKE | ecosystem: Environmental > Aquatic > Non-marine Saline and Alkaline > Saline | place...
AGTTGTTAATCGACATGCTAGCGGGCTTTGGCTGAATCAACTCGCCGAGCGACGTGCCAGACGTCGGGCGCTGAGTTCGTCGGGACGTCCAGACGAGGTCGCCCCGACGATGTCGGTGTCCGTACTGCGCTCGCCGGGTAACTGGGCCAGGCTGCCTTCCACCTCTGCCCACACGCGCCCCACGGCAATGCCAAACACGCCTTGACCGCCATGAACGAGGTCGATTACCTCCGCCGAACTCCGACATTCATACACTGTGGCCCCATCACTCATGAGGGTGATGCGTGCCAAATCGGTGCCGCCTTCAGCAGCTAAATGCTCCACGGCTGTGCGGATGTTGGGCAGGGACACCCCGGTATCGATGAGGCGTTTCACAATACGTAGTACCAAAATGTCGCGAAAACTGTAGAGGCGCTGGGTGCCGGAGCCAGATGCAGGTCGAATACTTGGCTCCACCAGTCCGGTACGCGCCCAGTAGTCAAGTTGGCGATAGGTAATGCCGGCGGCCGAACAGGCGACCGGGCCCCGATAGCCCAAATGAACCGACGCCGGGCGCAGCGAGTCTTCGTCAAAGAGCGAGGACTGGTCAAACGTCACATCCACAGTGCTGGGCACATCGGCTAAGTCGAGGCCCGGTGCAGGGAGCCCAACCAAGGGAAGATCGGAGGTGGAATCCACCAAAGACACCTGCCCTTTCATCGAGTATTTCACTGTGACCGCGTGTGAATCCGTGCGTGAACCTGACCTGAGGTTATGGACATCTGGCGATCGGGTCAATGCGACCCGCCGCTAACCGACGCTACTGCTCCGCTGCCGGGCCCGAACCGAAGTCTTCGGGAGAGATCTGGTCAAGGAACTCACGGAATTTTTCCACCTCGGTGTTTTCATCCGGGCTTTCCTCGGGAAGTTCAATGGCGGCCTCATCTAGGACGTCGTCGGCGACGAAAACCGGGGTACCGGTGCGCAGCGCCAATGCAATGGCGTCGGAGGGACGGGCACTGACCTCGACACCATCGAGGAAAACTAGGTCGGCAAAGAAGACCCCGTCTTCCAGGGACACGATATTTACCGCGGTGAGTTCCCGGTTATGAGCGGTGAGGATGTTGCGCATCAGTTCATGGGTGAGTGGCCGATCAGGAGAAAGTCCTTGCTGTGCTTGAGCAATGGCCGTTGCTTCAACCGCCCCGATCCAGATAGGCAGGAAGCGCTCTCCGTCAACTTCGCGGAGCAAAACTATGGGTTGGCTAGAGGGCATCTCAACGCGCACGCCCACCACCTCTACCGGCTTCATGGGCCCACTCTAACCCTCATTGGTCTACCCCGATCGCACTCCTAGGCAGGTGGGGAATGAACGAGGAGAGCCACGTGTAAACGTAGAATTGCGCCGGTGATGGCGTCTCGTTCATCGAGGCCCTGCACCGCCCCCGTTCCGCCCTTGGGGGTGGCCACCACGGCATCGATGAGGGCCACCTCTCGGTCCACGGCCAGCCGCACTGACCGCAGGTGGCGGGGATCCAGCCCATAGCCCATCAGCGCCGCCACTGCCTGACACACCGTGAGGGAGCCTGCGTCTAACCCTCGAATGAGCCCCTGCTCGATACACTCGTCAATCACCTCGATGGCTAAACCGCTGCCTTCTGCCAGTTCAGCCTTAGCCAGCGGCCGCCGATCTGGTGCCGATAGGAGCATAGGACCGTTCATGGTGGGTAGGCCTTGTCCGACGGCGGCGTTGATCCGCTCAGCAATAACCGCCAAGGGCAGAAAATCATCGCGCTGGCTGCGCAGAATAAACCGCAACGTGTCAACGTGAGCCCGGGAATACACACGAGTTCCACCCGGGGTGCGCACCGGAGTGATCAAGCCCCGAGATTGAAGGTAACGCACCTTCGACACGGTCAGATCGGGGAACTCCTCCGCAAGCGCATCGACAACCTCGCCGATACGCCATAGTGGCCGGCCGACGTTTACCGAGCCCTCCGGCTCACTCACCGCCCACCAGATAGGCAAATCGGTACTTACCGATCTGTACCTCATCACCTGGCTGCAGGGTGTGTTGCTCAACACGCTGGCGATTTACGTAGGTGCCATTCAGCGAGTCTTGATCGGCCACCGACCATAACTGACCCCTGCGGCGGAACTCCACATGATGGCGACTCACGGTGATGTCGTCGAGGAAAAGGTCGGCCTCGGGTGAACGCCCCGCCGTGACGATGTCGCCGGTCAATAAATAGGACGATCCCGCGCCGGGCCCCCGACTCACCACTAACACGCTGGCACCGGCGTCAACACCGGTAACGTAACCAGAACCCACCGCAGGAAGTGCACCGCTGGAAGCTGGGCCAGCGGCGCCCATCGAGGTGGTTTCCGCGGGTGCCTCAACCGCCGTCACCGGCAGGGGCGCCCCGCACTGGGAGCAAAACCGATCGCCGTCGTCAGCAGACTGACCGCACGAAAAACAACTGCGCAGCTCGCCAGAGTTCCCCTGTGCGTCCATCGGCTCTACTCCGCTGCCGTCAACGCAACGTAGGCCGATGCCGAGAGCAGCGCGGACACGTCCACCCCGCCGTCGGGTTCGATTTCTACCAGCCAGCCATCTCCATAGGGGTCGGAGTTGATCGTTTCCGGATTCGCCTCAAGATCAACATTTCTCGCGATGATGCGCCCGGCGATGGGCGCGTACAACTCACTCACGCTCTTGGTCGACTCGACCTCGCCCATCGAGCCGCCGGCTTCAACGCTGGCCTCGGGTGCGGGCAGATCCACGAACACGATGTCGCCCAAAGCATCCTGGGCGTAATGAGTGATACCCACCACGACCGTCCCCGTTTCGGTAACGCGTACCCACTCATGCTCTGGGGTGTAATGCAATTCGGCGGGAATCACGTTGCCTCCTGTGTCATGGATCTTCGGCTATTGAGCGCGTCAGTAGTGCGATAGGAAGCCAATCTACTGAACCGGCGATGACATGGGCAAGGCGCTTAGGCTGCTACGCACACGAAGGGCCTGATCCACATAGAGAGCGGCCGCGTACCAGTACAGCGCTAGTCCCCAGATGAGGAACGCCCAGCCCACAACATCAATCACGCTTTGCCAGGTTGCGGTTCCTGTCCCAGCCAGCACAAAGGGCAGTCCCCAAAACAGCGCGAATGTTGCGGCCTTGCCAAGGTAGTGAACCGGCAGCGCCACCAAACCCCGGCGGCGCAGCATCGGCAGTAGCCCCAACAGCAACAGCTCTCGTGCCGCCAGAGCTGCCACCAACCACCAGGGAATAACATCGCGCAGAGCCAGAGCCACCAGGGTTACCGCGATGGTGATGCGATCGACCAGCGGATCCAAAACTTGGCCGAGTCGGGACACCTGTCCTGTGCGGCGAGCAACAATGCCATCGAGATAGTCGGTGATCCCGGAAACCGCAAGCACGGCAACAGCCCATAGGTCCGCCTCGGGTCCGAAAAGTAGCCAGACGAAGACCGGAATGAGCAGCAGTCTGAGCATGCTCAGCAGATTCGGAATGGTGAGAATCCGGTCGGTGTCTACTGTGGACTCATCCGATGTCGCGCCCGGGCCCATCGGCGGGGTCATCAGGCGCGCGTCACCGACAGGATTCCCAGACACATCTCATCGGTCGTACCTTCACCCCAGGTCACATATCGAGGTTCGATATCGGCAAGGGCGGGCAGTACCTGACGTAGGGACACGTCGTGGGTGCAGGTCACGCGTAACACGTCACCCTTCTCCACGAGTTGAGGTTCGCCCATGCGGGTCGCGGCCTGGTTATCAAAATCCCATAACTCAATATCTAGCAGCGTCTGAGCATCCTCGGTCTCGGGGTTGATCTCAATTTGAATGCTGCGACCGAGCAGATGCATGTGTCCGGCGCTGGAGTACACCGTCATGTCCGATTGCGCCTTGTGATCACACGATTGCGTCGCCCCGGCCGGCGGCTTGGTGAGGTCGTTGCCGCAGATGAAATGCAGACCCCACAGGGTACGAAGGGATTCACCACCGAAGCGGTCGATGGTGTCGGCAACCGATGTTTCTCGATCACACATGGGGCCTGACTCGTCCGGAGCGCACGGCAACTCCACCGGCGCTGGCAGCAACAGGGTCTGCAGGGCCTGGCGGGAACCGTCATCGGGTTCGGTGCGCAACTGGACCTCGGTGAGATCGGGGCCGGGACCACCGAGCAGGTTGTAGTGCACCTGAAGCACCGCATGGCTGCCTGCCGCCACCGCAACGCCTACGTCGTCACCGAACATGGCTTCGCGGCCACCGGGTGCCCATGCCGCTAGCCAGGCCGCGCCGCGAATCGCTGATAGCGCGTCATCGTCGGCGGTCGGGGCCGGCAGATCGGGTCCGCCGAAGCACGACCAACCCTGCTCGGCATCCTCCACATCACGACTGAGTGCACCGGCCACCTGGGAGGGCTCCACCCGATACACGATCGCGTGATGTACCACCGCAGGATTCCCAGGAACGAAGCGAACTCCGGTGACCATGCGGTCATCTTCTAAACCAAGGTCGAGCAGGAAACATCTGTAGTCATCAGTCGCCGCTCCTGTCGAGGTGGGGGTGTAGGGGTCGGTGAGACCCACGGTGACGATTCCTTCAGCGCTCATCGCTCCGCGAGGCGTGGGGGCGACCTGCGTGACGGCAACCGCCACCGGCTCTGCAGCGGGCGAAACCTCGGACACCTGCCCGTCGCCAGCACTGGAACACGCACTCAGCACTAGGCCGGCTGCGATGACTCCGAGAAAAGCAAGGCGTCGTCTACGGCGTGATGCCCCATGCGTCATAGCCCCCAATATATATGCCCGGCGGCACTTTTGTCCGTTTGTCGGTTCGATGGCAACTAGGGGCGGCCATTCCACTGTCGAACAACCTGCTGCTCGTGCTCATGACCCAGGATGCTGACCCTGGCCGGGTCCAGCGCCCACAGCCGTGCAGCAACGCCCGGCAGCCCTATCCAGGTGGCGGTCAGAATCCGCAGAACGTGCCCGTGTGCGAATAAGATGACATCTTTGCCAGCCGATAGGACCGGCTGAAGGTCAGAAAGTAACGCCCCGGTTCGCAATGCAACCTCGGTTACTTGCTCCCCCGACGTCGTCCCGGGGGGCACCGGCGACGACCAGATCGTCCACTTCTCATCATGACGCTCGGCCCGGATCTCTTCGGTGGTCATTCCTTCCCAGCCGCCGTAATCCCACTCCAGCAAACGCACATCAGGCGAAACTTCGGTCACGCCGGCCAGTTCAGCTGTGTGCCTGGCCCGGATCAGCGGAGACGACAGCGCCAGCCCGAATGCATGCGATGCCAGCGGCTCCGCTAGCGCCGTGGCCTCCGCCTCACCGAGCGCGGTCAGACCGATGTCGGTACGGCCTGTGTGCCGACCGGTACGGCTCCACTCTGTTTGTCCGTGACGAACGAGCCATATTTCTCCATGCGCGGAAGGTGCTGGTGCAGCTGGGGACACGGAACTCCTATCGGGTACGTCGGGCAGTTTGGACAGCGTAGGCGGCCACGGCCACGGCAGCGGCCACGTTGAGTGAATCCACTCCGGGAGCCATCTCTATGCGCGCCTGAGTACGCGCCGCTGCCAGCGCTTGAGGGGTGAGCCCCGCGCCCTCGGTGCCCACCAACAGACCAACCCGAGTAACAGCTGAACCCACAGCGGCGTGCAACTGTGGTGCATCAGCATCGGGGGTGAGCGCGAGGACATCAATTCCGGCGTGACTCAACGACTGCACCGAGGACGCGAGGTCGAGTGAGCGGTGCCACGGCAACCCCAGCACTGCACCCATGGATGCTTTTACCGCTCGCCGATACAGCGGATCTGCGCAGCGGGCAGAAATGACCACACCGGTGAACCCAAGGGCCGCAGCCGAACGTATCGCCAGCCCCACGTTGGTGGGATCAACCAGGTCTTCCAGGATGAGTAGGTCTCCGCCACTTGCCACGACCGTGTCCAGCGGAGTTTCAGGTGGACGATTCATGGCAGCGAGGGCACCGCGATGCACCCGGTAGCCGGTGATCGTTTTCACGACCTCCTCGGTGCCAACGAACACGTCCGTGTCGACACCATTTTCGGCCAGCAGCGTCATCACACGTGTCTGGAATCTGGGTAGACACAGCACCGACCGGGGGCTGATGCCTACCCCGAGGGCGCGCTCCAGAACCCAAAAACCCTCGGCCATGAACATTCCGTTCGCTACCTCGGTGCGCAGACGCAGGTCCATATCGGTCAGATCTCGATAGTCGATGAGTCGGGAATCATCCCCATCGTCTACGTAGTGCAGCGTCGACATTTAACTCACCCCAACCACACGGCCAAGGCGGCAATGACGCCGATCACAACAACCGCCGCACGCATCGCGGAGGCGGGTAGTCGCCGAGCAAGGCGCGCACCGAACGTGCCGCCCGCCACGGCACCAATCGACAGCATCAGCGCTGCACCCCACCAGACGCGACCGGCTGCGATGAAGACGATGGCGGCGGTGATGTTTGCGATCCCGGCGAATAGGTTTTTCGCAGCATTCGCCCGCTGAGGGTCGCGTTTGTAAAGCCAGCCGAGGACGGCCATGAGGACTACTCCTTGACCAGCACCGAAGTACCCGCCGTAAATGGAACTGCCACCGATCGCCAGAGCCAATGCGCGCGGTCGAGACGTGGGTTCTCCCCCGTTGGGTTTACGCAATCGGGCAATCACAATGGGCTGGATCGCAACGAGCAGTGCCGCGGACAGGATGAGCCAGGGAACGAATGCGGTGAAGACTGCTTCGGGTAGGGCGAGCACCAACACCGCCCCCACTGCAGCTCCTAACACCGCGGCTACCGCTGCGAGGCCTAGGACTCTTCGCACACCGCGCAGTTCCCGTCGATAGGCCCATGCGGAGGAGGCAGATCCGAAACTCATTGCCAGGGTGTTCGTACCATTGGCCACCACCGGCCCGGCGCCCGCGGCCAGGAGAACGGGAAAACTGATCAATGTTCCGGCCCCCACAACCCCGTTGACCGCACCGGCGGCTAACCCGGCAGCCACGAGCGAGATGGCGCTAACGGGGTCCACACGGCGCATCCTGCCGCAGCGACCAGCACGGGTTTCACTGCGGTCGCGCAGGTCAGGTCCGGATGAGTGAACTAGGGCGCTACGGCGCCTCGGTCATTCTCCTGTGCGACGACCGCGGGCAGATCAACGAGTCGGGTGCGTCCGCGCAAAGGTTGTGCCATGCGGACATTTCCTTCGAAAGCGGCTGCGTTTCGGTCAATGAACCACCAATAACCCGCCGTGACCGGGCAGGCATCGTCACCCAATCGCTGGGTCGGTTTGTACACGCACGGACGGCAAAAGTTGGTCATGCGGTTGATGTAGGCGCCGCCGGCTGCATAAGGCTTGGTTGCCATGACTCCACCATCTGCATACAAAGCCATTCCCACCACGTTCGCGGCCATCACCCACGGATAGGCGTCAATGAAAACTTCGGTGAACCACTCTGTGGTGGCTTGCGGATCGTACCCGCGCTGCAATGCCCAGTTCCCCAACACCATGAGGCGAATGATGTGATGACTCCAGCCCGTGTCATGCACCTGCTGCAAACTCGTGCGAATGCAGGCCGCATCCACCGCGTCATAGTCTAAATCGCGCCACCACTGGGGCAGCGGCTCTCTAGCGTCCAGGGCATTGGACGACGACACGTAGTCCTCACCCAGATACCAGTACAGGTGCCACACATAGTCGCGCCACCCCATGATCTGCCGGATGAAACCCTCAACGCTATTCAGTGGTGCATCACCGCGCACATAGGCCTCCTCAACGCCTGCGATGCACTCCAGCGGATCGATCAGCCCCAGATTCAGCGGTGCCGACAGTAGTGAGTGAGACATCACCCAGTCATCGGTCATGGCGGCATCCTCGAAGGGGCCAAAGGTAGCCAGTCGATGAACGATGAAGTCCTCGAGGACCTGCAGGGTTTCGGCGTAGGTCGCCGCGAAAAGCCTCGGCCCGTCCGCGCCGACGAACTCCACCTCTCCACTGGATTCCCACGAGTCCAAACGATGACGAACCTCGTGATCAATGGAGTCCTCGGTGGGCCACCAGGGCTGTGCTAAGCCAAGAGTCTGCTGTTTACGAGGCGGGGGTTGGCGGTTATCGGCGTCGAAGTTCCATTGACCAAGAACAGGTTTTCCGTCCTCCATCAACACCCCGGTCCGTGCCCGCGTGTTTCGGTAGAAGTCCTCCTGCAGTAGACGCTTGCGTCCCCGTGTCTGAGCCCACTGCGCGAACTCCTCTTCGGTGGAAACGAATCCTCGGGCATCCAACACCTCAACACCGAGCCGCTGGACAAGACGTCGGCCGCCGTAGGAGGTCGGGTTGCACACGCTGATAGATGCTGGCGCCACACCGAAGTCTCGGCAGTAGCGATGCACACCCTCGGTAAACGTTTCAGTTTCGATCAGCACGCAGCGATCACCGAGTTCGCCAGCCCGGTGGTATATCGCACTCAGCACGAGATGGGCCTTCGCCCGGTGATATCGGCGACGGCGAAAACTGCCCGTGGCGACGATGATCAAGACGACATCATGTTCGCCCAAGTCAGCCGTGAAGTGGGGCCCTAACTGATCGGCGAAGAGCCAGCGAGTGTGCCGGGTCGAACTAGGAGTCATTAACGCCTGGATTGGTCGGGCTACCTGGGCGCAATGCCTCCGCCAGATGCGCCATGGGTCCGGTCAGCTCGGTGGGTAGCATCCAAATCTTGTTGGACTCTCCGGCGGCGATCTTGGGTAGGGTCTGCAGGTACTGATAGGCCAGAACGCGTGAGTCGGGATCAGCATTTCTGATGGCCTCCACAACTTTCACAATGGCCTCAGACTCGCCCTCTGCGGTGAGCACCGCAGCACGCGCCGACCCTTCAGCACGCAGGATCGCCGCCGAACGGTCGCCCTCTGCGGTGAGGATGGCGGACTGCTTTTCACCCTCGGCGGTCAAAATTGTGGCGCGCTTATCGCGCTCTGCGCGCATCTGCTTTTCCATCGCCTGCTGGACGCTGTTGGGCGGATCGATTGCCTTCAACTCCACTCGATTCACTCGGATCCCCCAGCGCCCGGTGGCATCATCGAGAACGCCGCGCAGTGCTGCGTTGATGCGATCGCGCGAGGTCAGTGTTGTCTCCAGATCCATGGAACCAGTCACATTGCGCAGCGTGGTGACCGTGAGTTGTTCAATAGCCATCATGTAATTGGCGATTTCATAACTCGCGGCCTTTGGATCGGTGACTTGAAAATAGATGACCGAGTCGATCCCCACCACGAGGTTGTCCTCGGTGATCACCGGTTGCGGTGGGAAAGAGATCACTTGTTCACGCAGGTCGATACGTGGCTTTACCCGATCAACGAAGGGGATGATGATGGCGATGCCGGCGTTGAGCGTGCGCTGATACCTGCCAAAGCGCTCGACCAGCGTTGCATGCGCCTGCGGCACAACCTTGACCGACGCGGCGACAAACACGATCACGACCAGGGCGGCAGCGATGGCAACGATGAGTGCTTCCATGATGTTCTCCTTAGCGTCGTGATTGGGGCAGCCTGTTCGGGCTGGGTTTACCAGGCTAGGCGACCACCGCGGTCGCACCAGCAATCTCTAACACGTGCACCGTGGCACCCGGTGGAAATGAGGCTTGCTCATCCATGGCGCGGGCCGACCATGTTTCACCGCCAAGTTTGATGCGCCCATCGTGGCCGGTGACCGTTTCCAGGACAACAGCCTCGGTTCCAACCAGAGCCGCAGTGCCCGACCTGGTCGAACCAAGCGTGCGCATGTGGCGGCGCGCAATGGGCCGAACTCCGAAAAGAGATGCCGCCGAGACACCGGCAAAGGCCAATACAGCCAAAAACACCGAACCGGACGCGCCCGCTACGACCGCTCCGGTCGCTGCACCTGCTGCCAGCATCAAGAACACCAGTGTTCCGCCGGTGACAACCTCTAAGACCCCGAGCAGTGCCGCAGCGACCGCCCACCATACCCACGGATCCATGATCCACAGTCTAGATTGTTTCCGGCGTTTGTGCCGCCCGCGCTGACCAGCGACCCCGGTTGAAAGTGATCGTCAACGGAACTCCGTACACGTCGCTGAGCACCTGATCGGTCAGCACCTGCTTAATCAGGCCCTGGCTGTGCACCCGGCCGTTGGCCAACACCAGGGCATGTGTGGTGCCCGGTGGGATCTCCTCCACATGGTGGGTCACCATGACCAAAGTGCCCGCGTCGGGGTTTGCGGCCATCTCACTCAACGTGGCGAGCAGTTGCTCACGACCACCGAGATCAAGGCCGGCCGCGGGTTCGTCTAGGAGTAATAGCTCTGGGTCGGTCATCAGCGCGCGCGCGATCTGAGCGCGCTTTCGCTCACCATCGGAGAGGGTGGCGTACGTGCGGTGAGCGAATTTACCCAGCCCTACCGAGTTAATGATGAACTCCGCGCGTGCTACATCAGCAGTGTCGTAGCGTTCCCTGCCGCGACCGGCCACCCCCCAGGACGCCGTCAATACGAGATCGGAGATTTTTTCATTCGCCGGGATCGTGTCGGCGAAACCGGCACCGACCAGACCGATCCGGGTACGCAGCTCGAACACATTGGTTAGCCCGAGGAATTCATCCAAAATGACCGCGACACCCGTGGTGGGATGCATTTGCGCCGACGCGATCCGCAACAGGGTGGACTTGCCCGCTCCATTAGGGCCGATGATGACCCAGCGCTGCCCCTCATGCACCACCCAGGTGACATCTTTGAGTAACCATGCGCCGCCACGGCGGATACTGACTTCAGCCAGATGCACGACCTCAGACACGTGCACCTCCCTGCGTGACGACCACAGGAGCACAGCGTAGCCGTCCTAGGTAGCGTGACCTTCCATGCCCATCTGCACCGTTGAGGACCCACGCTCGCTCTGGGTAACCGCGCTGGTTACGTCCTGGTGCGCTGCTGCTGTGCTCAATGAAGTTTCCCCTGATGATGCTGCTCAACAGATCAGCGATCAGATTTCCCGTGACCTGCAGCGGCGATCATCGGCCCCGATCGCCAGTTGGGTGCAAGAAGCCACCGAAATTCATACCTGGCCTCACTTTATCGCCAAGATGAAGGCGGGCCTCCCCGAACGAATCGCCCTGGTTCTGCCCGTCGCCGGTGATACACACGGACTACCCCCCGCCATGGGGGAACGCGTGCAGGCGGTGGGTGCGGCAATGACCTGGGCACAGCGTTCTCACCCCAGCACGTCGCACATCGCTTTCGCGCAACCGCGCACCGATGCGCTGGCATGGAGCCATGAACTGACCGCTCCTCTCGATCCTCATGGTGAACCACCTCACCCGATCGGCGCTGCCCTTGATGAAGCTGATCGAACATTGAAGCGGGCCGTGCTTTCCGCCACTGAGCGGTTGGACGTTTTGGAACTCATCCCGACCGATACCGCGGCTCGCGATGGTCTCGCTGCCCTTGCCGCACGGTTCGACGACACCCGATGGCCCGGTTGGGTGCAACCAGCGGGTGATCCTCGTTCTCGGATCGACGTGGCGATGCGAGCGATGACCATCATTTGGGCCACTCAACTCGCGCTGGGAACTGATGGGCCCGCGTTATCAGCCACCGCCGCGGCCGCTCGGGCATCGGCATTGGCAGACCTCGGGCGCCATGGTCGTCGCGGCCTTGAAGCGGCCTTCACCACCGATGTGCGCTGAGTTTAACCTGCAGTGATCTAGGCTCACTAGCCGTGGACGCACCCGGAAGCCTGCTGGTCATTTTGTCGGGCCGTGATCGACCCGGGGTAACCGCGAGTCTCTTTCAGGCACTGAGCCAGCACCCGGTGACCGTTGTTGACATCGAGCAACTTGTCGTGCGCGGCCGACTCATCCTTGCGGTGCTGCTCGGCGTGGACTCCACTGACGTAAGCCAGGCACGCACCTCGGTTCATCAAGTAGCGACCGCGTTAGGGCTCGAGGTCGAATCCGTACCGGGCGCGGCACCAAGACCTTCCGCGGCGGGCCCGCGACTGGACATCACCCTCCTTGGCGCGCCACTGCGCCCACCCGCCATCAACGCCGTCGCCGAAACGATCGCCGCCCATGGTGGCAATATCGACCGCATTAGGCGCATCGCTGAATACCCGGTCACGGCCATCGTTTTGGAAGGCTCCGGGGCCGATGAAGAACAGCTTCGCCGCGTGCTCACTCCCAAGGCAGCCGAATTGGGCGTTGACATTGCCGTGCAACGGGCCGGCCTGCATCGTCGCGGACAGCGACTCATCGTGATGGATGTCGACTCGACTCTCATCCAGGATGAAGTTATTGACCTCTTAGCCGACCACGCCGGCCGCGGCGCGGAGGTAGCCCAGATCACCGAAGCCGCGATGAGCGGAGACATTGACTTCACCGAATCCCTCCATCAACGGGTAGCCCTGCTCGCTGGCCTACCCGAAGCTGCGATCGACGCTGTTCGAGCACAGATCCGGCTCACTCCGGGTGCCCGAACCCTGCTGCGAACGTTAAAGTCTCTGGGGTTTCACGTCTGTCTTGTATCGGGTGGGTTTGTCCAGGTGATAGAACCCCTGGCGGCTGAATTGGGAGTAGACCGGTTGCGCGCCAACGTTTTACAAATCGAAAATGGATTTTTGACCGGACGAATCGAAGGGCCCACGATTGACCGGGCCGGCAAACGGGAAGCGCTCACGGAATTCGCCGAAATTTTTGGGGTGCCGCTCAGCCAAACGGTGGCTGTCGGCGACGGAGCCAATGACCTTGACATGCTGGCGGCCGCCGGACTTGGCATCGCGTTCAATGCAAAGCCCGCTGTGCGAGCTGCTGCTGATACATCACTCAGCGCACCGTATCTGGATTCGATTCTGTTTCTTCTCGGCATCACCCGAGCCGAGATCGAACAGGCTGACCGCGAACAAGGCCTTGATGTGTCACGCAGATAGCCCCGAACCGCGCGCGATGTGCACGACCCGCAGCGTCGCTTGCGTTTCATCAGCCAATTGCGTCCACGGTCGGGAAACATTCAAAACGGCGATCGCGCTCGTCGCGAACTTTTCCAACCCCACTTTGGCGTCATGAATATCTGGAACGCCGGTGAGTCGGCAGAGCAACTCTTCAAGCCCTGGATTATGGCCAAGCAGGAGCACAGATCTCCTACCCTCGGGTAGCTGGCTCAGTCGCCCAACCAACGTTGCACACTCAGCTTCGTAGACCAGTGGATCAACGATGACGTCGCCACTAAAAGTTGGCCACCTCCCGCGGACCAACTCCCAAGTCTGTTGCGTTCGGGTGGCCACTGAAACCACGACAGCGTCGGGGGGCGGAAGGTGCGTGGCCAGCCAATCCCCCGCCGCGATCGCATCCGTTTGGCCGCGTTTGTTGAGTGGGCGTTGAACATCGGGTGTGTTCGGCGGATACGCAGACTTTGCGTGTCGCATCAGGGTGAGCGTGGCCGACATGGCGTTCGAAGCGTCCTAGGCGCCCTGGGAGTGCATGCCACCGTCTACGTGAATGATCTCACCGGTCGTGGCCGGGAACCAGTCCGACATGAGCGCGATGCAGGCACGGGCGGTGGGCACCGGATCATTGAGATCCCAACCCAGCGGCGCCCTATCGACCCACAGATTCTCAAAGTCTTCAAATCCCGGAATGCTTTTCGCGGCCATGGTGCGTAGCGGCCCCGCGGCCACGAGATTCACGCGAATACCGTGCGGACCAAGATCACGGGCAAGGTAGCGAGACGTAGACTCCAACGCCGCTTTCGCAACACCCATCCAATCGTACGTGGGCCAGGCCACCGAGGCATCGAAATCCAAACCAACGATGGATGATCCCTCATGGAGTAGCGGACGCACGGCCATGGCTAGCGACTTCATGGAGAATGCGGAGACCTCCAGGGCTGTCGCCACATCAGGCCACTCCGTGTGCAAGAAACGCCCACCGAGCGCGGCCTCCGGCGCGAAACCGATGGAGTGCACGACCCCGTCGAGATTGTTCACATGCCCAGACAGTGACCCAGCGAGTCCGTTGAGGTGCTCATCGTCGGTCACGTCTAACTCAAGAACTTCCGCCGCGGCTGGCAATCGACCTGCAGTGCGACGGGTCAGGGACATGGCACGCCCGAAAGAGGTCAGCACCACGGTGGCGCCCTGCTCCTGGGCAATTCGGGCAATGTGGAAGGCGATCGACTGATCCGTGAGCACACCGGTAACCAAGATATTTTTTCCGGCCAGGAGCCCGGAGTTGATCTGTGGTGATGAAGTCACGTTCGTTCTCCTCTGTAATCCACTGATTAGTGTCCCATCCCTAGTCCACCATCGATCGGGATGACCGCACCGTTGATATAGGCCGCTTGTGGTGAACAAAGGTATGAGATGAGATCTGCCACTTCGGAAACCTCACCGTATCGACCGGTAGGGATCGCGTTGAGAATCGCCGCGCGGTCGGCTGCGGAGAGTTCCTGTGTCATATCGGTGTCGATGAAACCCGGGGCAATCATATTGACCGTAATGCCACGCCCCCCCAACTCCCGTGCCACCGACCGCCCCGCGCCGATCAGTCCGGCCTTGGCTGCGGCGTAATTGGTTTGCCCCGCCGACCCAAGTGCCCACACCACGCTGGAAACCAACACAATCCGACCATTCCGAGCCTTCACCATATTGCGAGCAGCACGGCGCATACACCGAATCGCACCGATCAGGTTTGCCTGGATCACCGCATCAAGATCGTCATCGGTCATGCGCATCAGTAGCGTGTCCCGAGTGATGCCCGCGTTGGCGACAAGCACACTCACCGGGCCATAATTCTGCTCAATCTCATCAAACGCGTCGTTCACAGATTGCGTTGATGTGACATCCATCTGGACGGCAGGAACACCATCGGGTGAGGCACCCGACCGAGAACCCACAACCGTCATGAAACCACCTGCATGAAGGGCTTGCGCGGTGGCACGACCAATGCCGCGGTTACCTCCGGTGACGAGTGCGACGCCATGTGGTGCTGGCGATTCCATGGGGTTCCTCTCAATGACGGCAACCAAGGTCAATGTGTCCAGTGCCCGCGAACTCTACCTTCTCACCATTGATTCACATGTTTCTGTCAGACTACGGACGTGGCTGGTATGCGCGAGTATTCAGGCCGGAGCTTTGAACGCTTCGTCAACTTCACCGATGCCATCGTGGCGATATCGATTACTTTGCTCGTCCTTCCCCTGCTAGATATCGATGGGCCGAAGGGCAGCGAAACGGTGTGGAACGTCCTCGCCGACAACGTTGGCCAGTTATTTTCCTTTGCTCTTGCCTTCGCACTCGTTGCGCAAAATTGGCTGGTCCATAACCGTGTCTTCAGTTCGATGCGTGCCTTCAATCTGCCGGTCTTCTGGCTTAATGCCATCTGGTTGGGTGCGATTGTGCTGCTGCCCTGGGCCACCTCAATGTACGGATCAGCTGAGCAATGGGACAGTTCGGGTGAAGGTTTCGGTGGTACCGGGTTGTTCTTCTTCGGACTACTCGCGGTCATGTCGCTGGCCGTGGGCGTAGTTTCGGCGTATGTCGTGACTCGCCCAGCCCTCATTGATCGCGAACTAGAACCAGAACGGTCAGCCGAGCGGCGCGCGGGGATTCTCCGCAGCGTCCTCTTCACCACCACATTCCTGCTCGTGGGCATCAGTACCGTGTACTTCCCCGGCGTTGGCGGCTACTTTGCCATCCTGGTGTTGCCCATCGGGATTCTCCTCGGCCGCAAAGCCCGACGACGCAGCCAGCATGTCACCGCCGACGCCGCAGACCACGAATAGTAGTCATTGAACTGTAGTGATTGAATCTGCCTGAATGGATTCCTTAGCGCGATTGCTTGAGGCCGCAGTAGATGCCGGTGCTGATCACGCAGACGTTCGCCGCATGCATGTTCGCAATGCTGGTGTGGAGTTGCGCGATATGGAAGTGCAGTCCCTCACCGACTCCGACGATGTGGGCGTCGGGCTGACCGTCTTAGTTGATGGTGCCTGGGGCTTCGCTGCTTCAAGTGGGACGAACTTCGTCGACACCGGCGCACTCGTGCAGCGGGCGATGCGACTGGCACGTCGCAGCAAAACGTTGGTGCCCGATGCGTTCAACCTCGCCGCTGAGCCGACACACGTGGGCACCTGGGAAGGCCAGGTCACGGTGGATCCCTTCACCGTGAGCATGTCCGATCAGATTGATCTCATTCGATCGCGTTCCCATCAACTGCTCACCGCACCCGGCATCGATCACGTCGATGCTCAGGTGGACTATGTGCGTGAACACGTGCGTTACGAAGATACCTCCGGCACCAGCACCGAACAGGTTCGATATCGAATTCACGCCGAATGGACAGCCACTGCTGTTGATCCGGTCCGCGGATCATTCGAGTCCATGCGTACATGCGCGCCCCCGGTGGCCCGAGGATGGGAGTACCTGACCGGTGACTGCGTGAGCGTGGGTAGTGCCCGCAGATGGGACTGGGCAGCGGAATTTGCCCAGTTGCCCGACTGGCTCGCACAACGTTGCCTTGCAAAATCGGTGGAGCCAGGTAACTACACGCTGGTCCTTGACCCGACGAACCTGTGGTTGACCATCCACGAATCAGTTGGTCACGCGACCGAACTGGATCGCTCCCTGGGGTTTGAAGCCAACTATGCCGGCACCACCTTCGTCACACCTTCAGATATCGATCGCCTACGCTACGGCAGTCCTCTCATGAACATCGTGGCGGATCGCACCACCGAGCATGGCTTAGCCACGGTCGGCTGGGATGACCAGGGTGTGACTGCTCAGCGATGGCCCCTGGTCACCGAGGGTGTCCTCAGCGGGTTCCAAACCGATAGGACAACCGCTCATCTCATCGGTGAGTCACGATCTCGCGGTTGCTCCTATGCCGATGCCGCAGAACACATGGCTATTTCTCGGATGCCAAACGTTTCACTTCTCCCTGATCCCTTAGGGGGCACCACCGAGGACCTCATCGCTGGCGTCTGTGATGGCATCTACATCGTGGGTGACCGAAGCTGGTCCATCGATATGCAGCGCTACAACTTCCAGTTCACGGGGCAGCGCTTCTACCGCATCAAAAACGGTGAACTCCAGGGACAACTGACCGATGTTGCCTACCAGTCCAGCACGCCGAAATTTTGGAACAGTTTGACCGCCCTCGGGGGCCCGAGCACCGCGTTGCTTGCCGGTGCGGTCAACTGTGGCAAGGGTCAACCCGGCCAGGTGGCGCCGGTTTCCCATGATTGCCCATCTGCGGTGTTCGAAAACGTGCGCGTCCTCAACACCGGGGGTGAGCACTAGGTGGGCGGGCGCCAGCGCGGAGATCAACTGTGCGACGCCATGATTGACCTGGTTGACTTCCCTGCCATTGTGATCGCCTCGTTCACTCATCGCCGCGATACCCGGTTCGCGCGTACGCAACTGACCACGAACGGTGACGTGGATTCCTGGCAGGTCACGATCGTTGCGATGCCTGAGGGACACGGAGTGGCCAGCGCCACGGTGACAGACGTCTGGGTGGACGACGCAAATTCCAGTAAACCAAATACACAAACATTGGCCGCTGCGGCTCGTCGTGCTCATGCGCTCGCACTGCAGTCGACGCCCGCGCCTGATGCCTCGCCTCTCCTCGAGCAAGAATCCCCGCACGCTTCAGGTGACCATTGGAACGCTCCCTCCGGCTGGGCCGAGGAAAGTCGCGAGGACAACACGTTCACGGATCTGGGGCTGATGTTTGATCGGGCCCGAACCCACAAGGTAGCCCTGTTTGGTTATGCCGAACAGCTGAGCGAGACACATTGGCTGGCGACAACCTCAGGTCGACGCGGACGCAGTGACGAACGCTCCGCGCGCTTTGAATGCACCGCTCGCCATGGCACACCTACGCGTTCGAACTGGTGGGGCGGTAGCGCGGCACATTTGGCGGACATTCCCATCACCGAAAGTTTCGAATTACTCATGACCGGTCTCAGACATCAGGCGAAGCGTCGCCATCTTGCCCCGGGCAACCACCGAGTTCTCCTGTCGCCCTCAGCAGTCGGCGATCTCATGGTGGACCTGTGGTGGGCCATGTTGGCCGTGGACGCGGTGGAGGGCCGTAGCGTCTTCAGCGGAATTGACGGCCAACTACGCCTTGGCGAGCAGTTCGGGCCCCAGGGGTTGCGGCTCACCAGCGATCCGGCGGATCCGCTCGTGCCCGCAAGCAACCTTCACCTCGTGTCGACCAGCAGTGCAGCGGCCAGCGTCTTCGACAACGGCGCAAAAATCGAGTCCGTCGATTGGTTCCGCGATGGCGTCCTCACCTCGATGATGTCCGATCGTCGCTTTAGTCGCGATCACGATCTCCCGTTCACGCCCGCGGCCGACACTCTCGCCCTGTACGTCGATGCCGGACACGGCTCCCTCGGCAATCTGATCGCCCGCACCGAGCACGCGTACCTGATCAATTGTCTCTGGTACAACCGGCTCGTTGATCCTGGGCAACTCCTCATTACCGGGCTGACCCGAGACGGGGTCTATGAAGTTCGCGATGGTGAAATCATTGGAGCGGTCGACAATTTCCGCTTCCTTCAGTCCCCCGTGAAGATGCTGGCATCTATCCGTGATTCCTCACACACGAGCCGCACATTGCCCCGTGAGATGGGCGACTATGCCCCGCGCGTCGCCATGCCCGCGCTGCTCGTTGACGACTTCAATCTGAACAGCACCAGTGCTGCTCAGTAAATCGGTTGCCCGACCGGGTGGCCTCAGTGAGCGAGGGCGACCGAATAGGCCTAACGTGTGCTGAGAAAAGGAGGCTCATGAGCGCCAACGACCAGGTTCACAGCATCACCGGGGCCCGCCCCGCGTTGCGCGATGACCAGGCACCGAGAACCCGCAAATACCTCATCTCCATGGCGATTCGCACAGCCTGCGTTTTGGGCGCGATTGTCGTGCCCGGCTGGCCGCGTTGGATCCTCCTCGCCGGTGCGGTCGTGTTGCCCTACCTAGCCGTGGTGGTTGCCAATGCCGGCCGCGAACGGCCCGACAACACCCCCATCAACGTCGTGACCGCCCAAGAACGCCGCGCACTGCCTCCGGCTCCGCCTCGATAGAGGGCATCGGCTTAGGCTGAACACATGTGGACGCTGCTACGCACCCGACGTTGGCAGGGCTTTACCGCCCTCGTGGTGGTGGCCGTGGTGGGTTTCGCGCTTCTCAGCAGCTGGCAGTGGCAACGGGCCGAAGAGGAACGTCAGGCATTGAACCTACTCGTTGCCGAAACCCAACGGCCCCCTGTTCCCCTGGGACAGGCGCTGGCTGATCCAGCCTCACTGACCAGTGGGGCTGATCTGTATCGGCCGGTTGACACGATTGGTCGCTATGTCCCCGACACAACCCTCCTCGTCCGACAGCGCCCCCTTGATGGCCGTAACGGCTTTTGGGTGGTCACGTTGTTCCAACCCGATCAGGGGCCACCGATCTGGGCAAATCGAGGGTGGATCATGGCGACCGGTGCATCCACCGAAATCGTTGACCCGCCAACGCTGCCCCTTGGCGAAGTCAGCATCACGGGCCGACTGCGCCCCTCGGAGCTACAACGCCAGATAGTCAACGACCTCCCCGAGGGGCAGATTCGTTGGATTGATACATCAGTGCTGAGTTCACAAGTGCTCGCCGCCACGGGCAACAGCGAGGTGCTTCCGGTCTATCTGGAGGTAGTGCTCTCAGATGTTGGTGAGACAGACCTGCTGCGTATGCCACTGCCTGAGATCGACGAAACGCAAAACGTTTCCTATGCCATCCAGTGGCTCATCTTTGCTTCCATCGCACTGATCGGTTGGGTCTATTTTCTGCGCCGTGAAGCACACGATGATGCTCAGGAAAAGCAACCAGTTCCTTAGGAGAACAGTTCTTCAAAAAACTTTAAGAAAACTGTGTCCGATAAAGCGATGCGTAAGAACCGCCAGCGGCCACAAGTTCAGCGTGGGTACCACGCTCAACAACACGGCCATGCTCAACCACTAAAATGACGTCGGCAGCGCGTACCGTAGACAGTCGATGCGCAATCACCAACGATGTGCGTCCAACCAGTGCCGTGTCCAGGGCCGCTTGAACAGCAGCCTCACTTTCCGAGTCAAGGTGGGCCGTGGCCTCATCGAGCACGACGATGCGTGGAGACCGAAGGAGTAGTCGTGCCAACGCGATGCGCTGCTTCTCACCGCCGGAAAGCCGGTGTCCACGATCGCCTACAACCGTGTCTAGTCCTTCGGGCAGGTCATCAACCAAACTTCGAATGTGTGCGCCGCTAAGCGCTGAATAGATTTGTTCCTCAGTGGCATCGGGTTTGGCGTACAACAGATTGGCCCGAATTGTGTCGTGGAACATATGAGCTTCCTGAGTCACCATTCCGATGGCACCGTGCAAAGACTCAAGAGTGGCGTCACGTACATCCATGCCCCCGATCCGCACGGAGCCGGAGGTCGTGTCGTATAGCCGTGCCACAAGTCCGATGAACGTCGTCTTTCCAGCTCCTGAGGGGCCAACTAGCGCTACCAGTTGTCCGGACTCGATGGTGACATTGACGTTGTGCAAAACATCGCCAGCGTCACGTTCTTCCACATCGCGAGCAATGGATTCAAGTGATGCAAGCGAGACCTGTTTGGCTGTGGGGTAGGCAAAAGTGACGTCGTCAAACTCGATCGACAATGGACCATCGGGCAGCTTCTTCGCATCGGGTAGATCCTTCACCAGGGGTGGCAGATCAAGAACTTCGAAAACTCTGTCGAAACTGACCAACGCTGTCATGACATCAACGCGCACATTGCTCAAAGCGGTGAGGGGTCCATACAACTGGGCAAGCAGGGCAACCAGGGCCAACAGCGTGCCAAGGGTGATGGATTCGGAAATGACCAAATTTCCGCCCACACCGTAGGCGATTGCGGTGGCCAGGGACGCCACCAGTGCCAGCGCGGTAAAAAACCATCGGTTGGCCATCGCAATGGAGATTCCAGCATCACGCACCCGTGCAGCACGAAACCCGAATTCGGCATCCTCATCCTTTGGGCGCCCAAAGAGGGTCACCAGGAGAGCGCCAGCCACGTTAAAGCGTTCCGTCATTTGCGCGTTCATGCGCGCGTTGTCTTGCATCTGCTGACGAGTGAGGGTTTGCAGACGTCGACCCATCCATCGGGCTGGAAGAAGGAAGAGGGGCACCAACAACAAAGCCAAAACCGTTACCTGCCAGGATAAAATGAGCATGGTAACGAGTACGATTACCGTCGTGATCAGGTTTCCGACGACGCCGCCGAGGGTTGAGGTGAAGGCCTGCTGGGCACCGAGGACATCACTGTTTAGCCGCGAAACTAACGCACCTGTTTGAGCACGGGTAAAGAAGGCGATGGATTGTCGTTGGACGTGCCCGAAAACCTCCGTGCGCAGGTCGAAAATCAGACCCTCACCGATACGGGCCGAATACCAACGACTCAGGACGCCAATCAGGGCGTCAACAATGGCCAAACCAGCGATGGCAACGGCGATCCACGTGACAAGACTTGCATTGCCTACGCTAATGCCGTCGTCAACGATCACGCGAAAGAGCAGCGGCTGAGCGACGGTGAGTAGTGAAATTGCGATCAGGGTGATCATGAACGGTATAACGATCTTCGTATAGGGCTTGGCGTAACCGATAACCCGGCGCACCACACCTCGGGACACCGGCTTGATAGCGCTGCGATCCTGGGTCATCGCCCGATAGGCAGCCCATGGCCCCGGCATCGTCATGACTGAACGCCTGACTGCATGGGCAGTGACGGTAAGCGCGTCACGGGGTCAACTGCGCAGCCCAGGACGTCAGTCGACCAGACTGCACCTGCGCCTCTCGCAACCACTGCTGTTCACGATCAGCATCATCTAGGCCGCGCAGCAGCACTTTCAAGTCCGACACCGCACCGGGTGGCGTAGCGCTGAGTGCACCGATCAACTCATCAACGGTCATCTGCGCATCATCGGTGGGCGGTAGTGCCAAGCCCCAAGCAGCCAGCTCCGCGGCGCTGATGTTCCGGCCGGTTGCACAGGCGATGAGGGCAGGACCGTACCCAGCACCGCGCACCATCGGTGCAGTTCCGCCCAGATCAGGCACCAACCCCCACGAGGTTTCCTTCATTGCGAAAACTGCATCGTGGGAGGGCACAATCACGTCTGCCGCCAGGGCGAGCTGAAAACCAGCCCCGATCGCGTGGCCCTCGACGACGGCCATCGTCACCGCACCAATGTCACGCAACCATCGAAAGCCCGACTGTGCTGCGGCAATGAACTGCATCTTCGCCTCGTCATCAGCGCGGACTACATCTAACAGCGACGTCTGCCCGGGAATGCCCTCCGGGGTGAACATGCGTCGGTCCAAACCGGCAGAAAAACTCACGCCCTGCGCATCCAACACGACGATGGACAACTGATCACCCATGCTCTGCGCCCACTCGCCTACCCGCGCCAGCACGCTCCACGTATGCGGAGACTGCGCATTTCGGCGCTCGGGTGCGGCTAGGGTGATACGAACCACCGGTTCGCTCCAGGAAATCAGCAGACCAGCCTCGGTAAGTTCTGCCGCGGTAACGCCAGGGATCGTTGGTGATGTTGCGCTCATGTGCATAGTGTCCCCTGCCTGTCTTCAGCCGCATCCGCAAGGGCGGTGGTAGACCCGCTCATGCGAGGGAAATCAATTCTGCGTAGTCATCGCTCCACAGATCCTCATCGCCCTCGGGCAAAATCACCACCCGTTCTGGATCCAGGGCCATCACCGCTCCCTCATCATGGGTCACCAGGACAACGGCCCCCTTATAGCCGGCCAACGCACCCAGAATTTCCTCCCGGGACGCTGGATCTAGGTTGTTCGTCGGTTCATCGAGCAGCAAGACATTTGCCCCCGATACGACCAGTGTCGCCAAAGCAAGTCGCGTCTTTTCCCCACCGGAGAGAACGGCGGCCGGCTTATCGACATCGTCGCCGCTGAACAGAAACGAACCCAAAACCCGACGCGCTTCGGTGTCGGGTAGATCTGGTGCGGCGGACATCATGTTGGCCAGCACCGATCGCTGCGGATCTAAGGTTTCATGCTCTTGGGCGTAGTAGCCGACCCGCGCTCCGTGTCCTTGGCGTACCGAACCGGTGTCGGCGATGTCAACCCCTGCGAGAATCCGCAGCAGCGTTGTCTTGCCGGCACCGTTCAACCCCAAAATGACCACCCGAGATCCTCGGTCAATCGCGAGGTTTACATCGGTGAATACCTCCAGGGAACCGTACGTGCGAGAGAGCGAATCTCCCCACAGGGGCGTCTTGCCGCAGGAGGCTGGTTCGGGGAACCGCAATCGCGCCACCTTGTCGGCGGCGCGCGATTTCTCAAGGTCGTCCACAAGACGATCTGCTCGCTTGAGCATCGACTGGGCCGCCTTGGCCTTGGAGGCCTTCGCTCGCATGCGGTCGGCCTGGTTTCGAAGGTCACTCGCTTTACGTTCAGCATTGGAGCGTTCCCGTTTGCGCCGTCGTTCATCTGTTTCTCGCTGCTGCAAATAAGCATTCCAGCCCATGGAGTACACATCTAGTACGGCTCGGTTTGCATCTAGATGCAGCACCTGATTGACGGTGGTTTCTAAAAGTTCTGTGTCGTGGCTGATCACGATGTAACCACCGGGGAAGGTTGATAGAAACCGCCGCAGCCACTGAATGGAATCGGCATCTAGATGGTTGGTGGGTTCATCGAGAAGCAGTACCTCATGACCGCCGAAGAGGATTCGGGCTAACTCAACGCGGCGACGCTGGCCACCAGACAATGTCCCCAGCGGTTGGTCAAGCACTCGCTGGGGCAGGGAGAGGCTCGCCGCAATCGTGGCCGCTTGCGACTGAACGGCGTAGCCGCCTAGGGATTCGAACTCATGCATCGCGTTGGTGTATTGCCGCATCGCCCGATCTTGTTCTTCATCGGTGCCCTCCCCCATCGCAACCGATGTCCGTTCAATTCGGGCGAGCACCTTGGACAAGTTTCGCGCATCCAAAATTCGATCCTTGGCCAATACCTCGGGGTCAGCCGATCGCGGATCCTGGGGAAGGTACCCGATACTGCCACCGCGGTTGATGGTGCCGGCAGCAGGCGCGGCCTCACCGGCCAACACCTTGGTCAAGGTTGTTTTCCCGGCCCCGTTGCGACCCACCAGACCGATCCGGTCACCGGGTCCCACGCGCAACGATGCGTTGTCAAGAAGGAGTCGCGCACCCGCGCGCAATTCAAGCCCGGTTGCGGTAATCACAGTATTCCTAGTTTAGGTGCTGCCTGAGACTAAGCGTGGCCAGCCCCTCAACCTATGCCGAGACGAAGAGCCAGGTTAAACGTTGAAGCCCAACGCCCGTAGCATTTCGCGACCATCATCGGTGATTTTGTCTGGGCCCCACGGTGGCATCCACACCCAGTTAATGGTGAACTCGTCAACGAGATTCTCCAGTGCTGCCCGGGTCTGATCTTCGATGACGTCGGTGAGTGGACATGCGGCTGAGGTGAGCGTCATGTCAACCGTCGCCTTGTTGTCATCGTGGACGTGAATGTCGTAGACGAGCCCCAAGTCGACCACATTGATACCCAACTCAGGGTCAACCACGTCCTTCATTGCCTCAAACAGATCTTCCGATGTACGCATTGCCTGTTCGGTCATATCGTGGCCTCCTCGCCATGTGGTGCGTCAGGTGATGAAAAATGCGAATTTACTGACTGCGCCTGCACAACGGCATCTTTAAATGCCATCCACGCCAGCAATGCACACTTGACCCGGGCCGGGTACTTGGCCACACCAGCGAATGCAACAGCGTCGCCGAGCACCTCCTCATCGGGCTCTATGGTTCCGCGAGAGGAAATCATTTCATGAAAAGCACCCTCGATTGCCAGTGCATCGGTGAGTTCTTGACCCTGAAGTAACTCATACATCACACTCGCAGACGCCTGGGAGATGGAACACCCCTGGCCATCGTAGGAAATATCGTCGACCGTGGTGACCCCGTCGTGATCGACCAAATGCACGCGCACATCAAGTTCATCCCCACAGGTGGGATTAACGTGGTGGACAGAAACATCGAAGGGCTCACGCAGCCCTTTGCCCACCGGGTTCTTGTAGTGGTCCAGGATTATCTGCTGATAGAGCGAATTCAGATCCACTACGCGGCCCCAAAGTAGGGTCGAACGCCACGCACAGCTTCAAGGGCCTCATCAAGATCTTGGCGACCGTTG
>Ga0075118_10000844_pt1 | contig 25083 bp, 25 predicted proteins | sample AntAceMetag02UKE_FD_69794 | JGI IMG/M metagenome (GOLD analysis project Ga0075118, IMG submission 69794) | Saline lake microbial communities from Ace Lake, Antarctica - Antarctic Ace Lake Metagenome 02UKE | ecosystem: Environmental > Aquatic > Non-marine Saline and Alkaline > Saline | place...
CGAAATACAACACATATCGCCCGCATAATGCCTTGAAAGGGCGCACACCAATGGAGTATCTAAGAATCACTCAAGCTGAAGCCGCATGAGTCTCATTTGGCCTGAACCTATACACTTACGCTTTGAGTGCTTGCAACACCCTATCTGCAAGGGCTAAACGTTGCGGGACAAGTTAAATAAGGGATTTTAAACATGACCACCACTACACATAATAGCGTTCTTGCAGAAGCAATCTTGCCTCTGACCGGGCTTGCGATGCGTGTCAAACAAATCATTTTGGTTATTGCTGGCATTGCCGCTTTGGCCGTGGCCGCGAAGATCAAAATCCCCATGATTCCAGTTCCTATGACCATGGGCACCTTCGCCGTGCTGAGCATCGGCGCAGCTTATGGCATGCGTTTGGGTCTGGTGACCATCATCGGCTATATGCTGATCGGCGCTTTGGGCTTTGACGTTTTCGCAGGTTCTAGCGCTGAGACCTTCGGCATTACCTATATGATGGGCGGCACTGGCGGCTATTTGGTGGGCTATGTTTTGGCTGTTTTGGCTTTGGGCTACGCAGCCCGCCAAGGCTGGGACCGCTCCATTGGTAAAATGGCGTTGGCGATGGTTTTGGGCAATGTCTTGATTTATGTGCCGGGCTTGGTCTGGTTGGCTGTGCTTTATGGCACCGATGCGCCAATCTTCACTTGGGGCCTGACACCTTTCCTTCTGGGCGATTTGGTGAAACTGGCCTTGGCAGCTTTGCTTTTGCCATCTGTATGGGGCCTCGTCGGCTTCGCACGTAAATAACTCTGAATTTAGGTCCAAGTAAAAAGGCGTAGCTGAAGTTGCGCTTTTTTATTTTTTCCTTATAGTCCTTATAGTAATGAGATCACACCCCCATCAAAACACTATCAAATTCATAGGTGGTCAGGTTTTCGAAGCCGTCTTCGGTGATCAAGACTTGGTCTTCCAGCTTGATGGAGAAATCTCCACCCTCGGGTGACACCAGCGCTTCGACGCAGAGAACCATGCCAGCCTCAAGCTCATATTCGAACGCGCCATCGACCAATTGGTCGGGGTAGGCAATCAAGGGCCATTCATCGCATAGACCGACCCCATGCATCATGCAGCCGTATTTTTGTACCTGATAGTGGTCATGTAAGCGGTGTCCGTTTTTCGAAAGGCTGCGCATCGAGACGCCGGGCGCGAGCATTTTCATATTGATCTGGATATGCTCATGGGCGTGTTTCATAGCTGATATCATATCGGGGGGAGGTGCCTGATCTCCGATCCACCAGCTACGTGAGATGTCCACGCAGATGCCGTAGCTGCCAATTAAATCTGTGTCGAAACTGACAATTTCATTGTTCTGCACCAGTCTGGGGCCGCACTCTTGAAACCAAGGGTTGGTGCGCGGTCCTGATGTTAGAAGCCTTGTCTCAATCCATTCGCCGCCGCGTCGGATGTTTTCCGCATGCAGCACCGCCCAGATATCATCCTCGCTCATCTGCCCTGAAGGCACGCCAGCGCGGGCCGCGTCTTCCATGGCGCGTACGGCGGTTTCGCAGGCATGACTGGCGCAGCGCATCGCTTTGATTTCGTCAGGCCCTTTGATGACACGGGCTTTCTCGGTCAACTCTTCGCCTTCCATCACCACGAACCCTAAGGTCTCAAGCGCGCGGAGGCCGACCATCATGATCTTATCGACTGCCAATCGCATATTGCTACCGCCATGTTCGCGCACCAAATCTAACACCTCTTGGCTGAATTTCTTCGCAGCCAAATGCGCCATATCCCCTCGGTCAAAATAGAAAAAATCTGCGCCCGAGCGTTGTTCGCTTACCAGTGGGTTGAATTGTGACAAGAAGGGCGAATTTTTATAATCCCATATCACCATATAGCCATCCGCACAGATAATCAGAGCGCGGAAGGGATTATGGGTGTTCCACAACTGCATATTGGTGCTGTCGGTGGCGTAGCGGATGTTGAGCGGGTCAAACACTACCAGCGCACCATAGTCGCGGGCATTAATGCACTGCACCAGCCTTTGATGGCGAAACCCGCGCATTTGTTGGAGATCGGGCAGATCCAGTCCAGCTTTGGCCCATTCATCAAAGGCCAGTTTGGTCGGGCCTATTTCAACCCGATCCATATCATTGGAGCTGTTGTCGCCGGTCATGGCACCTTTGGTTGGGTCAATTTTACGGATCTCGTTGAATGTCTGTATCATGGCTGGCCCCTCTATACTCCGCAAGATTGCGTTTGCAGATCGGCTGTGTCAGGTTTGTTTGCGACATATCTCTTGTAATAATCCGCCCTGTGAGCCGTATAATATGCCTGAAATTCTACAATCACGCATTCCCTATGACGTGAGCATCAAGAAAAATCTGCCCGGAATTGCCCCATTGGCTACGGAGGGCTGGTTGATTGAGGATGAGGCTTTCGCCGGCCAAATGGCGGAGCGGGATCGCCTGCTCTCACAGATGCCTGAGCGGGTGTTTGCAGATGCAGGGGCCACGCCAGAGTCCAAGCAGGAGGTTTTGGATGAGGTTCTGGCGTTACTGCGCAACCGCACGTCCTATCAGGTCAGCCCGAGCGACGTGATCCGCCCGGATGGGGTAAGGGTGCGCTTGGATGGGGATCCATTGCTGACCGCTGCGCGATTGGTGCAAGAGGATCTTTGTCTGCATGAAAAGTATGGCGACGAGCATGTGTTGACTGCTGCGGTCTTATGCTTTCCCGCCAGTTGGACTTTGGACGAGAAAATTGGATGCACCTTGAGCGGGGTGCATGCGACAGTGGATGAGTATAACACCGATATTGCCAAGCGTGTGCAGCGATTGTTTGACGGCATCCAAGCGGGCCGTCCGATGTGGCGCTTTAATGTTCTGCAATATGTGCGCCCTGATTTGTTCCAGCCCCGACGCGAAAATGATGCGCGCAACTCGGATGAAGACTATGGGACCGGGGCCTATACGCGCACCGAGCATCAAGCTTTGGTGCGTATGCCTAAGTCGGGAGCGGTGTTGTTTGCTATTCATACCTATGTGGTGAAACAGCCTGCACAGATTGATCTCTAAGCTCTCTGGTTTTAGACATAAAAAAGGCGCCCATTTCTGGACGCCTTCTAAGCCTGAGTGCTGTGGAGTTAGCAGCTGTAGTACATGCCAAATTCTACTGGGTGAGGTGTGTGCTCATAGTGCAGAACTTCTTCCATTTTCAGGTCGATGTAGCCTGCGATTTGATCTTCAGTGAACACGCCGCCTTGAGTCAAAAAACTCATGTCCGCTTTCAACTCGTCCAGCGCTTCGCGCAGGGAGCCGCAAACTGTTGGGATGTCCGCCAATTCTTCTGGTGGCAGATCATATAGATCTTTGTCAGCAGCTTCGCCCGGGTGAATTTTGTTTTTGATGCCGTCAAGGCCGGCCATCAACAAGGCTGCAAAGCACAGGTAAGGATTTGCAGCTGGATCTGGGAAACGTGCTTCAACGCGTTTTGCATTTGCAGACTCAGCCCATGGGATCCGAACACAGCCTGAGCGGTTGCGTGCAGAGTAAGCGCGCAAAACAGGGGCTTCAAAACCTGGGATCAAGCGTTTGTAGCTGTTTGTGGCTGGGTTGGTGAAGGCATTCAACGCTTTGGCGTGCTGCAGGATGCCACCAATGAAGTATAGCGCCTCGTCTGAGAGGTCTGCATATTTGTCGCCTGCAAACAAAGGCTTGCCACCTTTGAATATGGACATGTTCACGTGCATGCCGGTGCCGTTGTCGCCTGCGATTGGCTTTGGCATGAATGTAGCAGATTTACCGTAGGCGTGGGCCACATTGTGGACCACATATTTATATTTTTGCAACTCATCAGCTTGATGGGTCAATGAACCAAAGATCAGGCCCAATTCGTGCTGACAGCTGGCCACTTCGTGGTGGTGCTTGTCGACCTTCATTCCCATGCGCTTCATAGTAGAGAGCATTTCGCTGCGAATGTCTTGTGCATCGTCAACTGGGTTAACTGGGAAATACCCACCTTTAACACCGGGACGATGGCCCATGTTACCAACTTCATAGGCGCTATCTGTGTTCCAAGACGCGTCTACTGCATCAACTTCGTATGACACTTTATTGATTTTATTTTCGAACCGTACATCATCAAACAGGAAGAATTCAGCTTCCGGACCCATATAAGCCACGTCGCCGATGCCGGTTGAGATTAGATAGGCTTCAGCGCGTTGAGCACAGCCGCGTGGATCACGGGCATAGCTTTCGCCTGTGTCTGGCTCAACCACGGTGCAATGGACGCAGATGGTTTTTTCAGCGTAAAATGGGTCAAGATAGGCGGAATCGACGTCAGGCATCAATTTCATGTCTGATTCTTCGATGGATTTCCAACCAGCGATGGAGGAACCATCGAACATGAAACCGTCTGCAATGAAGTCTTCGTCGACTTGATCTGCACATACTGTAACGTGCTGCAGCTTGCCTCGCGGGTCAGTGAAACGAATGTCCACATATTCAACGCCTTCTTCGGCGATCATGGATAGAAGGTCTTTGCTCATTGGATGTCTCTCCTTTAAAAGCGTTATTAGATAGCGTCGTCGCCGGTTTCACCGGTGCGGATACGGATAGCTTGTTCAATTGTCGACACAAAAATCTTGCCGTCTCCAATTTTGTCCGTTTTGGCAGCGTTGGTGATGGCTTCGATTGCCGCGTCGACCATATCGTCTACCAGAACAACTTCGATTTTAACTTTGGGCAGAAAATCCACAACATACTCGGCACCACGGTACAATTCGGTATGGCCTTTTTGTCTGCCGAATCCTTTTACCTCGACAACAGAGAGACCCTGAACGCCGATGTCCTGAAGGGCTTCTTTCACTTCGTCTAGTTTGAACGGTTTGATAATGGCTTCGATCTTTTTCATTTGGATACCCGCTAATGTTTCTGCAGAGCAGGAATTTCACCTTTTGAGTGGTCGGGCAATTCCCCAAGTGTCAGACCGGGACGTAATTACACATATAAAACTTAATGTGATTAAATTTTAGGCGTAATGCATTATTTTTGTGCGACAGTGAATCTGGGATACGAAATCGGCCATCATATACCCCCTAATTCACCGGGTGAGTGCTATAATATGTCCTATTTTACAATGTAGTTAAAATTAGCTGAAAAACTATCATTTTTCTCTCGCATCCTTGCCCGAGCTTTGTTAGATAGCCTCGGAATATGGCGGTTTATAGGGGCCGCCACATACTTTTGCGGGTATGGCGAAATTGGTAGACGCACTAGATTTAGGTTCTAGCGCCGCAAGGCGTGGGGGTTCAAGTCCCTCTACCCGCACCATGGTTTAAAAAGGGATGTAATATGCAGGTCACTGAGACCCTGAACGAAGGCTTGAAACGCGGTTATAACATCGTTGTAACAGCCGCCGAGTTGGCTACAAAAGTTGACGAGAAGCTGGTAGAAGCCCGGCCCGACATTGAAATGAAGGGCTTTCGTAAGGGTAAAGTCCCTATGGCCTTGCTGAAAAAACAATATGGTCAGCGTTTGACGGGCGAAGCGATGCAAGAGAGCATCGATAGCGCCATCGCTAAGCATTTTGAAGACAGCGGCGATCGCCCTGCCATGCAGCCTGCGGTTAAAATGACAAATGATGACTGGAAAGAGGGCGACGACATAAATGTTGAGATGTCTTACGAAGCGCTGCCAACCATCCCAGAAGTTGATCTGAAAAAGATCAAACTCGAAAAATTGATTACAAAAGCTGATGACGCTTCTGTTGATGAAGCTTTGGCAAACTTGTCTGAAACAGCTCAAGACTTCGCAGATCGCAAAAAAGGTTCAAAAGCCAAAGACGGCGATCAAGTGACTATAGATTTCCTCGGTAAAGTTGAAGGCGAACCTTTCGAAGGCGGTACTGCTGAAGATTACCCATTGGTTTTGGGTTCTAATTCCTTCATCCCGGGTTTTGAAGCCCAATTGGTAGGCGCCAAGGTTGACGAAGATATTGAAGTTAAAGTAGCTTTCCCAGCTGAATATGGTGCGGAAAACCTTGCCGGCAAAGACGCTGTTTTTGAATGCAAAGTAAAAGCTGTCAAAGCACCAAAAGCGTCAGAGATCAACGATGATATGGCCAAGAAATTTGGTGCTGAAGATTTGGCTGCGCTGAAAGTTCAGATTTCTGAACGTCTGGAAGCTGAATATGCAGGCGCTGCCCGTGAGATCCAAAAACGTGGTTTGCTTGATGCTCTCGACAAAATGGTGAAATTCGAACTTCCACCATCATTGGTAGAAGCCGAAGCTGGCCAAATTGCGCATCAGCTGTGGCATGATGAAAACCCTGAAATTGAGGGCCATGATCATCCTGAAGTGACACCAACTGATGAGCACAACTCATTGGCCGACCGCCGCGTGCGCCTTGGTCTGCTGTTAGCCGAAATGGGCCAAAAAGCTGAGATCCAAGTGACCGACGCCGAAATGACCCAAGCGATGATGAACCAAGCGCGTCAGTATCCAGGTAAAGAGCGTGAGTTTTTTGAGTTTGTGCAACAGAATCAGCAAATGCAGCAGCAAATGCGTGCACCTTTGTTTGAAGATAAAGTGGTTGATTATGTGTTTGAACTTGCAACAGTGACGGACAAAGTGATCACAAAAGACGAGCTGCAAAAAGCCGTTGAAGCCCTCGAAGAAGAGTAAAGCTTTAAGTCATTCCCTGCATCCGGTCTCATGAAGATCGGGTGCAGGCTTCCACCCTACTGTGGGTGTCAAGACGCCCCCCCTAAATCATCACGGATAGAATTGAACCAAGGGTCTGGCGGCTTGATCGTTCTTTTGCGTGTCGCGAACTGTGCAGGCCTTGTGGGTAGGGGGATTTCATATCCTCGGTCTGTATCAGACAAAGAAAAAGCGCCACCTTAATGTAAGGCGGCGCTCATTTATTTAGCAAAGAGAGAAGGGGTTAAGCTTCGACTTCGTCAGACGCTTCTGCAGATGCAGTTTTGGGTGCATCCTCACCAAAGTCGTCCATGCCTGCAGAGCCGATATCATCAAAGAGCTCCTGAATTTCGAATTCGGCTGCAGCTTCTTCTTCAGCAGCCAGATCTTGGATGGATTTACCAGCAGCTTGAAGCTCAGCCTCTTGAGACGAACGTGCAACGTTCAACTCAATTTTGCTTTCAACCTCAGGGTGCAGACGCACAGAAAGATCATGGATGCCCAGATCTTTGATCGGCGCCATCAGAATAACCTGCTTCTTGTCGAGGCTGAAACCAGCGGCAGATGCAGCTTCTGCGGCGTCACGTGTTGTGACTGACCCGTAAAGCGAACCCGCATCGGAAGCAGAACGAATCACAATAAATTGCTGACCGTTCAGTTTCACAGCCAAAGCTTCTGCCTCAGATTTGGTTTCCAGATTGCGTGCTTCCATCTGAGATTTTTGCGCTTCGAAGCTCGTAATATTTGCTTCAGAGGCGCGCATTGCTTTGCCAGTTGGAATTAGGAAGTTTCGAGCGAACCCCTGTTTTACATTTACGACATCGCCCATTTGGCCTAATTTGGCCACGCGTTCCATAAGGATAATTTGCATGTGCTTGGCTCCCTATTTCACAGCGTATGGCAGCAAGGCCAAGAAACGAGCACGTTTGATGGCGCGAGCCAATTCACGTTGTTTCTTTGCAGAGACTGCGGTGATACGAGACGGCACAATTTTGCCACGCTCAGAGATATAGCGCTGAAGCAAACGTGTGTCTTTGTAATCGATTTTCGGTGCATTATCACCAGAGAAAGGGCAGACCTTCCGGCGGCGGAAAAATGGTTTTGTTCCCATAACTTAGCGCTCCTTATGTCCGACGTTCGCGGCGTTCGCCACGATCACCGCGGTCGTCACGTTTTTGCATTTGAACGGATGGGCCTTCCTCATGGCCGTCCACGCGGATGGTCAACAAGCGCATGACGTCTTCATGCAAAGCCATCAGGCGTTCCATTTCTTGAACAGCAGCGGAAGGCGCGTCTGTTTTAAGAAAGGCGTAGTGGCCTTTACGGTTTTTGTTAACTTTGTACGCCATGGTTTTGACGCCCCAATATTCATGCTCTACGACGGAACCGCCATTTTCGCTCAGAACATTGGAAAATTCTTCAATCAATGCTTCAGCCTGTGTGTTCGACAGGTCCTGACGCATGATAAAGACATGCTCATAAAAGGACATGTGCTTTCCTGTTTTTTAGGTGCGCTTCAAAGATCAGAGGTTTGACCGCAGTCTGATCACGAGAGGCCGCACGGGAAAAGATATTCTGCGGATGGCTGCGTTTGCCATAAGTGCTGCTGATGTGCAAGGAAATTGGTGCCTGAATCGTAAGTATTAACCGGTTTGTTGTCCGGTGGGCTGGGTGCCTGAAGCTCAGGCGGGCAGGGTGATATTTTGGCGCCCTACGGCTTGGGGCGCAGGTGAAGCGTTGCGCGATGCCTAGACAGAAGATATGCCAAGGACAATCAAAGTTTCGAAAGAGGATATATTATGCGCGCATTTGTTTTTCCGGGCCAAGGGGCTCAAACGATTGGCATGGGGCAGGCTCTGGCCGCCAACTATCCGGTTGCTAAGGCTGTTTTTGATGAGGTCGACGATGCGCTGGGGCAAGATCTTTCTGGCCTGATTTGGGAGGGTGACATTGAAACCTTAACTCTCACTGCTAACGCACAACCCGCCTTGATGGCCACATCGCTTGCCGCTTTGCTGGCCTTGCAGGCGGAAGGCATGGCCTTGGATACGGCCTCATTTGTAGCGGGTCATTCCTTGGGCGAATATTCTGCCCTCGCGGCCGCTGGAGCCATCTCTATTGCTGACACCGCGCGATTGTTGCGGATCCGCGGAACAGCAATGCAAGAGGCCGTTCCTGTTGGAGTTGGCGCTATGGCTGCGATTTTGGGGATGGATTTTGCCGCTGTGACAGCCCTGGCTGAGGCCGCCGCACAAGGTGACGTTTGCCAAGCAGCCAACGACAATGATCCGGGACAAGTAGTGGTCTCTGGCCATCGTGCGGCTGTGGAACGTGCTCTTGATTTGGCCAAGGAGGCCGGGGCGAAACGGGCGGTTTTGCTGCCGGTTAGCGCTCCGTTTCATTGTGCATTGATGGAGCCTGCGGCTGAACGCATGGCCTTGGCCCTTGCTGAGGTTGATATTGCAGCGCCGGCTTTGCCTTTGGTGTCAAATGTGCTGGCTTCGGCAGTGAGTGATCCCGCTATGATACGTTCCTTGCTTGTTGAGCAGGTCACGGGCGCGGTGCGCTGGCGCGAATCTATGATGTATTTGGCCTCTGAGGGTGTGACCGAGGTTTGGGAAATTGGCGCGGGCAAATCTCTATCGGGTATGATCCGGCGGATTGACCGCGCATTGACTTGCCAAGCCATCGGATCGCCCGAAAATATAGCCAAGGCTTTGGCGCCGAAAACTTAATAACATTTTGACACGATGTAAGGCCCGAGGCGCAGAATTAGAACTCTGTATCTCAGCCTGTTATAATTGACGTCGAACTTAGGAGAATCATATGTTTCGTTTGGATAAAAAAAAAGCATTAATCACGGGCGCCTCAGGCGGCATTGGCGGCGAGATTGCAAAAATTTTGCATGCGGCTGGCGCAACTGTTGCGCTCTCTGGCACGCGGGTGGAACCCTTGCAAGCTTTAGCGGCTGAACTGGGGGATCGGGTGCATGTTTTGCCGTGCAACCTGTCAGACTCAGAAGCGGTCACCGCCTTGCCAAAACAAGCGGCTGAGGCCATGGGCAGCGTTGACATTTTGGTCAATAACGCTGGCGTGACCCGCGACAACCTATTCATGCGCATGTCGGATGATGAGTGGGGGTCGGTTTTGGACATCAACCTCACCAGCACCATGCGTCTGTGCAAAGGTGTGCTGCGCGGCATGATGAAAGCGCGTTGGGGCCGCATTATCAATGTGTCTTCTATCATAGGTGCGACTGGCAATCCCGGGCAGGCCAATTATGCCGCGTCAAAAGCGGGTGTCGTGGCGATGTCCAAGTCATTGGCTTATGAAGTGGCAACACGCGGCATCACAGTGAACTGTGTGGCGCCGGGCTTTATCACAACTGCGATGACCGACAAATTGACCGATGATCAAAAATCTGGAATTTTGGCTCAAGTGCCTGCTGGGCGCATGGGCACAGCCAGTGAAATTGCGGCGGCGGCATTATATCTGGCCAGCGAAGAAGCAGCCTACATGACGGGTGCTACGTTGCATGTTAATGGTGGCATGGCTATGCTTTAGTGGCTTTATGCCGATTTAGACTTGCTTTTGACAAAACATTTGCCCCTAGGCAAACCTGTGCTATATGCGGCTGAACGAAGTGCGTTGGACCCTGATCTGTGCACATCGCCCCATAAACGAACGGGGATCCACCGCTTCACTCTTGAAGCACCTCAAGATCGCAGTTTTACTGCGGAGAACCACGGGCCACGGCCCAGGAACGAATAAGGACCTGAGATATGAGCGATGTCGCTGACCGCGTTAAAAAGATCGTTGTAGAGCACCTAGGTGTTGAAGAAGATAAAGTTGTTGAAAATGCATCCTTCATCGATGACCTCGGCGCAGATAGCCTTGATACAGTTGAATTGGTAATGGCTTTCGAAGAGGAATTCGGAATTGAAATTCCTGATGACGCTGCTGAAACAATTCAGACTTTTGGCGATGCTGTAAAGCATATCTCCGAAGCAGTCTAAGTACTGACCATAGAGTTTTGATTGCGGCATCCTATTTCGGATGCCGTTTTCGTTTTCATTATCTAAATAAGTGATAAATTGGGGCTGACCTCTTGATTGGTTTGGGCCATAGTTGGTACAGAGATCAAAATTGGAGATCAAGATGCGCCGTGTCGTAGTTACTGGGCTTGGAATGGTATCCCCTCTTGCGGATGGGGTGGAAGCAACTTGGGAGCGTTTGCTCGCAGGTCAATCCGGCGCGGGTCTCATTCAGAAATTTGACACAAGCGAAGTGGTCACCAAATACGCCTGTGAAGTGCCCTTGGGCGACGGAACCAATGGCACTTTTAATAGTGACACCTATATGGCGGCCAAGGAACAGCGCAAAGTAGATGATTTTATTCTGTATGGGGTGGCAGCAGCTCAGCAGGCCGTGCACGACAGTGGCTGGATGCCGGAAGCTGACGCCGATCGTGAGCGCACGGGAGTGATGATCGGTTCTGGTATCGGAGGGCTGCAAACCATTGCCGCCACCGCATTGCTCATCAAGGAAAAAGGCCCACGCCGGGTGTCACCGTTCTTCATTCCTGGGGCTTTGATCAATCTTGTATCTGGCCATGTGAGTATTAGATTTGGATTTAAAGGCCCCAACCATGCGGTTGTGACGGCCTGTTCCACTGGCGCGCATGCCATTGGAGATGCCAGCCGTTTGATTATGTTCGGTGATGCGGATGTCATGGTGGCAGGCGGGGCTGAAAGCTCAATCTGTGAAATTGGCATCGCGGGCTTCAACGCATGCAAAGCGCTGTCGACCAAAGGTGAATCCGATCCCACCAAAGCCAGCCGCCCCTATGATATTGACCGAGACGGATTTGTGATGGGCGAGGGGGCCGGTGTTGTGGTTCTTGAAGAGCTGGAGCACGCTAAGGCGCGCGGCGCGAAAATCTATGCAGAAGTTCTGGGCTACGGAATGTCAGGCGATGCCTATCACATCACCGCGCCTTCTGAGACTGGTGAAGGCGGCGAGCGCTCTATGCGGGCCGCTTTGAAAAACGCAGGTCTTCAGCCGTCAGATATCGATTACATCAACGCCCATGGGACCTCGACCATGGCCGACACCATCGAATTGGCCGCTGTTGAGCGGTTGTTGGGTGATTCTGCATCGCGTGTCACCATGTCTTCAACAAAATCCTCGACCGGGCATTTGCTAGGGGCTGCAGGGGCTATTGAGGCTATTTTTAGCATTCTGGCGATCCGGGATCAAGTGGCGCCGCCGACGATCAACCTCGACAATCCAGCCGTTGAGACTTTGATTGATCTGGCGCCCAACGTGAAAGTAGAGCGGGACATCACGATTGCGCTGTCAAATTCCTTTGGATTTGGCGGTACCAATGCCAGTGTTGTTTTCGGGAAATATAAGTAACATGTGGCGGAACATCGCTTCCAATGCTCTTACGATTTTTGTTGTGGTATTATTCCTGCTTGGCGGATTAATAACTTTGCTGAAATCTCAATATTACAAGCCGGGCCCCTTGGCGGAAGCTATTTGCCTGAAGGTTGAGCCGGGCAGTTCCATGTCCAGAGTTGCTGGGCAATTGAGTGTGCAAGGGGCCGTGACAAGTCAAAAACTGTTTCATGTTGGTGTTGATTACACTAATAAATCTGGAGATTTGAAGGCTGGCAGTTTTCTTATTCCTGCGGCGGCTTCCATGGCTGAGATTGCCGACCAAATCACCACCAGTGGGCGTAATACATGCGGCACGGAAGTAGTGTACCAGGTCGGTGTGACTCGCACCACAGTATTGGTGCGTGAACTGGATCCTGCCACTAATGCCTATAAAGACGTTGTGCGCTTCAATCCGGCTGATGATGCTATTCCTGACGCTTATTCTCGTGTGGTAACGCTCAATGATACCCGCATGCGGGTGGCGGCCTCCGAGGGCACCACCAGCTGGCAAGTTGTGGAAGCGCTGAAATCGATTGATATTTTGACCGGAGATATCCCGGAAGTGCCCGCCGAAGGGTCTCTGGCGCCTGACAGCTATGAAATAAGAACTGGTGATCTGCGGGTTGATATCCTGTCCAGAATGGCGTTGGCACAAGAAGGTCGCTTGGCAGATGTTTGGGCCACACGCGATGACACAACACCTGTCGAAACTATTGACCAGCTTTTGGTGCTTGCCTCAATTATCGAAAAAGAGACCGGGGTCTTTGATGAGCGGTTTCAGGTGGCCTCGGTGTTTGCCAATCGTTTGGACAAGGGCATGCCGTTGCAAACCGATCCAACTGTTATTTATGGCATTACTTTGGGCAAAGGCCCCTTGGGCCGTGGCTTGCGCAAAAGTGAACTGCGCCGTGATACCCCTTGGAACACTTATGTGAACCGGGGCTTGCCGCCAACACCCATTGCCAATCCCGGCCTTGCGAGCCTTCAGGCCGCTGTTTCCCCGACGGAGACGGATTATATATTTTTTGTTGCCGACGGCACGGGCGGTCATGCTTTTGCTGTGACCCTCAAAGAGCACAACCGCAACGTCGCGGCTTGGCGCAAAATCGAAGTAGAGCGTAACCAATAAGCGCGCGTGACCTCCGCTGGTCCGGTGGCGCTGTTCATAGATTTGCCCCTCATAACGGGCTCTCAAACCCAGCATGTGCCCTATTTGGCCGTCACTGCGGATACATGGTCGGGACTCTATCGCGGCTTATTCGTCTGGACATGACGCTGATTACAGGCTCAACACCCTTCTGTCGTGGGCCGCAATCCTTTGGGTGGGGGAACCCAAACGCCACTTCGGGCGCCAGCCCGGGTGTTGTGGACTGTGGGGCCGCGCTGAAGGTGGATCTGACGCGGTGCGCGGTCGAGTGTGAGTGTGCAGCGGCTTTTGCCGGGGCCAAATCTCGCCGCGATTGGAGATAAATCGCAGGACAATTGTGAGGTGTTTCAATTTCAAACGGCCGATCTTTTGTCGCCGAATGCCTACGTCCTGTCACGGGGGCTGCGCAGTCAGTTGGGCAGTGACGTTTCGATGCCCAAAGTTTGGCCCGCTGGCTCTTATTTCGTTTTGCTGAACGGCGCGCCAAAGCAGGAGAATATTCCGGCCTCGGTGTGCAATGTTTAGCAGTATTTCACAATTGGTCTTGCATCGAGGCGGTATTCGGATTTGAGCTATAACTCAGTCAAGACCACCTTGCGCAGGCAACGGGCTGCGCCACAATGCGCCAGTTCATGTGAGTGCCGCCCATCAGGGGTAGGATATCATATTCTCTTGGATTCGGCCGGCGCGCATTGATGGGACCCCTGGGAATTGGCAGAAATACCCCTGTCAGAAATCGCAGAGCGCTATCTTGTGAAGGTCTTTTCGGGCGCTACTGTTTTGCGGGACGTAAAGGTGAGCGTTCCCAATTGGGGCTATGAGGCTGCCATGATCGCTCAGGATGCTGCCGCTGGCCAATGTGAGGTGCAAATTGCACAGATATCAGACAGTTTTAGGTTGGGGCTGTATCGCCAGCAAAGCTTTATTGTTTAACGCCTATTGTTGAAAATCTTTGCAATCCTCATATCTTGTTGATACCGAGGGAGCTAAATTGAGGGATAAGACTATGGCACAGACTGCTTTAGAATTTGGAACATTGGACCCGGTTTGGGATAAAATGGTACTGGAAGCGCAATGCGCGTTGAAAAAAGAGCCGCTATTGGGAGCGATGATCCATTCTAGCATTCTGCATCACAGTTCGCTGGACAGTGCGCTGTCGTACCGTATCGCGTTAAAATTAGCCTCATCGGAGATGCCGGAGCAAATACTGCGCGAAATCTCGGATCATGCGATCAAAGAGGGTGGTTTGAGCGCGTTTTCGCGGGCAGATCTTGTGGCGGTACGCGACCGCGATCCGGCGTGCCACAACCTGACCCAACCTTTGTTGTTTTTCAAAGGGTTTCAAGCTATTCAAGCTTACCGTGTTGGCCATTTCCTTTGGATGTCTGGCCGCAAAGATTTGGCCTATTTTTTCCAATCGCGCATCTCAGAAGTCTTTGGGATTGATATTCACCCCGCGGCGATGATTGGCAAAGGGTTGATGATTGACCATGCCCATTCCATCGTAATTGGTGAAACAGCGGTTGTGGGCAACAATGTCTCCATGCTGCATTCCGTGACCCTAGGCGGTACTGGCAAGCAAGATGATGACCGCCATCCTAAAATTGGCAACGGTGTCATGATTGGGGCAGGAGCTAAAGTTTTGGGCAACATCAAAGTGGGCCATTGCAGCCGCATTGCGGCGGGCTCGGTGGTGCTGCATGAGGTGCCACCGTGCAAAACAGTAGCGGGTGTTCCTGCCAAGATCGTAGGCAATGCGGGCTGTGACCAGCCTTCGGTGATGATGGACCAACTTTTGGGATAAATGAGCCTTATGAAGTTAAAAAACCCGGCTGCAGAGTGTTCTGCGCCGTAATTTTTTGTTGTGATCTGTGCTTTATACCAGCATAGAAAGCGGGTTTTCAAGATAATTTACAATCTCATTGAGCAATTCAGCGCCCAAAGCTCCATCAATCACCCGGTGATCTACAGACATGGTTACTGACATGACAGTTGCCACCGACAGGCTACCGTCGTCGAGCACGACAGGGCGTTTTTTACCAGCGCCCACAGCCAAGATTGCACCTTGTGGTGGGTTGATCACGGCGTCAAAATTGTCGATGCCCATCATGCCAAGGTTGGAGATTGAGAAGCTTCCACCTTGATATTCATGCGGCGCCAATTTGCGATTACGCGCCCGAGCGGCCAAATCTTTCATCTCAACAGCCAGCTGCGACAAGGGTTTTGCCTCAGCGTCTTGCAAGACAGGTGTGAACAAGCCACCTTCAATGGCCACGGCCACAGAAATATCTGACGCTTCCATCTGCAGAACCCTATCACCGGCCCAAACGGCATTGGCAGTAGGTACTTTTTGCAGCGCAAGTGCGCAGGCTTTGATAATAAAATCATTTACGGAGGTTTTAACTCCACGGGCCTCTAGACCTTTATTGATCTCACCGCGCACCCGAAGAAGCTTGTCCAACCGAATGTCCCGGCGCAGGTAGAAATGCGGGATGGTTTGCTTGGCTTCGGTCAGACGGGAGGCAATGATCTTGCGCATACCGTCAAGCGGCACAGTTTTGAACCCGCGACCTTGATAAATGGCTTCAACAGCGGCTGCATTGGCCGATGTTGGCATGGTCACGGCAGATACAGGAGCCGCCGCAGCCGCAGGGGCGACAGCAGTGCTCAGGTCTGCTTTAACGATGCGGCCCTTAGGGCCGGATCCGGTGATGGCGGTTAAGTCCAAGCCGTTGTCTGCCGCGATACGCCGCGCCAACGGAGAGGCGAAGATGCGGGTCCCGCTTGCGGCCACAGGGGCTGCAGGCGCAGGAGCTTGCACAGCAGGCGCTGCCATTACGTCAGCGGCCACTGCAGCCGGGGCTGACGGTGCAACAGTCGCATCTGTGGCATCGCCCTCTTCGAGCAAAATCGCAATTGCAGAGTTTACTTTCACATTGGCCGTACCTTCGGCGACCAAGAGCTTGCCGATGATGCCTTGGTCAGCGGCTTCAAACTCCATCGTGGCTTTGTCTGTTTCAATTTCGGCCAACAGATCGCCGGATTGGACCACATCGCCTTCTGACACCAGCCATTTGGCAAGGGTGCCTTCTTCCATAGTCGGCGACAGGGCAGGCATAAGAATTTCAAGTGCCATGGGGCGCTCCTTAACGATAGAGGACTGATTTAGCGGCGGCCATCACGTCTTCTGTGGTGACCAAAGCTAATTTTTCGAGATTGGCGGCATAGGGCATTGGAACATCCTTGCCTGTACAATTGATCACAGGCGCGTCGAGATAATCAAAAGCCTCTTGCATCAGCACGGACGAGATATGACTGCCGATGGAACACACCGGAAAACCTTCTTCAATGGTGACGCAACGGTTGGTTTTCTTAACCGAATTCACAACTGTTTCTGTGTCCAACGGCCGCAAACAACGCAGATCAATCACTTCAACGCTCACACCCATTTCCATCAATTTATCAGCGGCTTGCAAGGCGTATTTCATGCCAATACCGAAGCTCACAAGTGTAATGTCATTGCCTTCGCGCCAGATACGTGCCTTGCCTAAAGGCACGGTGTAATCGGGCAGATCTGGCACATCGAAGCTTTGGCCGTAAAGGATTTCATTTTCTAAAAAGATAACTGGGTTTGGATCACGAATAGCGGATTTCAACAGCCCCTTCGCGTCAGCGGCTGAATAGGGCTGCACAACTTTCAGGCCGGGAATATGCGCATACCATGCGGCGTAATCTTGGCTGTGTTGCGCGCCCACTCGGGCAGCTGCGCCATTAGGACCACGAAACACCATAGGCGCGCCCATTTGGCCACCAGACATATAGAGCGTCTTGGCTGCTGAGTTGATGATTTGATCCATCGCCTGCATTGCGAAGTTAAAGGTCATAAACTCAACAATTGGTTTTAAACCACCAAAAGCAGCACCCACCGCGATGCCAGCGAAGCCGTGCTCGGTGATAGGGGTGTCGATGACGCGTTTGGAGCCAAATTCGTCCAACATACCTTGCGAGATTTTATAAGCACCTTGGTACTCGGCCACTTCTTCGCCCATCAGATAGACGGTTTCATCTCTGCGCATCTCTTCAGACATCGCCTCGCGGATGGCTTCGCGGACGGTTTGAGATTTGAACGTGGTGCCGTCGGGCAGGTCTTGCTCGACAATATTGCCTTGCTTGGGAGCCTGTGCCGTCGACGGCAGTGCGGCCGCAGCGGCAGTTCGGGCTGGGGATGCCGTCGCAGGAACCGCGTCTGACAGGCTCTCGCCCTCTTCGAGCAATATGGCAATCGCGGAGTTCACCGCCACCGCCGCAGTGCCTTCAGCGATCAACAGCTTGCCGATTATCCCTTCATCGACCGCTTCAAATTCCATTGTGGCTTTGTCGGTTTCAATTTCAGCCAAAATATCGCCTGAACTGACTTTATCACCTTCTGCCACCAGCCATTTGCCCAATGTTCCTTCTTCCATGGTTGGCGAGAGAGCGGGCATTAAGATTTCAATAGCCATGGTTTAAGCCTCCGCCTGTGCATAAATATCTGTCCAAAGTTCTTCGAGAGCCGGTTCCGGGCTCTCTTTTGCGAATTCGGCGCTTTGGTTGACTACGGCTTTTATCTTTTTGTCGATGGCCTTCAAATCATCCTCAGTGCAATGTTTGCCGGTCAACAGCAGATCGCGCACATGCTCAATCGCGTCTTTTTCTTCACGCACTTTTTGAACTTCTTCACGGGTACGGTATTTGGCAGGGTCAGACATCGAATGTCCACGGTAACGATAGGTTTTGATCTCAAGGATATAAGGGCCTTTGCCTGAGCGGCAATGAGCCACAGCGGTTTCGCCAGCGGCTTTCACGGCCAGAACATCCATGCCATCAACGGCTTCTCCAGGAATGCCAAAGGCGCGCCCACGTTCGTAGATTTCAGCAGAAGAGGTGGAGCGTTGCTGCGATGTGCCCATGGCGTATTGGTTGTTTTCAATAACGAAAATCACTGGCAGGTCCCAAAGAGCGGCCATGTTAAACGTTTCATAAACCTGACCTTGGTTGGCAGCGCCGTCGCCAAAATAAGCAAATGTCACGCGGCCATTGCCGTGGTATTTATCTGCAAAAGCCAAGCCCGCACCGATTGGCACTTGAGCGCCGACAATGCCGTGGCCGCCGTAGAAATGTTTCTCTTTCGAGAACATATGCATCGAGCCGCCTTTGCCTTTAGAATAACCGCCGCTGCGGCCAGTCAGCTCAGCCATAACGCCATTTGCTTCCATACCACAGGCCAACATATGGCCATGATCGCGGTAAGAGGTGACGCGCTTGTCGCCATCTTCTGCTGCGGCTTCCAAACCTACAACAACCGCTTCTTGTCCGATATAAAGGTGACAAAATCCACCAATGAGGCCCATGCCGTAAAGTTGGCCAGCTTTTTCTTCAAATCTTCGGATGAGTAGCATCTCGCGGTAGAAATGCATCAGATTGTCTTTTGAGACATTTGCCTTGCTTGTTTTTTTAGCCGCCATTAGGACCTCATTAAAAATAGTTTAGCGTTAAACTACCTTATATCACATAAGCATACGAAATGGGAACGATTTATTTTAAGAGGATTTATTATTAATTTTTTCAAAGTGTTAGGTGAGTTGTTACTGGATCACGATTTCGTCAGGCCGGATGAAACCTAGAATGTCTCGGGCTTGCTGGTCCAAAAGGTCAAGGTCGAGATAGTGATCTGACAAGCGCAAAGTCTTATTTTCCTGCAGGGCGATGGATATTTGAAGCTGTTCTAAATTCCGCCTTAGGGCATTGGATTCAGCCTGATATTCAGCCCGACGCAAAACCCCATAATCCCCTTGGATTGCAGAAAACACGAAATATGCCGCCAAAGTGAGCGACACAAAGGTCACGGCCAATGGACCAACCGGGGGGGTATTACGATGAAACATTTTCTGCCTTCTGCCTCTTATGGGCTTTGGAGCAGTATTACATATTGATTTGGTGTTGTGAATCCCCTGCTTCGTATTTTATCCAGAAATTGACGCTTGGTAGATGCCATCAATCGTTTGGCTCAAAAGCTCGTCAAACTTTACATCACTTTGCTGTGCTGACAGCCCTTCGGTGAGCGCGCGTGAGAAGCTGGCGATCATGGATTTATTTTGCGCCAATCGTCCATTGGCCTCGGCTCTGCTATACCCGCCAGAAAGCGCCACAACGGACAGAACCCGTGGATGTTGGCACAGGTCGAGATATTGATTGGTAAACTCTGGCAACGTGAGCTTGAGCATAACAAATTGATCGGACGGTAAGTTGTCCAAATGCTCCAAAATCGAAGCGCGCAGCAGTGTTTCAGCTTCGGCCTTATCTGCTATGGAGATGGTCACCTCTGGCTCAAGAATTGGCATCAAGCCGTGCGCGGTGATTTGCGCGCCGATTGCAAATTGTTGATCCACCACCTGATCAATACCCTTGCGATTAGCCGCATGGATGACCGACCGCATTTTTGTTCCAAACACACCAAGGCCTGTAGCGCGTTCCAGAAGTGCTGCTAGATCTGGGATTGGTTTAAGGAGCTGCACATCCTCAGCTGTGTCGAGTAGGCCTTTGTCGACCTTCAAAAACGGCACAACTCCACGGTCTTGCCAGAGATAGCTTGGGGCCGATTTGCCGGCGAATTCACGGCCCATCGTGTCCTCAAATAAAATAGCTCCTACAACCTTTTTACCGTTAAAATCAGGGGATCTAACGATTCGGGCGCGCATCTCATGGATCAGGTCATACATATCAGCGTTAGAGGCAAAGCCATCCGGGCCGATGCCATATGCCGCCAGAGCTTTGGGGGTTGAGCCGCCACTTTGGTCCAGCGCCGCGATAAAGCCTCGGCCCGCGCGAATTAAGTCTGTTTGTGCTTGATTTGACATGTCATAAACCCACCCAAAGTTGAAGCTCTGGGTCCGGTTTAGGGGGCTTGTATCAAAGCTTCAATATTGGTGGCGCTAACGGTCTGAAATTAAATTAGCCTATGTACTCAGCGCCGCGACGCCGGGCAGGTCTTTGCCCTCCATCCACTCTAGAAACGCGCCGCCTGCGGTTGAAATATAGGTGAAATCCTCCGCCGCCCCAGCTTGGTTTAAGGCGGCCACAGTGTCTCCGCCCCCAGCCACAGAGATCAGCTTGCCCATTTTTGTGAGCGTGGCTGCGGCCTGTGCTGCGGTGTTTGTGGCGCGGTCAAAAGGCACGAGCTCAAAAGCCCCGAGTGGGCCGTTCCAAATCAAAGTGCGCGCTTGCGCAAAGCATGCGCCAATCCGAGCTACGGTTTCGGGGCCTGCGTCCAAAATCATCGCATCAGCTGAGCAGGCGTTGACTTCGACAGTTTTGTGATCTGCATTGGCGGCAAAGCTGCGTGCGACCACGACATCAGAGGGCAAGATGATCTCACAGCCGGATATTTCGGCGTTGGCCAAAATGCTGCGCGCGGTGTTGGCAAGATCATGCTCACAGAGGCTTTTGCCCACATCATGGCCAAGCGCTGCCAAAAACGTATTGGCCATACCGCCGCCGATCACCAGATGATCCACTTTACCGACCAAATTTCCGAGTAAATCCAGCTTTGACGAGACTTTTGCTCCCCCCACAACTGCCACAACAGGCCGCTGTGGCGCACCCAAAGCTGCCTCCAGTGCGTCCAGCTCTTCGGCCATCAACCGGCCGGCACAGGCAGGTCGCAGGCGGGCAAGGGCCTCGGTGGAGGCATGGGCGCGATGCGCCACTGAAAAGGCATCATTGCAATAGATATCACCCAAATTGGCCAAACGTTGGGCTAAAGCTGGATCATTTGCCTCTTCGCCGGGTTCAAATCGGATATTTTCGATCAAAACCACTTGGTTCTTGGCAAAGGCGATGGTCTCGCGGGCTTCATCGAGCGTGGTGAATTTCACCGGCACACCAAGAGCAGCCTCAAGGGCTGGCAGGGTGACTTTGAGCGACATCTCCGGCACGGGCTTGCCTTTTGGGCGGCCAAAATGAGCGATCAACACAGGAGTGCCACCGGCTTGCAATATATGGCGCACTGTGGGGACGATGCGGTCAATTCGCGTGGTATCGCTGACTAGCCCGTTTTCAACCGGCACATTTATGTCGACACGCGTCAACACGTGTTTGCCCAATAGGTCCAGGTCGTCCAGTGTTTTCCAGTTCATACTCTCGCTCCTGAATTGGTTGCCCTGTTAACACCCGATATAGCACGAATGGTCAACCGGTTGGGCCTTTTCCTTTGCTGCAAATCTCATTAAGTTAACCTGCAAATGAAAAGGAGCGCCCCAATGGCCGAAATTAAAGATCCCGAAAATACAATCTTGATGGAACTCAAAGATGGTATCGTGACTATCGAACTTTTGCCTGATGTGGCGCCGCTGCATTGCGAGCGGATGAAAGACCTCGTGCGCACTGGGCAATATGATAATGTGGCGTTTCACCGGGTGATTGATGGTTTCATGGCGCAAACTGGCGACGTTCAGAACGGCAACATGGAAAACAATTTCAACCTGCGTGCTGCTGGCACTGGCGGGTCAAGCTTGCCAAATGTTCGGGCGGAATTCTCCAAGCTACCTCATGATCGCGGCACCATTGGTGCGGCCCGTTCGCAAAGCCCTGATTCTGCCAACAGCCAATTCTTCATCAACTTCTCTGACAATAACTTCCTGAACGGTCAGTACACTGTTTATGGCCGGGTTACTTCAGGCATGAAACACGTGGACGCGATCACCCGTGGTGAGCCTGCGGCCAGTCCTGACCGCATGATCAGCATGAAGGTCGCAGCAGATGCATAGGCTTGCAGTTCTTCTGGCCTTGATGGCGGGCCCGGCATTCTCCGCCGGTCTTGAAATCGGAGTGACGGGTGAAAGCGTGAATGGCACGATCAAGATCGACCTGCTGGAAGATGTGGCTCCTTTACATGTAGCGCAAATCACCGCGCTTGCAGCCGATGGCGTTTATGATGGCGTGGTCTTTCACCGCGTGATCAACGGCTTCATGGCACAGACTGGTGATGTGAAGTTTGGCAAAGATCCAAGCGACACGTCACGCGCAGGCATGGGCGGATCTGATCTTGCGAATATCCCGGCTGAGTTTTCCGACGTTCCGTTTGATCGTGGGATCGTTGGCATGGCCCGTTCGCAAAGCCCTGATTCTGCCAACAGCCAATTTTTTATTATGTTTACAGAAGGTCACTTCCTGAACAATCAATATACGGTTGTGGGACGTGTGACCGAAGGCATGGATGTGGTCGACGCGCTGAAGCTAGGGGATTCCCGTTCCGGTGCCATCAGTGGGCAGCCAGACGTGATGCAAACGGTGACTGTGATCGACTAAGGCCACAGGCGTTCAAACTGAAAAGGCGCGAGGGATCATCTTTCCCGCGCCTTTTTCTCTCCGATGCAAACCGGCTGTCTTACCCATCAAAATCCGCAAGTTCGGTGAGGCGTAGGGCTTCAGCGCGCAGTTTTGCTATGGTGGTCAAATTTACGGTATCTGCCGCAAAGCCTCCCCAGCTCTGTACCAATGGATCTGCTTGAGTGCCGGGTGCAATTGGGTATTCGAAATTGTCAGCGGCATAAATTTCTTGCGCTTTCGGTGAGGCCAAAAATGCCATAAGCCGGATTGCATCGTCGCGGTTGGGCGCAGATTTTGTTAGGGCCATGCCGGAGACATTCACATGCGTGCCCGCGTCTTCAAAGATGGGAAATTCGACTGAGACGCTGTTGGCCCAATCCTGCTGCTGAGGATCTGCCAGCATTTGGCCCATGTAATAGGTATTGCCAAGAGCGATATCACATTCTCCAGCCCAAATTGCTTTTACTTGTGCGCGGTCATTGCCCTGTGGTTTGCGGGCCAGATTGGATTTTACGGCTTTGAGCCAGTCCAATGTCTCCGCTTCGCCGTGATGGTGCAGATAGGCGGCGGTCAGAGCTAACATGTAAGAATGCGTACCGGAGCGGGTGCAAATGCGGTCTTTCCACTTAGAATCGGCCAAATCCTCATAGGTTGTAACCTCGTTAGGGGCGACACGGTCTTTGGAGGCATAGATAATACGGGCCCGCGTGGTGAGACCAAACCAATGGTTTTCTGGGTCTCTGAACTCGGCGGGGATATTGTTTGTTAGAGCGTCGTTTTGCACGGGCTGGGTGAGCCCTGCATCCTTGACGCCATGAAGCCGTGAAATATCAACGGTGAAAACCAAATCTGCAGGGGAGCGGCGACTTTCCGCGCGCAGGCGTTCAATCAACCCCTTGTTGAGAAAAGCTACATTGACCGCCACACCCGTCTGGGCCGTGAAAGCATCCATAAGCGGCTGGATAAGTGCAGGCTCACGATAGGAATAGACATTCACCTCTTGCGCCACGGCTGTACTGGCGAGGGTCAGGGCGCAAAGGGCGAGGGCGGGTGTTGGTCGGGTCATGATTGTCTCCAAGTTTGATGGCGAATCAATACCTGAGTGCTTTAGTTAGGTCAATATCCGAGTCTTTTACTAAGATATTTTCCTCGCGCTTCACCTCATCCCAAAGCGCATCCATTTCTGCGAGGTTTGAGCGCGCAGGGGCGCTTCCTTTTGCATGAAGTTTATCTTCAATTGAATTGAATCTACGATAAAATTTATAATTTGCATCACGCAGTGACTGCTCGGGGTCAATCTTCATATGCCGGGCTAGATTGGCCATGACAAACAGCAGGTCCCCGAATTCTTCATGTTGATGTTCGGGGTTGTCTGCTTCGGTCAACTCTAGAATCTCTTCTCGGACCTTGTCTAGGACCTGATCTATTTCGGGCCAGTCAAAGCCCACCCGCGCCGCGCGTTTCTGGAGTTTGACCGCCCGGGTCAGCGCAGGCAATCCAAGAGCCACCCCGTCCAAAGCGCGGGTTTGATCGGCATTGGCACGCTCTGTAGCCTTGATGGCTTCCCAATCAATGGTTTGTTGATCTGAGGATTTATCGCGGGACTGATCGCCAAAAACATGCGGATGCCGCGCCACCATTTTGTCACTGATTGCATCGGCCACGGACTGAAAAGTAAACAACCCATCTTCCTCTCCAATGGCGGTGTGATAAACAGTTTGCAGCAACAAGTCCCCCAATTCACCTTTGAGATCATTCATATCTCCTCGGTCAATCGCATCCGCGACCTCATAGGCTTCCTCTATGGTATAGGGGGCAATGGAGGCGAAGGTTTGCTCGATGTCCCAAGGACAGCCGGTCAGCGGGTCGCGTAGGCGTCGCATGATGTGCAACAACCGCTCAATACCACCGTCTTCTGCATGCACTAGATCGTCATTGTCCATTGCGTTGCTCCTTTATTTCCGGTTTCTTGTCGCTATAAGGAGCTAGCCCATGCCAATCGTCAACCGCATCGCTGAATTTGCTGAAGATATGAAAGTTTGGCGCCGTCATTTGCATCAAAACCCTGAGCTGGGATTTGACTGCCATGAGACGGCGGCCTTTGTTGTGGCGCGGTTACAGGAATTTGGGATCACCAAAATTCACTGTGGCATTGCACAATCCGGTGTTGTTGCTCTTATCCACGGTTGTACTCCGGGTCCGGTGATTGGGCTGCGCGCCGACATGGATGCGCTGCCAATTGAGGAGGCGACAGGGGCTAATTATGCCAGCCTTGTGCCGGGAAAAATGCATGCCTGCGGGCATGATGGCCATACAACCATGCTTTTAGGCGCGGCGCGCTATCTGGCGGAGACACGCAATTTTTCAGGCACAGTGGCGCTGATCTTTCAGCCAGCCGAAGAGAATGGTGGCGGCGGCGAGGTTATGGTGCAGGAG
>Ga0075118_10000864_pt1 | contig 24652 bp, 23 predicted proteins | sample AntAceMetag02UKE_FD_69794 | JGI IMG/M metagenome (GOLD analysis project Ga0075118, IMG submission 69794) | Saline lake microbial communities from Ace Lake, Antarctica - Antarctic Ace Lake Metagenome 02UKE | ecosystem: Environmental > Aquatic > Non-marine Saline and Alkaline > Saline | place...
GGAGGCAATGGCCATGGCTTTTCGGGCTATTTCCTCAGCGCTGAAGTCTGTTTCCTGAAGCCCACGGGCTGCGGCAAGGGCGAAGTTCCCGCCAGACCCAATTGCAGCAATGCCGTGCTCTGGTTCCAACACATCGCCAGCACCTGTGATGATCAGCAACTCAGCGCCATCGGTGACGATTAACATTGCCTCCAGCTTTTGCAGATATTTATCAGTGCGCCAATCTTTGGCGAGCTCAACGCAAGCGCGCTGGAGCTGGCCGGGCGTGGCTTCAAGCTTGCCCTCTAGGCGCTCAAGCAAGGTAAAGGCATCTGCGGTAGAGCCCGCAAAGCCAACCACAACATCATTTCCACCCGGCGACAGCCGCCGAACTTTACGTGCCGTGCCTTTTATTACCGTGGGGCCAAGGCTGACTTGGCCATCACCGGCAACCACAACTTGATTGCCTTTGCGCACGCCAAGGATCGTTGTGCCATGCCAACCGGGGAACTTTGTATCGCTCATGTGCCTCTCCTCAATATGGAAGCTATATGGCAAAAGCATGTGCTTGCAACAAGTGCAAGAAAAAAGGCGCCCAGAGGAGCGCCTGTTCTCTTATATTAACGCAAGTCTTAAATAGCGTCTTCGATCCAACTCTTCAGCGCTGCCTTTGGTGCGGCGCCGGTTTTGTTAGAGATCACTTGGCCATCTTTGAACAAAAATAAGGCCGGAATACCGCGGACACCAAGGGCGGCAGCTGCTGATGGGTTGCTGTCAACATCAACTTTCACAACTTTGATTTTTCCTTCCATCTCGGTAGAGAGCTCTTCCAACGCGGGGCCAATTTGCTTGCAAGGACCACACCATTCAGCCCAAAAATCTACAACAACGGGCAGGTTAGACTCTTTGACGATGGCATCAAAAGTTGCATCGGTAGCGGCTACTGTGGCCATGAGATATACTCCAAATGTGATAAGATTTAACCCAAGATTTAGAGTTGCAAACGCCCAGCGTCAAGCAGATGGTGTGTTTTGGAGCGAGGAAATCACGAGATGATGCGGTAGCTGCATCAGATACTGTGATTTTGTCCATAAAACAGCGGTTTCAATCTCATGGTCTGGAAAAACCTGTGACAATGCTGATGCATAGGCCCCCATTTGACGCAATATACTTTCAGGAACCTGATCTGGAGTTGCGGGAACCACTTGGTTCGTTTTGAAATCTACTGCCAGAACCTTTTGAGCAGATATGATCAACCGATCTATGGAGCCTTGGATCGCATCACCACCCAATTCAGGCAAATGCGCGGTGATATCCACCTCTGCCAAACTTTCAGGCGAGAATATATGCGCAAGATCTGGATGAGCGAGAAGGCCCGTTGCCTCCCTCAACGCGGCAGCAAAAATGTCGGCATCAATCAAACGAGCTGTAACACCAGACCATGTTGATTGCTTTGTATTCGGCAGAACCTCCAACAACAGGTGAACCGCAGTGCCCAAGCGCAGTGCGTCAGGGTTGGGCTGAGCCAACCCACCTGAGACCACCTTTTCGCCGCCGAGCTCTGAGGGAGCGCGCGGGACGATTGGCCAAATTTGGGCGGTGGTGGACGGTGTCACCCAATCGGGCACCATGCAAGCGTCCCGTGTTGTGGTGTTCACCCCTTTCAGCTCTCCCGCCAGCCAAGGAATAGGTTCATATCGCAATCCAACACCAGCGGCCGTGATCAGCGGCGCAGCTTCCTTGGTGAGGGCCGCTGCATGAATTGCATTGTACCAACAATCATGCCCCTCTTTGATGTAGCCCGAGCCCATGACGATCAGCCAACTTTCCGCACGAGTGAGTGCCACATATAAAAGTCTGTCGCGCTCTTCCAATTGACGTGACTGTAGCGCATCCAATGTGGGGGTGATAACGTCGGGAATGAACTTTGAATTTGGCTTCCAGACCGCAAGGCCACGATGATCTATCACGTCTCGGGTTTTTGGAGCTTTGCGCGCGGCCGTATCTGGCAAAATGACGATAGGGGCCTCTAACCCTTTTGCGCCATGAACGGTCATTACTCTTATTTTGTCGCCAACACTGTCCATTTGCCGCTTAATCTCAAGATCGTCCGTATCAAGCCACACCAAAAACCCGGTGAGGCTGGGCACACTTCCGCGCTCATAGGCCAAAGATTGGCTGACCAAAGCGTCAATGCCCTCGGCGGCCTCGTGGCCCAATTGTCCCAAAAGCGCAGAGCGTCCACCCTGGCTCGTTAAGATGTGTTCAATAAGTTCGAACGGTCGCTTGAAGTCTGCAAGATTGCGCAGCTCGGTTAAGCGCCTGAGGGTCTCGGGGAAATCTGTTTTTCGGTTTTGTAGGCTGCGCCACAAGAACGGGGAGTCCCGTCCCTGTGCGAGATTGAACATATCCTGTTCTGTCCAGCCAAACAACGGTGACTTTAACGCCTCAGCTAGAGACAGATTGTCTTCCGGGAGGGCCAAAAATGCGAGTAGAGATCGAATATCCTGTACCGCCAACTCAGCGGCTACTTTAAGCCGATCTGCTCCGGCGATGGGGAGACCCACCTCCTTACAAGCCCGATGAATTTCGCGAAATAATAGCTTTTGGCGGCCCTGAACCAAGATTAAAAAATCACCAGCTGTGATTTTCCGGCGGAACGGAACACCCTTTTGATCAAGCTGGGTCAGGGTTTCGGTTTCTATTAAATCTTGAATATGCCCAGCAAGCGCATCGGCCAATTGCTTGTCTTGGTGATCGGTGGACACTTCATCCACGGGATCTGTCCAGTGACGAATCTCAGCTTTTTCAGCTTTTTCAAACACAGGCCAAACATCAACGCGGCCGGGCAGTTCTGATTTGTAAGCCAAATGCTCCGACTGAGACCCCAAGCCGATCCGGTCGGCAAAGACCTGATCGACCAGCACCAAAATAGCTGGGGATGAACGGAATGAATAGTCCAGCGTGGTGGATTGAAACGGCTGACCAATCTCCAAAAGCTGTGCTGCAAATTGGTCGCGCATCCGATCAAAGCCCTCGGGATCAGCACCCTGAAAGGAATAAATGGATTGCTTTTTATCGCCCACCACAAAAATTGTGCGTTGCACATTTGCGCGCGCGCCTTGCCCCGAGGTGAATTCCTGCGCCAATAGTCGGATAACATCCCACTGTGCTGGGCTGGTGTCTTGAGCCTCATCCACCAAAATATGATCAATGCCGCCATCCAGCCGAAACAACACCCACGACGCCACACGTTCATCCAACAGCAGGGTGCGTGTGCGCAAAATCAGATCGTTGAAATCTAGAAAGCCGCGCGTTTGCTTGCGGTCATGGTAGCTTTGTAAAAACTCTGTTGCGAAATCATATAGGGCTTTAGTGCGTTGTGCAGAGCGCAGCGCCAACCGTCTTTGACGGCCAGCTTCAACCCGAATCATCAGCGCTTCAAGCTGTGTCATAAAGGGCAGCTCGGGCTGTATTTTCTTGGTGGGGAATTTCCCAATCTTTGCGGTGAAGGGCTCTGCGCCTGATTTGGTCAAAAAGACAGATTCCAAAACCGGCAAATCAGCCGCAGTCAAGCCTGATCCCTTGATTGCCTGCAAATTCACCCCGGCCTTGAAGTCATTGCCGGCCTTGGTCAGAAGCACGGCCCTAAGATCAAAAACGATTTTTGCATCACCTGGCAAAAAACAATCGGTCGTAAGGTCTTCGTCTCGATAGCCGGGCGCCAGATCAAACCCGCTCCAGATATCATCCTGTGTGGTCATATCTTCAAAAAGATGTGCCAAATCCAAGATAGCTCGTAGGACATCCTGCAATTCCATCCCGGTGAAATATTGTGCGATACCGTCGAAGCTGGACTGCTCAGCACCATCTGCAATAGCCTCAACCACCTCATCCAACAAAAGCTTTTGCGCGCGCTCGTCAATTTCAACAAACTGAGGGTTCACGCCGGCCTCCAGTGGAAATCTACGAAGGATGGAGGCGCAAAAGGAATGAATCGTTTGTATTTTCAACCCGCCTGGGGCCTCAATCGCACGGGCGAATAACGTGCGCGCACGATCAATATCGTCAGCATCAAGGCTGCGCTCAATGCCCAATTCTTGTAGCTCATCAATAAGTTCTGCATTGTCCAGCATTGTCCAGCGCCCCAAGCGCCGGAACAAACGATTTTGCATTTCAGAGGCAGCGGCCTTAGTGTAAGTCAGGCACAAAATGTTCTGTGGCATCACCCCATCAAGCAACAACCTTGCCACGCGGTCGGTCAGCACTCGGGTTTTTCCCGATCCCGCATTGGCGGCCAACCATGTAGACCGCGCCGGATGCGCCGCCTCGATCTGCCTTAAGCTTGCGTCGCTCAATTTCATTTTGACACCTTGAGTGAATGGGCTGGTTGGTTGGTGCTCCACTCGCCGTAGCGGGACAGATGGTCATAATCTGATACAGCGTCAGCCGTTAGCATGGCGCGCCGTGCCGCATAGCCTTGCTCAGGATCTTGATAAGTGGCTACCAACTCTGAAAATTCGGCCCAGACATCGGTTTCACCCATAGGGGCTGCCGCAACTTCGGGATCATTGCCAAGACCAATATAGGTGGCTCCGGCAACACGCAGTGCGCCAAGGCCTTCAAACCCGCCTTGGCGCAACATTTCAACCTCAAGCAACAGCTGCTTGTCGAAATGCAGTTGCTGGGCATTGCTCGGCGGCTGGCCGGTTTTATAGTCGTAAATATGAGCGGTGCCATCACGCAAAAGATCCACCCGGTCCGCTTTTCCAACCAAGGTAAACCCAAGGGCAGGCAGGGTCACCTCTCCCCAGATTTCAGTTTTTGAAGATAATAGCTGCGCCTGACGTTGCAGCTCGCCGACTACAAACCAATCCGCAAACCTAGCCACCCGTGCTTGCCACATCCGGCGCGCTGCTGGCCACGGGACCAACTCTTGAAGCATATCCGCAGACAAGCTTAGCAAAGCTGTTTTGGCAGTGGTGGCATCATCCCAAGGCCCGGCTTCGACAAAAGCCTCCAAAACGTGATGAATAACCGTACCGCGCAAGGGCACATCGGGAGACTTTGCCAGTGGATCTAAGCGCCTGAGGTTTAAGACGTGCTTGGCATAAATAGCATAGGGATCGCGAATAAGGTGTTTGATATCTGTCACAGCTAGTTTTGTGGGTCGGCTGTTAAGGGGTGGAGCGACGGAGGGGCGGACTGTGTGTTGCGGCGCTGTAGTGGCCTCAATGGCTTCAACCAAATCAAGCCAATAATCACCACGGCTGCACATATCTTTTACCCAAGACTCGCCATCGGGTTTTGGCAGGCCGTTCAACAGGTTTTCAATCCGGTTGAGCCAACGAGACGGCACCGTTTCCGCATCATCTGACCGCAAAGAGCGGGTTACCCAAACGGATTTGGCGCCAATAGCCTGTTGGAAATCATGGGCCGATAGGCCAATCCGCCGTTCAGGTAGCAGTAGTCCAGCCTGAAGCCGCAAGCTGCGGTTGAGCCAAGGGTCAGGTGCAGGCGGCTCGGGCCACGTCCCGTCATTCAGCCCTGCAAGGATCACGAGATCCGCACTTTGCACCCGTGCCTCAAGCGTGCCCCATATCAAGATATTGGGATGCGCTTGATTTTGATCGCGGGTTTCACCAGCGCTTAAGACACCGCGTAAAATCGCACTGTAGTCTAGAAGTTCTACATCACCCGCAGCGGGAGCATGTTGGGCCAAATCATCAATTGCCGATTTTGTGTCGCGCCCGGGGGCTTTCTGCCACAACTCACCCTCTGCGCCGGATGGTCCGTTTGACAGAGTGTTTGCCACCGCACAATGATGATCAAGCCAGCGGTCGAGTGGCTGGGTTCCTTTTGGCCATGTTGCAAATGCGCTGCCCACAATCCAATCGACCCATGGGCGATAGCGATCTTTGGCCTCAGCCCATTTGTAAAGCGCTTCGGGTGACAAGAATGCAGGGCCACTCCGGCGTAGATATAGCTCTAAATCACGGGTGTTAAGCAGGTGTTGGCCGCGGTCACACCCGCTGCCGGAATGGGCCAGCGGGTGTTTTAACAGCACCAGCAAGGCTTCAGAGGTTGTCTGTGGCTGGGCGAGATCCAAAACATGCAACAAAAACCGTCCCGGTGCCGTCAGGTTCAGCGGGATGCCGGCGCTGTCATCAGGGGTGATATTCCATGCAGAAAGAGCTGTTGCAATGCGGCGCGTTAGGTTTCGATCCGGTGTGATCACTGCGGCTGTTTGACCGTCATCAGCGGCTTGGCGCAATCTTAGGGCAATAGCCATGGCCTCAACCCTTTGGTTTGGGGCTTCAAGCCAAGTGATGTCACCCGTCGCTGCGTCAAGGTTTTCAAGCGATGGACCTTCTTGTCGCCAGTGGTGTGTGACTGGGGCGGGGCGCAGTGCCAAAGAGATGAGTTTGTTACGGGCAGGGGCCTCTGGTGGCGCAGAAGTCCAAGCTTCGACCTGATTTGGTTCAATCCCCAGCGATGTGAGCAGGCGCGAAAACCTATATTGAGGGTGATCCTCACTGGTTTTTGGATCGGCAAGCCTCTCCCACACGCGATTGGGCATATCAAAATCAAAACCTGGCAGAATGAGCGCGCCCTGTGGCAGGTGGGCAATGGCTTGCATCAGCCGAAAGGTGGTGCCACGTGATCCAGTTGAGCCGGCTAAAATTATCGGATGCTCTGGTGGCGATGTTTTCCAACCCTCTGTCAACGCCAAGACGCTGGCGCGTTGGCGGGTTTCCACATCTGGCGTGGCCCCATGCTCAAAATACCGCTGCACAATATTGATAAATTTAAGCGCCCTTTCCCAATGCCCGGAAACATCTGAGACATCGAGATTGGTGATGGCGTCGGGCTCAATACCTTCACCCTGCATCTCATCCATCAACGCCGCCAAGCTGTTGGCTAGATCAAACACCGCGCTGCGTGGGGCTAAGCCGTCAACTTGGCTGAGCAGCTGGCGCACTAATTGGGCAATTTCCAGGCGTCGCCGCAGGGCCGGGACCGGCATAGGTAGATCAATGAGCGTGGGGTGTTTGGCCAAATCCGTGACCAAATGAAGCTTGGGCATCAATCGCGCTGGGCCCTTGAGGAACAGTTCTGACAATCGCCGCTGCATCCGGCGAGTATTGACGTAAATCTCAACTCGAGCCCAATCTTCGGCCGGGCTGTGTTGCAATCTTTGGGTCAAACCCTCCAGCAATGTGGCTGGAAACTCCTGCCCGGAGTGAGTGCCGAAAATGCGCGGTAATCCGTGGTCGTTAAACATGTCGCCTGTCCAAAATTTCAGCGCCTAGGGCGATGTTTTCTGGCCTGCCGATGTCGCACCATTGGCCGGTATAGGCGGCCGCGCGCAGGGTGTCCCGCGCGATAAGTTGATCCCAAACGAGGTTTAGTGAAAAGGCTTCGGTGGCAATGCTTTCAACAGCATCTAGCTTAATGATTTGCACACCGAGGTAAACCCAATCTCCGCCGCGCGTGACGGTCCCGCAGCCTGCGACTGAGAAATCACCGGGCGCGGCGCGGCCCTGTACTTGATCAACTGGCGCACATAAAAGCAGAGCCTCGCAGTCATCCTGCCAGTGTTGAGCCAGGACCTCAAAGGGATTGGGTCCAGACCATATCGCATCACCATTGCTGGTAAAAATTACAGGACCTTCAAAATGCGAACGGGCATTCTTGAGGCCACCGCCAGTGTCTAAAATCTTTGTCTCATGTACTACGTTGACAGGCTTATCTTTCAGATGATCTCGAATCTTGTGGCCAAGATAGTGAGTATTCACGACAATTTTAGAGATGCCACCCGCTTGGGCAAGCTCAAGAGTGCGATCCAGCAGGCTTTGTCCAGCGACCGAGATCAGCGGCTTTGGCAGATCCGCAGTAAGGGGCTGCATCCGACTGCCAAAACCCGCGGCGAAGAGCATCAGTTCGTGGGGCGAGTTGCGCATTTTGCTCTCAATTTAGATCGCAGCTCTGGGCTGGGGGGTGGTAAGTTGGCACAGATCTTCGCCAAAGCTGCAAGGTCCGGGTGGCTCAGGTCTCGCCAAAGATTATCCCAAACATGGGGCATTAAATCAAGATATCCGGGCTTACCGTCGCGCAGGCAAAGGCGTGCAAATAAGGCTAAGACCCTTAGATTGCGTTGCGCGCTAAGGGTTGAAAAGGCATGTTCAAAGGTGTCGGCGCGTTGATAGTTTGCAGCGAGCTCTTGTTTGAGTTGGTGCGCCACGGCCGGAGCTAAACTCCGCCTTGCATCGTGTATCAAGGAGGCCGCATCGTACAGAGGGTGGCCAAGCCGCGCATCTTGAAAGTCGAGCTGACCCATTTGATCTAGGCCTGTTTCTTCGGGCCTATAGATCAGGTTTTGTGCATGGTAGTCGCGCAGTACCAAAACAGGATCGGACCAATCTAGGTTTTGCAGCTGCATGCGAAGTTCAGCCGCAACCGCAGCTGCAAGCTCTTGGTTGCAATACCACGCCAGGGTGATTTCTGCGCCTTTAGCCATATCGTCAGCCATATATTTTCCGACAGCTGTGGGGGGCGCAGTCTTATGCAATTTATCTAAAGCGGCCAGAGCGAGGCGGTATAGGCCCAGCTCCAGATTAGGTGATTGCTCGGCGAGGGTGAACAGCAGCCCATCGCCAAAATCTTGCATCAAGATGAGGCCCTGCTCGGCATTTTGGGCAAATATTTTTGGCGCTGGGAGACCACAGCTGATGAGGTGGGCTGCGATTTTGAGAAAGGGGCGGACATCTTCACCCATCGCAGGGTCGGCATCCATCAAAACAGCCTTATTGTTGGCTGAATCGACCAGCCTCTCATATCGTCGGTTGCCGGCGTCACCAGCCAAGGGTGCGCGTGTGGCCTTGGCCCAGCCGGTGGAGGTCAGAAATTCATGAATATCATCGGCCCGGGTCATGCGTGTGATCCTTTTTGCGCCAAGGTCTGGGAACAGTAACTCGTAAAGCGAATTTTCACAGGTGTGGGAGTGGGGAATGATGAGTGCTTAAGCATGTGGGCACAATAAGGCGGGCCGTGGGTGCTGCAAGAGGAAACTACGCGACAGATTTCTCTGTATGCGATTACAACTTGGTGCGTTTGGTGTCATCCGGTTCGATCAGTGTATATCGATCATGAAGTGGATGCAGCGCAGGGCGGGCCCGATTTAGAGATCACCCGAACGCCCCGGTTGGTGCGGTCCTCAAGCCCAGGTATAGTTACGCCTCCTGGCGAGGACTGTGCCGCATCTCTTTTAAGGCGCGATTAACTGCTCAACTAATTTCGATGGGCCTGTTTTTCCCAGTTGGTACATCCACGGCCTCCAGCTTTTGGCGTGTCCACACGCCACGAACCACAGCGCCGCGCAGCGGGTCGCCAGCTGAACCGTTTGAAAATTCTAATGCCGCACCTGAGCGTTCCAACAGTGTTTTTGCGATGAATAAGCCAAGACCCATGCCGTCATACCCCGGCCGGGCCCCATTTTTTTTGCTGCGTTTGCGGCGGTGGACAAAGGGATCTCCGATCCTATTTATAACCTGTGGTGCAAACCCTGGGCCATCGTCAAAAATTTTCACAAAAAGTTCGGTGTCGCTCCAGCTGATATCAATACGAACCTGAGTTTGAGCGAAATCGACGGCATTTTGGATCAAATTGCGTAGCCCATGAATCACCTCTGGTTTGCGGTAGGCCAGCGGCTGGTCCAAATCAAACTCGAGATTGCCGCCAAAAGTAAAAACCACATTTTTGCCGCGGCCCAGATGAGGTTCAGCGGCTTCGCGCACCAGGGCCGACCAAGGGGTGACGCGCAAATGTAAATCGTCTTTGCCCGCACGTCCCATGGAGCGCAAAATTTCGCCGCATCTTTCAGCCTGTTCTCGAATAAGTTGCGCATCTCCGTAAAGATCTTTTGTTTCTTTGAGCTCCTCCATCAGCTCAGCACTGACCAACTTTATAGTGGCGAGAGGTGTGCCTAGCTCATGAGCCGTGGCGGCCACAACGCCGCCAAGGTCGGTGAGCTTTTGTTCTCGGGCCAAAGCCATCTGCGTGGCCAAAAGCGCCTCAGACATGGAGGTCATCTCAGATGTGACGCGACGGGTGTATATGGAGATGAAGATAATGCCAGTGACGATTGCGACCCAAAACCCAAAGACAAAAACCACGGGCATTTCCAGCAAACTGTTGTTCGCGGTGCGTAAGGGTATGTAGGTCAAGCCAACGGTGCTGATCATTGCGATAGCACAGCTGGCTAATAAAAGCGTAGAGCGAGCCGGCAAAACGGTTGCGGCAATTGTGACTGGGGCTAAAATGAGCAGCGCGAACGGATTGTTAAGCCCGCCGGTGAAGGCCAAAAGAATGGACAGCTGCAAAGTGTCAAACACCAGGGTTGATACAGTTTCAGCCTCCGAGAGGCGCCTATTGTCTGGGAAGATAATAACGGCTAATAGGTTTGCTATGACTGATAGGCCAATCACAGCGGCACAGGGTCCCAGTGCAAGCTGTAGACCAAAAAGCTGTTTTCCCACGATCAATGCTAAGATCTGCCCGGCAATCGCAAACCACCGCACTGTGACAAGAGTGCGCAGCCGCATCCAGTTGCTGCGGGCGTTCTGGTCAATATAACCAATGCCGGATTGGGACATTTTATTGCTCCTGTGACGATCTGAAGCTTAACAAATCATAAGATATGTCATAAGCATTAAACTAGAAGATCACAGGGGGCCACAATGTCGTTACCGAAATTTGTATCCATTGCGGGCGCTGCGCTGATTGTGGCGCTGGGCGGTACGTTCTTGATTACTCAAATCATGGTGCCGGCAAAACGGTTTGAGGATTGTGTCGGCGGCGGAGTTGCCGGTGGTGCGATTGGGGGGCCGTTTGAGCTGATGGATCATAGGGGGCAGATGGTCACTGATGTGGATGTGTTGGATCAACCGGCGTTGGTTTATTTTGGTTATACCTTTTGTCCAGATGTTTGCCCAATGGACGTGGCGCGCAATGTGGTTGCTGTCGAAATATTGGCGGACCGTGGGCTGCAGGTGAAGCCCGTGTTCATTACAATCGATCCGGCGCGCGATACGCCAGAACATCTGGCGGATTTTGTCGCAAACAATCATCCTGATCTGGTTGGCTTGACGGGTACAGGTGAACGGGTAGCCAAAGCGGCGCGGTCCTATAAGGTCTATTATAGCAAGCAACCGGGCGATGATGAGGAGTATTATCTGATGGATCACTCCAATTTCACCTATCTTATGATGCCAGGTATTGGCTTTGTGGACTTTCTACGCAGTGATGTCTCACCGCAAAAAGTGGCCGATCGTGTGGCCTGCGTCATAAGGGCCGCTTGATACTAGCGTTCCGTGAACCATTTTGTTAGATTAAGACAAATCGGAGGGATCAGATCATGGCAACCGAACCGCTCGAAATTGGACAAGACAAAACTTTGCTTTTGGTAGATGATGACGAACCGTTTCTGAAGCGGCTCGCGAAGGCGATGGAGAAGCGAGGGTTTTCTGTTGAACAAGCAGGATCCGTCGCGGCGGGCCGAGCAATTGCAACCGCCCGCCCGCCCGCTTATGCCGTGATTGATCTGCGTCTGGAAGATGGCAACGGCTTGGATGTGGTCGAAGTTTTGCGCGCAAAACGCCCTGACAGTCGCATTGTTGTGCTCACGGGGTATGGTGCGATTGCCACGGCCGTGGCCGCTGTCAAAATTGGAGCCATTGATTATCTTTCGAAGCCTGCGGATGCGACCGATATTACAAATGCGCTTTTGGCCAGCGGCAATCAATTGCCTCCGCCACCAGAGAACCCAATGTCTGCCGATCGGGTCCGCTGGGAGCATATTCAAAGGGTATTTGAGCTTTGTGACCGCAACGTCAGCGAAACTGCGCGCCGCTTGAGTATGCACCGCCGGACACTTCAACGTATCCTAGCCAAACGCAGCCCTCGCTAGCGAAACATCAAAGCGTTTTTGGATCCTGTCAATTTTGCGGCCGTCGGCCAATGGTTTGTTCGGTACGCGGTTGTAATCCACAAATCCAAGTCTTGTGTAATAGCGTAGCCCAGCTACGTTGTCGGCCCGGATTGTTGCATCGATGAAGTCTAACCTCGCAGCTATAGCCTGAAATTTGGTGTGATCAAACAGGGCCTGACCAAGACCACGCCCCTGTGCACCCGCGCTGACAAAGCTGGCGATAGAGCCCCAGCGTCCAGCGGGGCTATGTGCATCAGGTGGTGTCGCCAGATCTAGGCTTTGAAACCCCAATACTTTATGGTCAACCGTTGCAACGCAGCAAGAAAGCCCTATTGGCGTGGCAATGACATCGTGCCACATGCGCGAGCTATCGAACATCGTGCTGCGAGCAGTTGAGTTTCCTGCCTCGATCAGCGGATTGATGACTTGGCACATGGCCTCAGTATCTTGCTGCACCGCGGGTCTCACGATGACTTTCATTATAAGGGCCCTAACAATGCTGCATGTTGACGCGTGAAGTCCTGCCTAACCTCAATTGGTGGCCGCAAGTGCAACCGCAATCCTGCGACGATGGTTGCATCTACCTTGCCAAATAACTTATCCGCCTCCGCCTTTGAAAACCCAGCCAACTGAGTGGCTTCAAGCCATGCGCTCACTTTATCTGCCTTTTTGATTTGCTTCTTCAGCGCCACAGGGGTGATGGCCGGCAGGCCAAAACGGATATGAATCGCCGCGGTGAGGCGTTTGTCCAACTCCTCATATCCAGGCCCAACGGAAGCCTTCACTGGCGAAATCATATCTCCAATCACATATTCTGGTGCGTCATGCATTAAGGCTGTTAATCGTTGTGCGGGCGTTGCCTTGGGGACAAGCCGCAGAAATATTTGTTCGACTAGCAACGAGTGCTCAGCGACTGAATAGGCGAAATTTCCAGTCGTCTGCCCGTTCCACCGCGCCACAAAGGCCAAGCCATGTGCAATATCTTCAACCTCAACATCCATTGGGGTTGGATCCAGCAGATCCAATCTGCGACCTGAGAGCATACGTTGCCAAGCGCGGGGCTGTTTCATTTTTGCTTGCCTTTTTGGGAGTAAAACTATCGTGGCCAGCAACCTATTGTCGAGAGGTCTTTGCAATGTTATGCCGCCGGAAATCTCTAATACACCCTTTACTTAACATCGTGCGAGGAATGCTGGATGGCAAATGACTATATTGTGCAAGATATCTCTTTGGCGGGTTTTGGCCGTAAAGAATTGGATATTGCGGAAACTGAAATGCCGGGCCTGATGGCTTGTCGTGCAGAATTTGGTGAAAGCAAACCGCTTAAGGGTGCGCGCATCGTTGGCTCTTTGCACATGACCATTCAAACTGCTGTGTTGATTGAAACTCTTGTAGAGCTGGGCGCGGATGTGCGCTGGGCTTCTTGCAACATTTTCTCAACACAAGACCATGCGGCGGCAGCGATTGCAGCGGGCGGCACCCCAGTTTTCGCAATCAAAGGTCAAAGCTTGACCGAACATTGGGATTACCTTGACCGTTCCTTCATGTTCCCAGAAGGCGCAAATATGATCCTCGACGATGGCGGCGATGCGACGCTGTATGTGCTTTTGGGTGCACGGGTTGAAGAAGGCGAAACTGACCTGATCGAAGTTCCGACTTCCGAAGAAGAAGAGGCAGTGTTCGCGCAAATCAAAAAACGTATGGCCGAAACTCCGGGCTTCTTTGTCAAAACCCGTGCAGCGATCCAAGGTGTTTCTGAAGAAACAACGACCGGCGTTCACCGCTTGTATGAATTAGTCAAACAAGGTCAATTGCCCTTTCCTGCGATCAACGTGAACGACTCTGTCACCAAGTCGAAATTCGACAATAAATATGGCTGCAAAGAATCTCTAGTCGACGGCATCCGCCGCGCCACTGATACGATGATGGCTGGGAAAGTTGCTGTTGTTTTGGGCTATGGCGATGTGGGAAAAGGCTCCGCTGCTTCTCTTAAAGGTGCTGGTGCCCGTGTGAAGGTGACTGAAGTTGACCCTATCTGTGCTTTGCAAGCTGCAATGGATGGCTTTGAGGTTGTTTTAATCGAAGATGTTGTGTCCAGCGCCGACATTTTCATCACAACAACCGGCAACAAAGACGTGATCCGCATTGAACATATGCGTGAGATGAAAGACATGGCGATTGTTGGCAACATTGGTCACTTTGACAATGAAATCCAAGTGGCAAGCTTGAAGAATCACAAATGGACGAACATTAAAGAGCAAGTCGACATGATCGAAATGCCGAACGGCAATCGCTTGATCCTGCTGTCCGAAGGCCGTTTGTTGAACCTTGGCAATGCGACAGGCCATCCATCATTCGTGATGTCAGCTTCGTTCACCAACCAAGTTTTGGCGCAGATCGAGCTGTGGACCAAAGGCGATGATTACAACAATGACGTGTATATCTTGCCCAAGCACCTCGACGAAAAAGTGGCGCGTTTGCACCTGGATCGCATCGGCGTGAAGCTGTCCAAGTTGAATAAAGAGCAGGCCGATTATATCGGCGTGAGCACTGATGGCCCGTTCAAGCCAGAGCACTACCGCTACTAAATAGGTTCAAAACCAAGAAAACACGCGGGCGCTGAGAAATTCCTCGGCGCCCGATTTTGCTTAAAGGGCCATCAAAATGGCGCCGATGATCGCGCAGCCAATGATGGCATAGCCGCCGTCAATAATGGTCAGCCTGAAGGGTTTGCCGCCGAATCCATTGTTCGTCATGATACAAAGCTCAATGAAAAACCCACTAATACCAAATCCGCCAATGATGCCTCCACCGATGGTTTGGAAAGCACCGCATATCAGATAGCGCCGAAGGCAAAAAAGCAGCTGCGGCCACGAGGACATATATAAATTCCATAAGACACCTCCAATCCTAATGACTTTATAATAAGAAAAAATTGGCATTCGCGGGCGGCACGCAAGTAAAAAATTAGCCTTCAGCCAGTTTTAGAATGATGTCCTATTCCGCCTCGTGCACCGGCTGCACCGACAGCCGGGTTTGTTCTACACATCCCGAGTGTGACGGGAGACGCCAACGGGCGCGGATGTCAACACAGTCCCATCTTGGGTCACCGGCGCGGCTGTCGGGATGGGATAAGGTACAGATCTCAACAATGCCATCACGGCTTTTTCTGATTGTGAGTGGTAGAAGAATGCTTGATCGTCCAGTTGCATCAGACGCACGTTGTTGCGGGCTTGATAATTGCGCACGCCGTCCTACCGCTCACGGTCAGTGCAGTGGGCCAGTTGATCATCCCAAGACCAAGTTGAAGGCTCAGATTTGAACAACCAATACGCCATTAACCGATAACTTTCTTCCACTGGCTCACAATCACGCTCTCAAACAACCCACTCTTATTGTAGGGATCGTTTTCCGCCCAGGCTTCAGCCGTAGTCATATCAGCGACATCCAAAACAATCAGAGAACCGCACATTTGATCATCTGCATCTAGAAAAGGTCCGGCCATTTCAACAACGCCAGTTTGCTTGATATAGGCGAGATGCGCCTCTCTTGTATCAACCCGCATTTGCAGGTGGTTGGGCTTATCGCGGGTGATAACAGCTACGCGCATTATAATTCCTTTCTGAGGGGCCGCGCCATAAGGGTGGCGAGAGCTTGTGAAACGGTTACCGTGCCAGAACATAAGCCTGCAACCGCTTCTGTGATCGGCATATCAATTTCAAGTCGCTGCATAATGGGCAGCAAGGCCAACGCGGTGGCTTTGCCTTCGACGGTGATGCTTGGATCAAAGGGCGTAGCTTGTCCCAATGCCATCCCAAAGCGATAGTTGCGAGATTTGTCAGAGGTACAGGTCAGGCATAGATCACCAAAGCCCGAAAGGCCCGCCAAGGTTTCTGGCTGCGCCCCCAGATGTACCGCATAGCGCATGATTTCTGCTTGGCCTCGGGTTATCAAAGCTGCCCGCGCGCTTTCGCCCAAGCCCGCTCCCATTGCGGCGCCACAGGCAATCGCCATCACGTTTTTAAGCGCGCCGCCCAGCTCGGCCCCAATGGGATCATGTGAGATATAAAGGCGTAGGGTGTCGGTCGACAGGTCCGATTGCCAAGCGCTCACCGCTTGGCTAGCATCTGCCGCAAGGGTGAGGGCGGTTGGCAACCCGCGTGCGATATCGGTGGCAAAGCTTGGCCCAGTGAGCAAGCCAACCGGCCCGTCAGGGTAGCAGGCCTGTAAGACCGAGTAGCCTCCCAGCCCTGTCGCCAAATCCACACCCTTGCTGCATCCAATCAAAGGCTGGCCTTCAAAATGCCCCACCAGATCCGCCATTGTGGCGCGGGTGGATTGTAAGGGGATGGCACTCAGGATGAAGTCTGCTCCTTGGATGGCGGCCTTAGCGTTGGATGTGACAGTGATATTGGACCCCAAAACTGCACCGGGTAATTTCGTGTTTTCTCGCCCAGCCCCCATCCCAGCGACAGTCTTTGCATTTCGCCCCCAAAGGCGAATGTGATGGGTGTCGGACAGGGCGATTGCGAGGGCAGTTCCAAAAGCCCCGGCGCCAAGGATGCAAACTGTCATACCTGCGCCTTCGGTGTTATGGTGCTGTTGTTCATTGCTCTGCCCCTGTTGTGCAAATATAGACTAAGGCCTAACATCCTTGGTGTTTCTGCTCAATCCTACGGTGGCCTATTGCCCTATATATTGCTCACACGCCCCTGCGACCAAGCGCGCAGCTTTGCTGAAGCCCTAACGCTGCGTGGCGTGGCGGTGCAAAATATCGTTATTGATCCGATTTTGAAAATTGAAGCGGTCGCAGCACCGTTTGATTTTGCGCCCATCCAAGGCCTTCTCATTACATCTGCGAATGCGGTTGCACACTTACCGGCAGATTTGGTTGGATCCAACCTTCCAGCTTACTGTGTGGGCGAGGCAACCACGCGCGCGGCGATCAAGCGAGGGCTTACGGCGCGGCATATGGCGGCCACTGCGCAGGGGCTTTGCGCAGCGGTTGGCCACGAAAACCCAACTGGGCCGCTTTTGCATTTGCGCGGGGCACACACGACATTGGACATTGAGCATCACTTCCAGGGCACAAGGATCAATTTACAGAATCTAGTGACCTACCAACAAATCGAACAGACATTAAAGCACGAAACCTATCAGATGTTGCAGAGTACTGGGCGGGTTATACTGCCTATATTCTCTCCCCGAAGCGCGCGGCTATTGTGTGGATTGGATCTAGATTGGACCGGGCATATCGCTGTGGCGATCAGCCAAGCCGTGTCCAAGCCGTGCCGAATGGCGGGGTTTGGGGAGGTTATTGTTTCGCCAAAACCTGACACGGTCTCTATGCTTGACGTCACAACTCCGCTTATGGCAGCGAAGAGTGGTTGAGAGATTTTACTCGCGGGGATAGTCTAAAGACTCGAGCATAAGGCAAAAAGGTGACGATCGTGGCAGACACAGAATCCACAGACCGACAGGGACCGTTGGTGCTTGATGCCGAGGTGGCGCAGAGCACGGTGATCGATGCTGAAGTCATCCCGAATGCACCGGTTGAGGATCTTGAACCACAATCTGCGGCAGCTGAAAAAGTAAAAATTTTACTTCCCTTTCTGGCCGGTGGCTTGTTGGCGGGGGTTATTGGCTTTGTCGCGGCTCTTCTGCCGGGCCATCTTAATCCCAGCGACCCAATTGCCCCTTTTTTGATAGCGCAAAATCAACTTTTGGACCAAATTCGGGCGCAAACGGCACAAATTGAGGCCATTCAAGCTCAGCCTAAGCCTGTGGATCTGTCGGGAGAGGTTGCCACGCTTGCCGATTTGGTGACTGCACTTCGCGCCGATCTTTCCACTCTGAAATTAGCACAGATGGCGCAAGGGCAAACCCTGTCTCAACGGATTAGTACGCTAGAAAAGCGGCCGCTGGCGGAAGGTGTTTCACCTTTGGCAATAGCTGCCTATGAACGCGAATTGGCGCAGTTGCGTGCAGATATTGGTCAGGTGACCAGTGAGGCCGCGAGCAAGATTGAAGCAACCAGAGCGGCAGCAGAAGCCCTAGAAAGCAATGCTGTGAAGTTGTCTCGGAAGGGCACGGTGACCACTGCATTAAATGCGATTCGTGTGGCTGTGGAAGCTGGTGCAAGCTATGACGCAGCTTTGGCTGATTTGGCCGCAGCGACGGATCTAGAGCTTCCCACCGGCCTTGCAGAAAACGCATCAAATGGTGTGACAAGTCTCAATGTTTTGCAAAACCAGTTTTCGCCTGCGGCGCGAGTCGCCCTGAAATTAGTACGTCAAGAACAGGAACCTGCTGAGGGTGAGAATGGCATGCTGGCTTTTTTTAAAGCTCAGTTGGGTGTGCGGTCATTGAGCGCAAAAGAGGGCACTTCCGCTGACGCCGTTCTGTCGCGCGCACAGGCGGCGGTTGGTGTGGGCAATTTTGAGGTGGCCCTGTCTGAAATTGCAACCTTGTCTGATGCCGGACAAGTCTCGTTACGGGAGTGGTCGCTGGCAGCGGCTCTGCGGCTAGAAGTTTTGGCGGCCTTACAAGAATTTTCCAGCGCTTTGACTGGCAATTGAGGAATATTTGATGCTTTGGTCCCTGATCAAAATCTTAAGTTTTGTGGCTGCGGTGACAGCAGTCACCTTTGGAGCTGGGATGCTCATGGAGGCTCAAGGCGGCGTCACCATCCAATATGCTGGGGTTGAGCTGTCCTTTGGGCCATTTCAGGCGGTCATAACGGTGTTGGTATTGATCGTGGGGCTGTGGGTGTTGTTGAAGTTCATCGGGCTGTTAATCGCAGTGTTGCGCTTTATCAATGGCGACGAAACGGCCCTGTCTCGGTATTTTGATCGCAACCGAGAAAGTCGGGGATTTGAGGCCCTATCTGATGGGCTGATGGCCTTGGCGAGTGGGGATGGCCGCGAAGCGATGGCAAAGGCTAAGAAGGCAGATCGTTTGCTCAATCGGCCCGATTTGACCAATTTGGTTGTGGCACAGGCAGCTGTTGCCAATGGGGATGCTGCGACCGCTAAAGCCACTTTTAAAAAGCTGTTGCAAGATCCAAAGACGCGCTTTGTGGGCATTTACGGACTGTTGCAACAGAATCTACAGGCTGGTGAAACGGATATCGCTTTGAAATTGGCCGAGCACGCCTTTGCTTTGAAGCCCAAACATTTAGAAACCCAAGATGCCTTGCTAAAGTTACAGGCCAGCCAAGAGGATTGGCAGGGTGTTCGCACAACGTTGAACGCCAAGTTAAAACATGGCGCCTTGCCACGGGACGTATACAAGCGCCGCGATGGGGTTTTTGCCCTATCACAAGCGCAGGAACTTCGTGGGGAGGGCAAACTTGAGGCGGCGCATAAGCTTGCGGTGGAGGCAAATCGCTTGTCACCTACGCTTGTTCCCGCCACTCTTTTGGTGGCGCGGGGCCATCTCGAGCAAGAGAAGCCAAAGCTCGCTGCAAAAGCCTTGCTGGCTGCATGGTTGCTGGACCCACACCCAGAGTTGGCGGCTGGGTTCGCGGCTATTGCGCCCGAGGAATCCGCTGAGGATCGGTTGAAGCGATTTTCCGTTCTCACGAAATCTGCGCCTGCGCATCCTGAAACCAAAATGCTATTGGCTGAGCTGAATATTGCGATCGGCGATTACGAAGTCGCGCGTTCAGCGCTTGGAAATCTTGCGACCTCTGACCCTACAATGCGGTCCCTTACAATCTTGGCGGCCATAGAACGTGGTGACGGGGCCGATGATCAATCTGTGCGTCAATTGTTGACGCAGGCCATTTCTGCACAGCGCGATCCGCAGTGGATCTGTGATAACTGTGGCGATGTTCATCAAGATTGGGAGCCAGTGTGCCTGAACTGTAACGCGATTGACAGCATCGGCTGGAAACGCCCACCTCAGTCTGAGGCCGTAAGCCCACAGATGTTACCGCTTATCGTGGGGCATATGTCCCCGGTTGAGCAGGATGCAGCTTTTGTGTCGCCCACGGCTAAAATAGAGGTGTTGGATGATCTTGGTGGCGGCGACGCCACGAAGGAGCCTAGAGAATAAGGTCGTTGCAGTAGAGCCGGTGCAGCACTTCCAAAACGCAAGCGACACGTTCACCCCTGAGCGCATAAAAGATTGTTTGCTTGTCGCGGCGCGTCATGACCAAATTTGAATCGCGCAGCTTCTTGAGGTGATGCGACATGGCGGGTTGTGAAAGACCAGCATCGGTGGCCAGTTTTTGAACGCTTTTTTCACCGCCCAGCATCATGCACAAAATGCGTAAGCGGGCCGGGTGGGATAGCATTTCCATAAGCTTTGCGGCTTCAAAAATTTGTTCGTCAAGCTGTTCGAAGTTTAGGTTTTTGATGTCTTTTGGGCCCATGGAGGCTAGTTATATTCAAAACTAGAGATTTGTACAAGAATTTTTAATACCGCTATCATGATATTGGGCGCGTATATTATGTCAGGGCCGCAATCGTGTTTTCGAATTCTTGCCATGCGGAAGTCGAGCTGTCTTCTATGATAAGTTCTCGCACAACATTCGGTGAAAATGTTGCGCAATCAGTGCCTTGAAGTCCTATTTCAACCAGATGCGCTGCGGATCGAATTGAGGCGGCCAATACTGAACATGGTCCAGACTGCGTCAGTTTGTTCATCGTGGCGAGCTGTTCGAGGTCATTTAAGCCTTGATCGCGCATGCGCCCTAGGTAGGGCGCTAGGTAATCAGCGCCCAATGCATGGGCGATAAGAGCTTGCTTTGAATCGTAACAGGCCGTGAGTAGTGTTTTGCCGCCAAGTGCTTTGATGGTGGGAAAAATGCGCAAGGCCGGTTCGACCAGCGGGACCTTGATCACCGCATCAATTCCAACATTATGACTAATCTCGTAAATCCTTTTGGCCCAATCAGCATAGCTGTTCGGATCGCCATAAACTTGAACATGAAGTTCTTTGGCTCCAAGGTCACAGGCGCGCGCATACATGGCGTGCCAATCAATCTCAGCGTAATTCAACCCTGCCCTTTGGGCCAATAGGGGATTGGTGGTAATACCCTCAAAAAGGCCCAAAGGCAAAAGCTTATCCCACTCAGATGTATTTGCAGTGTCGAGATAGAGCTTCATGTTGTGCCTTTGCTGCACCAAAAATTTGGTGCGTGTTAAGTTTGAGGCCAACATCGGTCAGCTGATGACGGCCAGCGCACCAACGACCATGCGGGGTGCTGCTACAAAATGCTCTAAAATTTGTATGACCGCAACGGTGAAGAAGACCCTGCCAAAGCCAAACTCGTTGTAGGTTGGCAAATTATGTGACCCCAAGCACAAGATACAGAAAGGTGGATGGCCAATTGTCAGATATCATGGCCGCATGTCTTCAAATATCAGCAGGCAACAACGGGCTTTGGTTTAGTGAAGTTGCCAAACCGAGCGGTAGGAAGGCCTGTAAACGTCAGGATTTCAACTCAACCACCGGGAACAAAACTTTACTATTGTATATTATAAATTCTTTATATATAAAATTTGGAATATGATATCTTTATCCTTTGATGGAGCCGTAAATGGAAACTGAATTCACACCAATTCTATCACTTCTGGGCGGAGGTCTTATTGGCGCATCCGCTGTATTGTTGATGGCAACCCATGGGCGAATCGCCGGGATAAGCGGCATCATATCTCGCATATTACCACCAAGAAGTGCTGGACAAAGCCTGTCGCAGGGTCTTGTATTCGTGATCGGTCTTTTGCTTTCGGCACCCATTTGGGTTTTGGTTTATGGCCAATCTCCCGTGCAGACAGTTTCTGACAACCTACCACTTTTGGGGGCAGCAGGTATTCTCGTTGGGTTTGGCTCTGTTCTTGGCAATGGATGCACCAGTGGCCACGGGGTTTGCGGTATATCAAGACTGTCGGGTCGCTCCATCGTGGCCACCGTCACCTTTATGAGCTCAGCATTCATTGCAGTCCTGCTGCTTCGCCACGTAATTGGAGCATAAAATTATGAAAAACCTCGTAACCCTAATTGCGGGCCTAATGTTTGGCACCGGACTCATTCTGTCTGGCATGGCCAACCCTGCCAAAGTGCAAAACTTTCTCGATTTATTTGGCACGTGGGACCCGAGCCTTGCCTTCGTTATGGGGGGGGCCATTGCTGTCACAATGCCCGGCTTTTGGCTGGTCACACGACGTGCAAAACCGTTCTTTAACGACATGTTTCACCTGCCAACACGCACAGATTTTGATAAGCGCCTTGTTTCAGGCGCGGCCATATTTGGCTTGGGCTGGGGGCTGGGTGGGTTTTGCCCGGGTCCGGCCGTCACTGCAGTGCCATTGGCCGCCCAAGGAACCATTGTTTTTGTTGTCACGATGTTGATTGGGATGGTGGCTGCAAAATACTTCGTCCTATGGCGGGATCGCCGGGCTTGGGATTTGGCAGGAAAAACGTCAAAATTGTAAGGGTCCAGTATGTCAGTCTCAGCTTTGAATATCTCACCACAGCCTGAAGTGATCGCATCCTTTGATGCGCCAACAAACACGATCAGCTATATTGTAAAAGATCCAAATAGCAACGCCTGTGCAGTCATCGATTCTGTTATGAACATGGACTATGCGGCAGGGCGGATCACCTTTGAGAGCGCCGACAGCATCATTCAGACAATTACAGACCGTGGTCTCGACTTGCAGTGGATCATCGAAACTCATGTGCACGCCGATCACCTATCAGCCGCCCCCTATCTCCAAGATAAATTGGGTGGCCAAATTGGGATCAGCAGTAAGATCATCGATGTGCAAAATACCTTTGGGAAAATATTCAACGAAGGTACTGAATTTCAGCGAGACGGGTCTCAATTTGACGCGTTGTTTGAAGATGGTGACAGCTACCAGGTTGGCACATTGCATGCCAATGTGATTGCAACTCCCGGCCACACCCCGGCCTGCATGGTTCATGTCATGGGGGATGTGGCCTTCGTTGGCGACACTTTGTTTCTGCCCGACGGTGGTTCTGCTCGCGCTGATTTCCCGGGTGGAGATGCTGGAATTTTGTTTGATTCGATTCAAAAAGTTTTGAGTCTGCCGGATGAAACGAGGCTTTTCATGTGCCATGATTACGGACCCAATGGTCGTGACATTCAGTGGGAAACCACCGTGGTGGATGAGCGTGAAAACAATATACACGTTGGCATGGGCGCTACCCGCGAGAGCTTTGTAAAGCTGCGCACCGAACGGGATGCAACCCTTGCAATGCCAAAACTGATTATTCCTGCACTGCAGATCAATATGCGTGCTGGAGAAGTGCCTACAGACTCCAAAGGCCACCCTAGCATTAAAGTACCAATAAACGCTCTTTAGGGTGTCATAACTTCGACAAAAACAAAAGTGTTGGGCCCGCAATGCCTACTAAAGGATATGTTATGTCTATGATCAAGCTTGCCGACAACTTTTACGTTGGGCCGCAAATTGAAATTGATGATCTCGAAGATTTTCAGACGGCTGGGATCAAAACAGTGATTTGTTTCCGACCGGATGGTGAAGGGCAAGATCAAACCAAATTCGCGCATGTCGCAGAAGAAGCAAAAGAATTGAAAGTTAATGCGCATTACCTGCCAATCATTCTCGGTCAAATTTCTGACGAACAGGTGGTTGAATTTGGCAACATTTTACAAGACAGTCCGGTTCCAATCTTTGCCTATTGCCGCAGCGGTGCACGTGCAACAATGCTTTGGGCTTTGAACCAAGCGCAGGCCGGCCGGCCTGTTGACGAAATATTGGGTGCAGCCAAAATAGCAGGCTATGATCTGACGGCCATGGCGCCACGCCTGTCTCAGAAATAAACCCAAGACCATCCCGAAAGATCACACCATGAAAAACCTCCCCAACTTATCGCGATACTTGCCAATTTTGAGTTGGGGGAAAACCTATAACCAGCTGTCGCTGACCAATGACTTGGTCGCCGCGGTCATTGTTACGATCATGCTGATTCCACAATCACTGGCCTATGCGATGTTAGCGGGCTTGCCCCCTCAGATGGGGCTTTATGCCTCCATCCTTCCGATCACACTTTACGCAATTTTTGGCACTAGCCGTGCCTTGGCTGTGGGGCCTGTGGCTGTTGTGTCACTGCTGACAGCCGCCTCCATTTCTCGAATTGCGGCACCCGGCAGTGAAGAATATATCTTTGCCGCAATCACCTTGGCGTTTCTGTCTGGCGTATTTTTGCTGGCCATGGGTATATTTCGACTTGGGTTTATGGCCAATTTTCTATCCCATCCTGTCATTGCTGGGTTTATCACCGCATCGGGCATTATCATTGCCGCGAGCCAGCTGAAAAACATCTTCGGCATCGAGGCGCATGGTCATAATTTGGTGCAGATACTGAGCTCGATGTCAGGGTACTTGGGTGAAATCAATTGGATTACCGCCACCATTGGGATCCTGACCGCTGCCTTTTTGTTTTGGGTGCGCAAGGGATTGCTGCCGCTCTTGCGTGGTCTTGGCCTTCCCAAACGAACAGCGGAGATTATCGCCAAAACTGGACCAGTGGCTGCGATTGTGGCGACAACACTTTTGGTTTGGGCGTTTGACCTAAAAAGCGCTGGAGTCAAGATTGTGGGTGCGGTGCCTCAGGGCCTACCGCCCCTGACAGTACCGGGATTTTCGCTTGAGCTCTGGACTAGCCTTTTGAGTTCTGCTGTTTTGA
>Ga0075118_10000868_pt1 | contig 24613 bp, 19 predicted proteins | sample AntAceMetag02UKE_FD_69794 | JGI IMG/M metagenome (GOLD analysis project Ga0075118, IMG submission 69794) | Saline lake microbial communities from Ace Lake, Antarctica - Antarctic Ace Lake Metagenome 02UKE | ecosystem: Environmental > Aquatic > Non-marine Saline and Alkaline > Saline | place...
AGACGCGCTATGATTGGCCATGAACCAGTTAGTTCGCCAGATAGCTTTAATCTGCGGCAGTGGCGGCACCACACCGCTGTTCGCATTTTGATTGCCTAAGGCATTCTGAATGCCGCCAAATAAATCTTCATACTCGTAAGTGTCGAAGTAAGACATATTCAAGCCGGTAGTGAACGAGCCATAGTTATTAGTTGTAAAGTCATACTCGACTTTGAAATCGAACAAATCAATCCAAACAGTACTAATGTTATTGGCCTGTCGAATAACTCGCAGAACACTTTGATCATTCCCATCTCGAATCACGCCACTCGAACCGGTTTGGTCCTGAGTTCGCAGCCAAGCATCAGCAGCATTTCTTGTGGCTGACCCAGGAGTTGCAACGTAGCTCGTCGATGACGCTCCGGTCGCGATCAACATATCGGTGAACTGTTTGTTAACGGTGTCGTTAGTGCTTAGAGTTCTGATTCGATCGGTGTATTCGATCTGCTGATAGTCGAGACTTATGCTCAGCCCGTCTAGATCACCATCAGGTTCCCAAGTAACACCAAAATTACTCATCAATGATGTCTCAGGGTTTAGCGCTGGATTACCGGAGCTACAGGTAGCACCTCCAGTTAGCTGGCCACCTGTAAACGGGTCAGCGCCAAAGAAAATTTCTCCGCAGCCCTCGTTAGGATCAAAGGGGCGTGCCTGCTCGGCAGTAGGAGCCAAGAAGCTTTCGCCCCAAGATGCGCGCAGTGCCAAAGTAGGCAATGCTTCCCAGCGTATAGCTACCTTTGGAGTAGTCGCATCTAAACCAAAGTCAGTAAATTTTTCATGACGCACAGCAACCTGGGCAGCGACTGTCTCCAGTATCGGGATATCGAACTCAACAAAGGTCGCATAGACTTTGTTAAAGAAGGTGCCGTTTATAGGTGGCGTATCGACGATATTGACGTTGTAGTCAGACCGGGTGCGCTCTAGTGGATTGTGGAACACTCCTTGAGAGTTGTCTCGAATCTGAAATCCGGTGGCCATTTGCAAAGTGCCCGCCGGTAGCTCGAAAAGCTCGCCTGCGATAGTTGCTTCAAAAACATCAAGCTCGTCGTAATCAACTTGCACGTTATCATCGAGAACAAATAACCAATCTACTAATTCTTGGCTATTGCGAGTGGTTGCCTCATCAAATCCTGGAGCTCTTGGGTCGGCGGAGCCAAAGGGATTCCAGTATTCATTGCCGTTTGGTCCGCCTTGGCCAATCAGTGCTTCTTGCATTCTACCTATATGCATTAACTTCTCGTCGCGTTGCACATCGTAGGTTTGCTTCGAGTAAAACGCATAACCATTCCAAGTGTCAGACATCTCAAACTTGGCACCGAGCTTATAGCGCTGGGTGTTGTATTTGATTGGCTGTTTGCGAGCGCCGGTTGAGTTTTCGAAATGGCTTGGCCATCTGTCTCTATCCAGATAAGTAAACGGCCTATAATTCTGGGGAACCACATCAAACCCATAAGTATTGGCTGGGTGATCTGCCGGAATAAGTAAGGCATTTCTATTGTTAGTGTTCTGCCCATAGGTGCCAGTGTTGCGGCTGGTGAGTTCGCGGAAGCTGTGATTCATTGACAGCTCAAGCTCTAACCAGTCATTCACATCCCAAGTAAAATTGTTGTACAAGTTTGCTTCAAGCTGCTCTCCCATTAAAGGCCATTGAGCACTGTAGGTGAAGAAGCACTGAGAAGTGCCGATAGGAATGCCGCCCGGATTGTTCTGCGCGTTGCCTAGATTGGTTTCGGCCGGGGACTGAGCAAAAGCGCCACAGGCAGGATCGCGCAGGCTGGGTGATACCACCGTGCCGCCATGAACGCCGCCAATGTTAGGTGTGCCGCCGACGACTTCACGATAAACCCCTGGATTGCCAGAGGAGGAGTAGCCGTAATCAAATTCAAGTAACTCAGGGCGCTCAAAAGTCATCAATGAGCTAACTCCAGCGCCTTCAAATGCGCCAACGTAGCTAATGCCATTGTCAAACGATCTGCCCCAAAGCAGTGACGCGCGAGTTTCTTCAAAACCGGCATCTTCATCACGTTGATAATAGGTTCTGGCTCTAATCCCATCGAATTCTTTAATTGGAATTAGGTTAACTACCCCAGCTACGGCGTCGGAGCCATATAAGGCAGATCCACCGTCCAGGACGACCTCGAATCGCTCAAGGGCGATATCGGGATAAATTGTAGAGATTGCATTGCCAATTAGACGCACGCCATCACCTAGAGTGAGGGTGCTGTTTTCGCCAAGTCCCCGCAAATTAAATGAGGCGCCGGCGCCATCTTGCCCACCATCTTGGCCTGCGTTTACGTTTGCCACAGTATCTACATTCTGGGTAAAGGACAGGTCTCTAATATACTGACCTATAGAAGGGGCGCCTGATGTGTATATATCCTCTTGGCTGATGGTGGCGACGTTCGCTCCCTCGGCAAAGGCGCTGTTTCGAATATAGGAGCCGGTAACAACAACCTCTTCTACCGTTTCTTCCTGAGCCAAAGCGGCGCCGGTGGTGGTTAAAAGGCTGGTAGTCGCTATGGCGACTGCGAGACGATGACGTTTATTAGGATTGGATTGATAATGCATAAAACTCCCCTGTTATAGTTATGTACAAGTCTTTGTTATTAAACTTTTAGACTTGTCTGTGAGAACACTCGCACACGCCATATTAGTGTTGGTTTCGGGTTTTGATTGGCGGTACTTGTCACAATTTGTTGCACTAAAATGACAGCTTTTGCCACGCCTTTAAGTATCAAGGTTTAGCTCAGCAAGTCCTCAAAAATGCCCCACAAAAACCTCCAAAAATCCCCCTCAGCAGTTGAAATCCCCCTAAAAGCATGGCATACAAGGCGCTACATTATCGAAGACAAAAAGTTGCCTCGAATGACGCGAGACTATGTGTGTAGCGCGCTAAAAGAGGGCGCCACTAGATTTGCTGACATTTAAAGTAACGGTCATCGAATCAAGCAAAATAATTCGGATTAAATTGGTGAATAATGTTGATTATCAACGGTTGGCTGGTCCGCCCAGATACCTGTACTTTAAGTCGTGGAGAGGAGGCTAGAAAAATCTCGCCACGCTGTATGGATGTATTGTGTCACCTGGCTCAAAATCCCGATGAAGTCATTAGCTCATCCGAGCTACTGGACAAGTTCTGGCTAAGGAGTTCCGCATCAGATCATGCTGTCCACAATGTTCTTGCCAGCCTGCGCCAAGCTTTTAAGGAGGAAGGCCCCAATAGGGAAGTTATTCGCACCTATCCTAAGCGTGGGTATGCTTTGGTTGCGAAAGTTGAGCAGATAATTGGTATACAGCAACCAGAAGCAGCAGGGTCTGCAGAACACTCTGATTCAAAGCTTTCTTTTGTCCCCGCCATAATCAACCAATTGGCGCTCAATTTTGGTGGCCATGCCCAGTTTAAGTTGCTTTGCGCATCATTAGTGTTCCTTGTCACGCTGATTGCATTTTCTAGTTTTCATATTTTGGCAGCCCCGAAAATTAATAGTTTGCGTGTTGAATTTCTGCAAACCGAACAAAAAGAGGCTTCGGTAAATTATCTTGAGCGAGGCTTCGACCATTCATTGGTCAATAGTCTTACTAAAATTCCAAATTTGAGATTAGGCTTCTCAGGACCCAATTCTTTGTTTGATCTCAATCTTCCGCTGTTGGAAAAATCTCAGGCAAAATATTTGTTGTCCGTGCAAAAGGACACGAATGAATCAGGCTTAACGGTAAGTTTGAGTCTCAGCGAGGTAGGGTCATCCGAAGTGCTTATGCTGGAAGTACTCGAAATAACGCCGACCAACTTTATTGGCCAACATGAACGACTCTTAGAAGACTTGGGGTCTGCGCTGCGGGTCTACCTTGATTCCGAGCGGGTACAAGGTATGAGCGACTGGGGCACTAGCAGCGCTATTGCCTACGACAATTTTATCAAGGCAGAGTTTTATGCTGAGCAATATAATCATGACGATTGGAATTTAGCGGTAGCGCATTATGAGAAGGCTATCTGTGAAGATGTAATGTTCGTCAATGCCTACGTCGGCCTTGGCTCGGCTATTAATCTTATGGCGGTATACAGTCGAAATGAGAAAAGCGCCGAATTAAAAAGCAAGCTCAATGAATACAGCAGACAACTTGAGATGTTGTTGCCTAATGTCTCGGCGGTCCATACTTTAAAATCGCTAGCGCTGAATATAGACGGTGTAAGTCAGCAGCAACTAGAAGAAAGTTACCGTCGAAAAATTCTGGCTGGTGGCGCTCCAGACTATGTGTTCGCCCAGTATGCCCTGTTTCTGATTGGTGCAAGATTGTATAAAGAGGCAGGGGAGTTTCTAATATTGGCCGACAGTCCTAATTCATTTATTGTGTCTCCCAATGACGGTTGGAATTATCGAACACTAATTCTTACACCGTGGGAGATAGTGCCAGTCAAGAAAGCGCAGCTGTACGATCGACCTGCACATATCGGAATTTTGGGTAAGCTAATCTACAGCCTCGCACTTCAGGGTGAGTTTGATGAGGCAGAGTATTTTTTAGCGCAGCAGAGCAAGCAAGACAAAGAAGGAATTCGCAAACACCTCAGTCAAATTATAGTGAGCGCTGCTAACGGAAACCTAATGCGGGAGTATCTTCAAAAAAACGCGGCCAGTGCGAACAAAAGAGCGCCGCCCTACCCTGATTTTAATGTCGACGGTTTACTCAGCGAGTCAGAAGTCAATGACCCGAACTTGCAGTTTAATAATGGGATTTTACAATTTATTATTGGGGATTTTGAGAAAGGGGCAGCCCATTGGCATAATTTGAAAACCGCAGATCAAAGAAGCCTCTACACCAGAATTCATGCTTTGGAGATGTTTTTTAGCACAAGTATTGTGGAAAGTCCGCGTTATCCTGAACTGTTAGAAGAATTGGGAGTCGGCGCTAGCTGGCAACGAAGGTTGATCGATGGAGTTGAAGAAATGCAATTCGTTACGGGCATCGTGCCAAGTCGACAGGCGGGGCTTGCTAGATCGACAGGAAAACTAATGCTTACCAACAATAACTGGTCGCCTGATGATTGGCAAAAGTTAAAGCTGTTGCGGCGCAGTAGGATTGAGAAAGTGCGAACGTTACTATCAGAAGAAGGTCTTTTACGCTCTGATTAGAGGCTGGAAAAGCGGCCGGGATTAAACTGAACTGTACTATCTCTTTTGTCCTTTATTAGTTGGCTTGTGTAAATAATAATTTTGCCTATCTTTAAGAAGCAAGCATCATAGAAGCTACTAACGCTTCACTTGTTGAGGTGAGTGATACGGTCTTAGACAGTCAATCGCTCCAACTCATTGAGCTGAAGTTTGGAAGTACAGCTAAAATCTATTCCTCCCAAAGCTAATGCTCGCGCATTACCACCATGGCTGTTAATGGTGTGGTTATTACCTCAGTCAAAGCAAGCAAAGGTTTTTTCAATCTAAGGTTGCATCCTGTGCTCGATCTCAATGCGAGAATGATTAAAACTACTAATGCCGAACAAAGTTACATTCGAATTAGACTTTGAGCGTTACAACACAGCAAGTGAAAAATACCGGATAGTCCCCTTGGTATGGGTGTTCACCAAGAAGGGTCTTCAGTGAGCGATAGAATTTCACCCACTGATGACGCTATCATTCGAACTTTGATCTAAATTAATAGGGACTGATCTATTGTTGCGGCAGGATCAAAACTAAAAGAGATTAAATAGATTTATCTCGGTTAGAGGGTTATTTTTTTCTTGCGACGGGCTATCTCGCCTCCAATGGCACCAACATTACGATCTAGTTTTGCTCTAGCTGTAAGTCATTTACTTTCCAATATTTCAAGTTCTTCGTTAGTATCATCTGAAAGGCCGTTTCTAAACACCCGCACATATTCATTAACCGCCTCGGTATAGCTCGAATTCGTTTCGGCCAATAAAATGTCTAATTCTTCTTGGGCTTGAGGCAGGAGCTCTTCTGGGAAGAGTTTGTGTTTTAAAATGTCGCAACAGCCGGAACCAAAGATTTGCTCGATTGCTCTGACAACAAATATTTCCAAGTAGTCGCGAAAGTGCTTATTTCTTATCGTGTTGTCGGCAAAGAAATCATCGATGCTCCTTATATTTTTCTTATTGCAATGAAGAAACTCTTCGCCGTTGTCTGGGTTCGCGGGCACATTAAAGCGCACGGTCCGATATTCCTCGTCTACTTCTGACAAATAAAGATCAACGGCGCGCGCGACCACCGCACGCTTGGCCCCAGTCATCGTATTCCACGCCCGTTCATAGTGCCAATTAAAAATACTGCTGGACGAATATCCATGGAATGCCGGACGCATATCAACTGTTTTCATAGTTCTTTAATCTCTGAACTTTGACATTGATAAGAATCAAGTTGAAATGCATTCTCGCCATTGGGTTTGGGCTGAGGATATTGTATTGATGCTGATTTTAACCATCTATTTATCCTCCTGATGCTAGGCACAAGGACGACATTTTTAGCCAATCATAGCTGTGCAGTAGACCGATTAAACGCTATGGTTTAAGCCCTTCAATGTGGTTAAGCAATGCTTGGCTCGGCTCTTTCTGTGCCGTTCGTTCAAAATATGCCAGCATCTGACTGTTGTTTTTTGGCAGGAGTACTTCTTCACCATTTTGAACCGTAAAGTAATTATCCTCTTCGATACGCAGGCTGGCAAGATGACTGCCGTAGTATTTTGATATTCCTGAATCAATGATCAATACCTTGCCGCCAAAGCGCGGCACAATAGTGCCAAGCCCTGGGGTGTGTCCGATAACTATTCTATCTACATCAAAAGCCGCTAGCACAGCATCAACATGGGTCGCCTCTTGCTGCTCATCATTAGACGCCAAGCCGCGGTACCAGAGCGGGCCGTCATCGGCCTCGGACAGTCCCAGTTCAATTGGGAGGTCACCGCCTAGCTCGCGCCGAACTTGGTTGTTAATTTCATCAATGCTCATGCCTAATAATTTGGGAGAGACTCCACCATGTAAGAACAGTGTACGGCCTACTTTTGCAATGGCATTATTCGCCTTTACCCAGCTGCCAAATTTACCTTCAGGACTCCAGGCAATGCGATGCTCAGCGTAGCCGAGGGGATGGTTTTGCAGCCACTGCTTCTCGAAAACGTCGCTGGCAACAAAGCTTTCATCCGCCGCGGTAAGGCTTGCTATCTCAGCATCATAGTAGCGTGATCGAAGTCGGCGGGAATTCCGCCCTTTGAGTGCCTCGTATTCACCAGGGTGCACATAGCGTAAATCGCCATATATATTCATGGCTTCGTGATTGCCAATGAGGGCAAACACTTCGCCGCCATCTTTTGCTGCTTGGCGCTGAAGCTTTTGCATCTGCTCTATAATTTTATCAGTATCAGGTCCGCGGTCAGGTAGATCACCTAGCTGAACAAAACGCGTATCTCCCGCGATCCAATTGCCGCGACGATTAATGAGACCGGCATCGGTAAGTACTTTTTTGAAATTGTCATAGTCACCATGGATGTCGCCAACAGCGACAATGGGGCTAGCCGATTTGCTCTGGCCATAGGCAACTCCAACCACCAGGCTTAAAATTAGGGCGAGCAATCCCCGGCTTAACATTGGCAGCATTCCTATTAGCGGTCTAAAAATTAGTCTAAATACAGTCATAGGCTTACCGACATTTTCCGACTATGCTTCGTTGAACCTTTCTATGATCCCCTAGCATTGAATAATATTCTTCAAAAAACTTGAGGGCCCTAGTCTTGGTTCGCTCACTTGCAAATTCACTGCTGTTAATCAGGCCTTCAACTGAAGCTTGTGTAGCAATCGCCTCGTCTAAGGTGTCATCAAGGACATCAGTGTGACTGCAATAGCCTCGATAAAGTCTCTGCTTATTGCTCCGGATATTCATAGTTTCGTTAGGAGGGGATGCGTAGGATGCATCCACATAGCCTGAGGAGTCAAAATCATAGGGGAAAGGAAAGTTGATGCCATCGCTGTCGGTTAGTAACTTCGCATTGTGACAGCATTCATCATCAGGAGCTCCTACTGTAAGAGCAAAATCTGTATTGCCTATTAATAGCATAAATAAGGAAACCAGATTCGTTTGCTTAGAATCCAATGATTGAAGTGGTGCTCGATTAAGTTCGAATTTCTGAAACCCAAACCTTTCAGCTACGCGGTTTTGGTGCTCAATAAAGAAGGCGAGATGAGTACGCTGCGGGTCGGTTTTCTCGCTGTCGTTATAGGTAGCTTGAACCAGTCGTGTATCGAAATTTAGATCGGAAAATTGACTGAAAATGTCATAGCCCAACTGCTCTTTAACGAGCCACTGTTGGTTGCTGTCTCGCTCGCCACATTGGACAACCAGCTTAAGTCTGTTTTGGTTTTCAAATAGGGTGGTCGGGGTTTGTTCGCGCTTTAGATCTAGCCAAAGTTGAGCATGGCCACAGTTTGATTTTTGTAGTCGCCAGTTACCGCGTACCTCATAAGTCACATCTAAGGTGACAGTTGCTAGATCAGCTGCTTGATAAGAAATAGTGCCATCGTAACGTTTTTCTTTGTCGCGTTCTTTATCAATAGTTGAGAAAGGACCGGTTAGTGTTAATTCCAAAATTTCAGAGTTTTTAAAAAGTTCATCCGGCGCAGATACGGCCCAGGTCAAGCTGCTGGTTAGCGCAGACGCAAGCACCAGCAGTCTAGCGTGACATCGATTCATTTTACACCTGTCGTTTTGTGTTTTTTATAAAGGTTAGCGATTATCATAAGAGTGTATCCCTTGTGATATTGGCCTGCAAACTACATGCCCCGGCCTAACAGGCGCCGTGTTGGTTTGAGGTTATTATTAATTTACATTTTGCTCTTAGTTGACTAGCATCCCTTGATCGAATGCTAAGAACCTATCCTATGCAAAAATACTTCGCTATTATTAATTTGAAGACAGCCTATGTGCTTATCCTATGCATGGCTGTTACTTATTTATGCTTTCTGTTTGAGTTTAGCTATACCCTTAACATCACACTTTTCAGTATTGCAGTGATTTTTCCGCTGGTGTTCACCATACGCGAAGCCTTCCGCCGCCGAGATAGTGTGATTAAGCTGCTCAGCGTATTTAAATCTTCACTGAATGCGACTTATTATTGCTTTGCCAACAATGACAAGCTATCAGCGCAAGACAAAGGTTTTGTCTGCGATCAACTCGAGTCTATATCAGTGCTGTTTTTTAATGCTTTGCGAGGCAATAGCTACGACTCTGATGGTGTTCGTTCGGAGCTCAACGAGGTTTTTGAGTTTCTAGAGGCGCATCGCAGTGCTATTTCAAATGGTACAGCCCTAAAAATAATTAAGTTTTTGAAGGACGTGCACGAGAGTATCGAAAACACCGTTGGCCTGAAGATGCATGGCACCCCGGTCAGTTTAAGAGCTTATTGCTTAGTCTTTATCTACGTTTTTCCACTGATATTCATTCCAACATTGGTTCAGGATATTGGCACAAATCCGCACTGGATCGTTTATAGTTTAGCGGCCATTCATGGTTTTATTTTGATTTCTCTTTACAACGTTCAAGATGCTATGGAGAACCCCTTTGATCAAATTGGGTTAGATGATATTAAGCTAGAAGAATTCCAATTTGCCAGAAGAGAGACTGGGCCTAGTTAATTTCTGAATTTTTGACATTCTAGACAGAGTCAGGGGTATTGTGTGCGAACAATAAGATAGGCAGTGTGTTAAGTAAATAAAAGGCCAGATCCTGGCTGCCTAATGGGATCATGTATTCTGTTAAGTCTGCATCAACAGAGAATATCTTTCAGTATATCTCTGTTGATGCGTGGCTACTCACTCTGGGTAAGTTTTAACTATGCCTCCAATATATAACCACATTTAACGCTGGCTTAGTGACCTAGATATTCTTTTGCTTCTCTTACCGCGCTATGGCTGTCGTCTGACCAAACCGCCAACAGTGCTTGATAGTTCTCCGCCGCTTTTTGTGTGTTATTCATTTTGTCGTAACTGCGTGCAGCGCCCAAAAGTGACCAAGGTCGATTTTTAAGCCTCTGCAAAGAAACTTCAAACATGGCGGCGGCATCTTCGGCCATTCCCATTTCCAGCATCATCTCTGCAGTAAGCTCATGCACTGGTTTAAGTGGGGTTGGGGCGCCGTTGGGAGGCCGCTGAGTCTCTTTAAGGGCGATAGCTTCCTGCATTAGTGTAATGGCTTGCTGGCGTTTGCTTACATCGACCATGGCGCTGGATATAGATTCTTTGTGCAAGGTTAACGCGGCGACTTCCAAATAGACTAATTGATTTTGTATGCTGTTAGGGTTTTCGTCTTTTAATTCACGCAGCTTTACAACGGTTTGATTGGCCAGTTTCAGGTCGCCCAAATTGGCGGCACTTAATCCTAGGGCCAGTAACTCAGTGGCTGATAAGTCCTCAGCAAAATCGCCTGTTTGCCAGTTCTTACTTTCAATAATATGCCGGGCCAACATAGTTTCAACTGTGCCAGTAGAGCGTTTATCGCCTGGATTGTTTTTAACGACCTCTCTAGCCTTGGCTATCCATTCGTTGGATTCGCCTAAATCCCCTAGTTGGAGATCGCCGTATTGACCCCAGTCCGAAGAATGGTTGAGATCGCCCACTCTGTCACCTGGCTTCCACAAATCTAAACCGGCCTGAAAAGCCGAGTGGTTCCAAGCGGACACTTCGTTCCACATTCCATGCTGGATGAAGATATGGGTAGGCATGTGCCGAGCGTGAGAAACGGCAGGTGCAATACTGGCATACCTATTTGCAGCTTCAAGGGCGATGGGCGCGTGAAGCGGATCGTCGAATGCGTGAATCACATAGTGAGCGGCACCGGGATGGTGTTCGTTCTTTTTGAAAAGTTCCAGTGCTAAAGCGCCGGCTTTCATGTTAATTCGTTCGCGATCGGCTCCAGAAGCTGTTGCTCCGGCGAGCATAGACACGGCATAGAATGCTTTGACTTCATCGTCGTCCGGATATTTTTCATACAAATCTTTCATGGCCTGCATCCAGGCTGTGCGTCTTTCCGGCATGCCCCCTAGAGTTAGGGCATAGGCCTCGGCGGCTAGAAGAAACCCTTTCTCTCGCTCTGTAGGAGCTTTAGCCAGACGGGCTTCGCTGGAAGCACCGAGTTTCATGAGGGCTTCACCAGGGCCGTCGCTTTTCTGGCCAAAGAAAGGATGCTGATAGGTAAATGCTTCACCCCAATAGGCCATGGCGAAATCAGGATCGATCTCCTGAGCGGCACGAAACTCCTGCTGGGCTTGAGTCATGCCAAAGCTGTGCAAATACCCTACTCCCAGCTCAAAATGGGCCTGCGCAGCTGATGAGCCTGATGTAGGGAAATCGAATGTCCCTACTCGATCTAATTCAGCGCTAGTTGTGGTATTCGAAAAGGTTAATATGAGCAAGCCCAGTGCTAGTAGCGAGCCTAATGGTTTGAGTTGAGACATTTGGTCATCCTCCGAGATTAGAGATCTAGATCTTTAGACTGTGCCAATTACAGCCCAGCAATGCAAATAGCTTTTACTTATAGAAGGGGTTAATTATCGGGTCTAACTAAATAAGGGGGTAAAAATCAACCATGTTCTCTCTACAAACCAAAAAGTAGCGATGCCACCAACCAGGTAAATAGGCGCTTCTCTAAGTTCCCGTTTAAGCCGGATTGGGATTGTCTTTAAGCCCAGCAAAATCCCAGCTACGACTGCCAGTTGGCCTAGCTCGATTCCGATATTAAAGAGTAGCAGGGCAATTAATTGACCATTTTCAGGCAATCCAATTTCTTGCAAGGCGCCAGCAAATCCCAGCCCGTGTAATAAACCAAAAACGAAAGCGATAAAAATTGGATAGCTCTGAGTTAACTGACCTTTGCTTTGTAAGTTTTCATAGGCAAGCAGGACTATACTTGCCGCAATGACCGCCTCTACCGGTGACTGTGCCAAGCTGACTATATTGAATGCTGATAAGGCTAAGGTTAAAGAGTGTGCGGCGGTGAAACTGCTAATGACTAAGAGAAGTTTAACGGGGCTTTTGACTAAATAAAGAAGCATTAAGACAAAGAGAATGTGGTCAAAACCAAGCAACAAATGACTTAAGCCCATCGATAGGTACACCGGCAGTGCTGATAAATCATTGGCGAACTCGAGCCTTCCTGCTTGAGCGGTGATAAGGCGGTTGGAGGTAGAGCCATCCAGCCATGTGATGCTAACCAAGGTATCTATTAAGGTTCTTTCGAGACCGGCAATTTCGATGTACTCAATTCCTTGTTCGCCACAGTCCAGTTCTGCCACTTCGATAAGTGCGCTATCGGTTACGCTGGCACCAATATTGTCAGAATTACAGTTACTAACGACTGCCAAACCAAGAAAGCGGCCATTGATTTGAGGTTGTCGAAACGAGGCCTCGAAAATAGTTGAGGAAGAGGATGAGGCGTCAGTAGATATAGAAAGCTCGGTAAGTTTTAGAAAAGCGGGGCGTACTTCATGAGCCTGAGCAAATATCGATACAAACATTATCAATAGTGTCGCAAAAAATCTCATTGCTGCTCGACCACGACCTCATACTTGCGCAGTAGATTCGCAAGGTAACGCTGGCGGGCACTGTCCTGGCCAGACTGGCGGTAGTCTTTTAAAACCTGAGCGGAGATTGCCCTCAAAGGAGTTACTTCTTGCTCGTGAATGCCTGTAATCAAGACAAGGTGATAACCAAAGCTACTTTTAAGCGGTCCATGCCAACTATTTGCAGATAGGTTTTGCAGCTGACCGGCAAAGCCCGAGCCAAACGTGGCATTTAAATCGAAGCTACTTCGATACGCGTAGCTGCCACTCAACATGCTCGATTCACCCAGCCCTGCAGCGCTTTCACCCCGATCAATTGCGGCTAATGCGCTTTGCGCATCGGGACTAGTTTGAAAATAGAGCTGACGCATTGAGTAGCGTCGAGGCAGGGTGTAGTCTTGGAGATTGCGGCTGTAGAAATCCTCTAAAACGCGGGTTTCTGGCACTGCCACCGGTTCGGATTCGGCAATAAAATTCAATTTTTGAACCATGCGCCTTCGAACAATTGAATCTTCTTGATCTAAGCCGAGCCGCAGCGCTTCTTGAAAAAGAACTTCTTCTTCAATCCAATTTTGCACTAAGGAATCCAGCTCATTCTTGGAGGCAATCATGCCAGTCTGCGTTTCCCAAAGCAGCCCTAGTCGCTCTCTTAAGGCTGCGGATACATAAATTTCAATGCGGCTCACAGAAAGCCACGAATCTGCAGCAAACAGAACGCTGGCTATAAGACAAAACCAGAGTAACGGCTGTTTGAGTATTCTCGGCATCGCAGCAGTTGTCTATTGGGATGGGGTTATCCATATAGGGGAAGACCAGACCCGCTCTTGAATGGTCGCCGCTAGATCGCTTCTTGGCTCAACGCCCGCACGGATAGCATCCCATGTTGACCATCGGCAGCTAGGGTTCTCCATCGCACGCAAATAGTAAAAGGCATTTTGCGTAGCATCATACTCTGGGTCTTGCCAGCGGGCTTTGAGCTCTGCTGCACCTAGGCCGCTGCTTATACGGCAGTCGGCTAGATTTACTTGAGCGCCATTGTCAGGGCAGCGATGGCTGACAGGGTCCACTATGCCGCCATCGGAGCAGGCAACGTCATAAACAGTTTCTTGAGATTCGCCATCTTCTACCCAGCCTTTAATGATTTGGACCCGCTGCAACGGTGCGCTGTTTGGGTCTCGCGCGACCCAAGCGATGAAAGAAGGAGCCCTATCGGCATCGGCTAGCAGGTCACTGCCCATTGTGACGCCGCCAGAATAAGCTTTACTGGCGAGGTCAGCATCATCGATCTCAGGTAAGTCGTAGCCTGAAAAGAATCTGGCTTTTATGCGCGGACCTGAGGTGCCAAAGGTTTCTTTGCGGCGAAACGCGTCGTAGATGGCTGCACGGGTGTTTTCCTCTGCCCATACTCCGGCTAATCCAGATGCACTCCATGTATTGTAGTAGGTGTCGGCATACAGTTCGCCATTATCGCTGGGTTCGTCCAAAGGCACTGAGCCGCGTTTGACTCCATCAGAATCACGAAGGCCAACTTTGCTCCAATAATCGTCTTCATCGCCTGCATAAGTTGCATTGTGGGTATCACTTGAGCCGATCACACCAAATTTAAAAGGATTGAAACCCTGCTGTTCCTGTAAGGTTATCCCATTGCGATAGGCTTCTCTAACGTAGCTGCCTTCAGGCTGACTTGCCAGGTGTGAGGCAACCATGAAGGGCATAATTTCGAAGTCTGCCCACTCGTCATTAGGTGACAGGGCAGGGTGCGTGTCAGAGGTTCCCTTTACCTGTGTGATTTCAATTAGCGGCTCGTTTCTCATGCGCTGATTTGCATAGGCGCTATCTAAAGGATTTCCTGACCAATCGGTTAACATAAACATATTGCCGTTGGAGCCGTTAGAGTTATGAGGAATAGCAAGGCTCTCAATTCCCTCTGCTCGATTGCGGTCCATCCACTTCCATAGATCCTCTGGATTTCTAGAATCTAATCGAGAAAACGGCAGGTCCGGGACATTGTCATCTCGGAAGATGACATTGCGATGAAGGTTGCCGCCATCATCTGCGGTAGTGGTGTATTCGTAAGCCACAAAAGTCGTGAAATTGCCTGGGTCATTGTGACGGTTTGCGCTTTCAATGATGTCATCCCATGCAGATTTCACGATGTTTGGATCGTTTATCTCGGTTGCTCGCTCTGAACGGATAAAAGATAGAATGCGCAAAAACTTACTGCCGCGATCGTCAGAATCTCCGAGAGTCGACATCCCGTCAGCTATTTCATGTTTGGATATTTCGCTGTCAGGATTCGCCATTTCTCGTAGCACGCCTAGATAAAAAGCGTGATCACTTACACCGTAAAAATCTAGCGGCACATCAAGTTTCATCTCGAATCCAGCGGGGTGCGCAATCGTGCCGCCTTTAGCAAAGGTATAGGCGTCGCTGGGAGATGAGGTGGTGCCAAAAATGAAGGCATCAAAAGAATACATGGTATGAACATGCAGATCCCCGAAATAGGCATTGCGATCGGCATTAAATCCGGGTGTAGGGCTTGATTCCGCGTTAGCAACGACTTGTGCAGCTGCGTTCGGAGCAGCACTTGTTGAGTCGGTTTGTGATCCACCTGCGTTGTTGCTTGCGGGGGTGTTGCTGTCACCTGAACAGGAAGTCACTACAAGAAGCATGGATAATATCGCGAATGTTTTTTTCATTGCCTATCCCCTTTATTTTTCCAATGATGGCTTTCGCCAATGCACGCTGGGTGATTGTGGGCTTTTTTGATGTTTCACTATACTAATTGATCGAAAAATTTAAGTCTAACAGTAGCTAGTGCTTCAGCGTTTTCCTATGCTACTGTCATTTGCTTATTTAAACCCCTTAGAGTGTAACCTCGGGTGGTATTAATCATTATCTGGAGCCGCATCATGAAGAAACTACTATCAATTATCATTGCCAGCAGTACGTTGTTTATTTCTGGACTCAGTCTTGCTGAGCCTGAGTATGTGACCATAGAAATGGAAATCGATGTTGCTAAACCTGCCGCTGATGTTTGGGCTACAGTTGGCGGGTATTGTGCCATTTCAGACTGGTTTCCTTTGGACTGTGAAATCACCTCTGGCGATGGCGGGATGGGAACGGTGAGAGTGCTTGCTAGCGGGCGGATTACTGAAATTTTAGTGGCTCAGACAGAACTCTCATATGGTTATACTCAGCCTGCTGTGGAAGGTTCGTTTTACGATCTCTATCATGGGTTCTTAGAGGCTCGCGAGGTAAGTGCTTCAAGCTCCAAGCTTCTCTACACACTTACTTTAGACGTGTCCAACCTAGAAGATCAGGCCGCAAAAGATGCCAACATTGCTCGCCGCCGCGGCGCTTTTGAAGGTGCGCTTGCGAGTATGAAAGAACTGGCTGAAAAATAAGGTTTACGAAGTGAAAGGTATGTTGATAGGAAAATGTAACAAAGTCTTGTTAAGCATGGCCCTCCTGTTTAGCGTATTTGCTGCGCCAAGTTTCAGCCAGACCCGCTTGGACACCAACGAAGGCTTGTCGGTGATTTTGTTAGGCACTGGGGTTCCTATTCCCAACCCTGCTCGCGCCACCGCCTGCACGGCTGTTTTAGTAGACGATAAGGTTTTTTTGGTTGATACAGGGCGTAATTGCGTGGTGCCACTAAATCAGGCTGGTATTCAAGACGTGGAGGGTATTTTCTATACTCACTATCATTCTGATCATTTCATTGGTCTTGGCGAAATCCTTCTGGATTTGAGTATCGATGGCATCGACAAAACCATTGCGGTAAGAGGTCCGGTTGGGGCTCAAGAAATCGTGGATGGTATTGTCGCGACTTACCGTTTAGATCTTTCTTATCGATTAAGTCATCACGGAGATAAGTTTAGTAGCCAAGTGATGAAGCCTTTGGTGACAGAGTATGAGCCGGGTGTTGTGCTTGAGAAAGATGGGTTAAAAGTCAGTATGTTTTCCGTATGTCACCCGCCGATCGTACCTGCCGTGGGTTACCGATTCGAGTATAAGGGCGAAGTAATTGCTGTATCCGGGGATTCTTTGGTTTGTTCAGAATTAGCTGCTGGAGTGCGCGGTGCCGATATACTTGTCGCTGAGGCTGAAAATGCCCAGATGTTCGCGCCAGCTTTAGGCATGGCAAAGCAAAATGGAGACACTCGCAGGCTAGAAATGATTGAAGAAGGAATGGAATATCATGCCGAGACTTTGGCCCTTGCACAAATGGCCCAAGACAACGGCGTGAAGAAATTAGCACTAACTCATTTGTTCCCTTCAATTCCACCGACCGATGCGGCCGAGGCGCTTTTCGTTCAAGGCATGAGCGAGCTTTATGAAGGGCCAATACTCGTTGGGCGAGATGGTATGAGAGTAGATCCCTAAGCTTGCGTCTGCTTACCAATTTGTACAACACTGTTACTGCTTGCGATGTTGAAACTCTCAATCACCGAGCCAAAATTATCACCCTAATTATGATTGAAAATATTTTATACGGATCTCCACTTTCTTTGTTCACCGGCAAAGCACGAAGTTATTTGATTAAAGCAGGAATCTCTTACCGAGAAACGTTGCCTAACAGTGCCCATTTTAAAAATGAGGTTTTGCCAAAAATGGGAGGGCGGCAAAGTATTCCAGCTGTTGAAACAAGTGAGGGTGCGGTAATAAGAGATGGTGCTGCAATAATTGATTATTTTGAAGCTAAGTCGGGCTGTTATTTCTCTCCCTCAACACCCAAGCAAAGAATTCTAACTCTGTTGTTCGATGTTATCGGCTGCGAGGGATTACTGCGTCCGGCTATGCATTATCGTTGGAATTTCCCGAAGCAGAATTTGGCTTTTATAAAATTTCATTTTGAAACTTTTGTCCCCAAAGGTCTCGATAAAAAAGAAATGGCGGCAAAGCGGATGGATCAAATGCGCGGAGCGGGCCGAGCTTTTGGTGTGGCTCCAGAATCGCATGAGCTAATCGAGTCTCAATATACCAGACTTATAGCAAAACTCGATGAACACTTTGCCGGGCAGCCTTACTTATTTGGTGGCAGACCAAGCATTGCTGATTTTGGGATGATAGCGCCGCTCTACGGCCACCTTGGCAGAGATCCAGCTCCTCTAGCCTTGATGCAAAGCAACGCGATTCGCTTATGTCGCTGGGTTGAGAGAATGAATCGAGCAGAGCCGGATGTTGGTGAGTTCGAAAATCAAAGTGAAGAGTATTTACCGAATGATGAAATCCCGCAGACTTTAATTGAAGTGCTTAAACACATGGCGCTGGATTTTGTTCCAGAAACCAAGGCAGCCTGTATTTTTATCAATCAGTGGCTTAGCGAGAACCAAAATCTGGAGTCTGGAATGATTGTGGAGCGCGGCGTGGGAACGACAGAATTCGAAACAGAGGGTGTAAAGATCGTCGCTTTAGCGCAGCCCTATCGGTTTTATTTGCTCGCAAGAATGCAGGATGAATATGACGCACTAGGTGAGGCAGAAAAGTTTGATGTAGAGGCATTGCTGCAAGACTGCGCCATGAGGGATGTTCTTGACTGCCGGTTATCACGAAAGTTAGGTCGTCATGATAACCGTGAGGTCTGGCTGTAGTTAGCAAAGGGGTAGGAACGGGGTAGGCTTAGCTAGGGTGCTACGTTGTCTTGGTTGGAATAACGCATCCCCTGGCAAGATTTTTTGGATATATGTCAGACGGCTTGAAGGGATCAGTCCAGCGGTTGTTAGCCCGCGCCCAGCAGGGTAGTCGGCTTTGTCTTGCATTAAAAGTCTTGCATTAAAAGTCTTGCATTAAAAGTCTTGCACTAAAATCCAAGGCGATACCACAACGGCCCAAAGCTCTGGGTCTTGCGTTTCCCAGAGTGTAGCTTTTTCCTGACTGACCTTGGCAACTAGAGACCGTGCTAACCACGTTTTGACTTGGCTGCTGTTGTCAATGGCAAATTCGTAGGCCACTTCAATCAAATCAAGCTTAGCATCTACCTGAACGATAGCGTCGATCTGGTCATATTGATTCAGCGAACTCCACCGAATTTTTGCCGTGTCTTGGTTCAGTTTTTTTCTAAGTGATTCAGGTTCGGTCAAGTCTGAATCATCTGTCCTTGAAGTTGTCATTGTGCTTCTTCAATTGTTTGAGTGATGCCCGATTCAGCTATCAGCAGCTAATCGGCTTGAGTTATTGAGTTTGAGCCTAGTCAAACAAAGAAGGCTGTTCTTCGCTTATTACATCGAACAGCGGCTTGAAGCTAAACCAACCGGCGAGAGGGCTGCCTACCTGTTTGTTAGTTAGGGTGGCTATTTCCGGGCGAATCATCTTTGGCTTGCCGGCAGCTTCTGCTAGCAGCTGTGCTTGGCAAGAGCGTTCCATGGTGATGTACCACCATGCCGCTTCATCGACAGTATTACCAACAGTTAGCAATCCATGATTTTGTAAAATGGCCGCTTTATTTTTGTCCAGAGCTTTAGAAATTCTATCGCCCTCAGATACATCTAAAACAACACCAGAAAAATCATCAAACAACACATGATCGTCATAAAAGGCGCATGAGTCTTGGGTGATTGGATCTAGCCGCCGACCAAGACTTGACCACGTTTTACCGTAAACCGAATGGGTATGCGCAGCTGCAGTAACATGGGGCAGGTTCTTGTGTATGCGCGAGTGAATCGCAAAGGCCGCTTGGTTTAATAAAGTATGTTTGCCTTCAACTATATCCCCATCATGATTGACGAGAATGAGGTCGGACACTTTCATCTGCTTAAACGACACACCGAAGGGATTTACCCAGAAATGATCACTAAGTTCTGGGTCTCTCACGGTAACGTGCCCGGCGACACCTTCATCGAAGCCGAATTTTCCAAACAAACGAAAGGTTGCGGTCAGGCGGTTTTTGCGATCGATACGCTCTTCTTCCACGCTGCTAAATTTAGGTGGGTATTGATCGGAAAGCTTGATAGGGCGGGCTGTATCGGTATCTGAGGTATCTGTATCGGAGATGGCAGCTTCTGACATAATCGTTTCTCAAAAATAAGGGAATAGGAATAGGTATCAATAGCGGGAGACGTCCAGCGTGCACATCGAAAAATCCCATCATTTCGAATCTTATCCTAGATCGTCCTAAAATATTAGGATTTTGCACCTAAAATGAGTGCAGGTAGAAAACTGGCGCGTCGTTATGATTGCCCTATTCCTTAGTAGGATCAATTTTATATAAGTTAGCACAGCGAGGTAGGTGATGCCCTATACTGCCCGACCTATAACATTAGGACCAAATTAATCAAACTCAATGAGATCAAGAATATGAGTCAACCTTTGACGGCGCAAAGTCCCGATGTATCGGACATTGGACGCCTTGTTGTTTGCTGTGCAGACAAGCCAGGAATAATCTCAGCTGTGTCTACATTTTTGCATAACCAAGGGGCCAATATAGTCGACCTTGATCAGCATTCTAGCGGAGCGCCGGAGGGCAAGTTTTTCCTCAGGCTAGAGTTTGAACTCAAGAATCTAGGGACAAGGAAAGACGCCTTTGTGGAAACATTCAACGAGAGGGTGGCCGCCGGTTATGAGATGCAGTGGGCGTTGACTCGAGCGACGGAGAAATTACGAGTTGCTATCTTTGTTTCAAAATTTGACCATGCCTTGATGGAATTATTATGGCTGGCGTCTCGTGGAGTATTACCAATAGACATACCCATGGTTGTAAGTAATCACGATGACTTGAGAGCGCAAGTTGAGGGCTTAGGTTTTAAGTTCGAGCACATCGCTGTTACTGCAGAGAATAAAGCAGTGTCTGAAAAAGCGACTATCGAGCTGCTTGAAGATAAAGTTGATCTAATTGTGTTGGCTAGATACATGCAAATTTTATCAGCAGAATTTGTTAGTCACTATCCAAGCCAGATTATCAATATCCATCATTCATTTTTGCCTGCGTTTGCAGGCGCAGACCCTTATCGACAGGCCTATGAAAAGGGAGTAAAGCTAATAGGCGCGACATCTCACTATGTGACAGCGCAGCTCGACCAAGGTCCTATTATCGAGCAGGACGTGGTGCGGGTCAGTCATAGATTGTCAGTTGCTGAATTGAAGCATTTGGGTAACGATGTGGAACGAAAGGTGCTAGCCAGAGCTGTACGTTGGCACGTTGAGAACAGAGTTATCGTCGATGGCAACAAAACGGTCGTATTTACCAAGTAAAGATTGTACGCCCTAAAGTGGCCTCCCCGGTCAAGTTGGAAAATAAAAATTAGAAGAATCGCATCAGATTCTCGAGGCGACAACGGCAATGCCGCTATGCCATTTTTCTTGAGTCTGAGGGCTCCAGATTAAGCCGTTTTACAATCAACGAGGTTTGGCTTGGCGGGACGCTTTTGTCAAACCCTGCTGCTTTAAGCTCGGTTGTTCTAATTTTTATTGTTAGCTTTTCTTCGTCGGTTACAGCGGTGCCTGATTTCGCTGGTGTTTGGATGCTGAACGGTCCAGGGTCTGAAAGTGAAATTTTGCTGAAGGAGCAGGAGCTGCATAAAGCAAGAATAAAATCTGCTGACCGATGGTCCAAGCCTTTCCTACGTTCCTGCAAGAGCCGCGCGTGTCTGGGCAAGTCCAAACTCCGAGATTAAAATTGATTTGTTAGATAAGCGAGTGCTGAGAAGTTACGAGCTATCCGATCTTAGGCGTAACATTGTGTTGGGTGATGAATCGTTGATGTCGGCTCTGCCGAGCACCTTGAACTTAAGCGGCAGGGCCTTTCAAGAAATGGGCTCGTTGTTCGCCAGCGTTGAGAGAGTCCGGTTTGTTATTGAATCTAAAAATCATGCGCTAGGGTCTGTGCGCACGTCTCGCAGAATTCCCCAGTCGATAAACACAGTCGTTATCGAACGAGCTGAAAATAGAAGCGGGCAGATTGCATATTACTCCTACTTACATTGATAAAATATTCTATGAAAAGCCTATTGTGTTGGAGCAATTTTTAGGGAATGTGATGAGCGCGATATTTTGGCCCTATGAGTGCAGCGACGCCGACTATGATGGGTTCGATGAGTTCAATGAAGCGAAACAGGAGTTGAACTAATGAAGGTTTCTCAATAAAGGCGTTAGCATTCATTATTGTTTTTTTAGGTATGCTATTTTTAATCAGTGCACACCATTCTACTAATGTGAACTTCACTCTAGAAAAAATATCGGTAGAGGGTGTCATTGAGGGGGTGCGTTTTCAAAATCCTTACGCATTCGTGTTGATAAAGAATACAGATGGGTAGGGTAGCGACGCTTTTTGGCTGCTCGAGTCAGGAGCTTGCACCACGCTAGAAGGGCAGGGGGGTTGCTTGATTTATTAAAGATTGGATCAACGGTTACCGCTACTGGTCGTAAGGGTCGTCGTTAATATGCGATGGATTTGCGTGAGATAAGGTTTGAAGGCGGATCAGGTTTTATACTTCAACCAAACTTAAACTAAAAATCAGCACAAGCTGCCTAAGCAAGTAGCTTCAAATGTAAGTACGTCACTTTCCAGCACTGGCTATCACTGTCACCTATCTTGAATGCGAGCTGATCTTAATTTACCTGTCGCAACCTGCTTTTGAGCGTTATCAGCGGCTCTCAAATTCCAAAACCACTCCTTCGGTTGCAGTGCTGAGAAGCATGTTTGAGTTAACTATTTGGAACGCTTTTGTATTGCGTAGATACAAGGCAAGGTTGTTATGGAGCGAACCGGGAGCACACAGTTTGCGGCCCGTGTTAAACGGCTCAAAGCGCAGCGTATAATCTTCTTGAATCCACAAACCGCCTATGTCATTGCAGTCGGAGGTCCCGGTTAGTCTGCCATCGCTTCGAAAATTTAAAACATACTTAGCTGGCTCATCAGGGGTAAAAACATAGCCGCCGAGCACGGTCATTCGAATTAACTGCCAGTTGCTGCCTGCCAATGGATCAGCGGCGGACGTAGCCAAGTCCGCGCCGTAGCTTATAGAGCTACACAAAGAGATTGCTGCCACTAGGGTAGCGAGCTTGAGTCTAGCGAGGGCGGTTTTGATCATGAGCTTTAGATTCTTTGAAATTGAGTTAGGTTTTTTGGATTTGGGATATACGGTAAGAATACCCTAATTAGCGAGTGTGGGAAAAGAGGCGTCGAAGACACTGCTGTCTCGCAGTTCTTAAAGGGCCGGGTTTGTATTGCCAGTGGCCATCGCCTGCAGGTTGCCGCTGAGTCAACAGGACTTGCTATACAGCCGTTCGCCGTCAGGAAGAGTGAGTTTATGAGGCTTTATCCCTTTCCTGACCTTCTGACCTTGCGGCGGGACGGTCCGAGATGACCCGTGAGTCTTTAGGTGTCAGGATAAGTATCGCGCACCCACAGATCAATCGGCTGCCTGTGATCTGCGGGAACCCCACCGCCATGTTTCGGTTTCAGCTCGTCATTGAGCCATCATTTGGGCAGACCCGCCGAGTTATTGATTGGGTCTGCGGGGTTATTGAGCAGGGCCACAGCGCTGAGGCGAAACTGGCGTTGGTAAAATCAACGGCGCTGCTTTTACTCTGCCTTCTTTGGCTAGCTGATTGAAAGCGGCTTGTTGGAGGCCATGCACTTGAGATCTAGACATTCCTAGCTCGTAGCCTGAACATTCATTATCGCCAAGTGAGCGCGGATCAAGTCCGGTCACATTGCCGAAAACTACAAGCGCTTCTAGATAATAGCCAAAGCTGCTTGCGTGATAGTGATCCCAGGTCCAGAGATCGATCTTGCCTGTCTCTATTCCGTCATAGGGGTTAGAGTCAGCTACACCTAATTTTATGGCCTCAGTCCATGCTTCACCAACTGCATTCACAGATTTTATAGGGTTTGAATTAGCCGCGGCTTTGTCATAGCCCGCGCGGATATCAAGCGCCATCTGATCAATTGCTGTGCCTGTCCAATGGCGGTCGGCCTGATAGATGAGATCTGCGCGAGACCATGTGGCGGTGAGAAATACCTCCACGTCAGAATTGAGATCCGCTAAGAACTCGGCCATGTCACTGGCAGTGTCCACCAACGTTTGCGGGTCCCCTGGGTTAGCACTATCTAAAGTACTGAAACCGTGCATTACAGCTGCGTCCCAAGATCTGCGGCCAATCACGCCGAGTTTGTTTTCCAGGTGATAATCCAGCCCGGCTCCCGGCTGCGTTTCCAAAAAGACGTCGTAATCTAAGCCAGCCTGATCTGTAAAAGACTTAAACAGTGCCGGAACGCCCCCGATGCCTAGGTTGTTGAGGTCGGTCACTGACTCTGGGCGATAATACATCGCAGCTGAGCCATAGCCAAAAGTGAAGCTGTTGCCAATAAATAACAGGCTTGTTTCCGCGGCGGCAGTCACTCCCGTTAATGAGAGAATTAGGCATGAAAGCGTGGCTGTAATGAACTTCATCTTTGTCTTCCTGTTGTGCTTGTTATTGTTGTATCGGCAGCAGGATAAAAGCTCTGCCGAGCCATGTCCATGCATTCTTTGGCAGTCACCTTGCGCAGCTTGGTGGAAAAGAAAGCATCATAATGACACTTAACCGCTGTTCTTTTGCATGACAACCATGGTCCAATATTGGCTTAAATTGGTGTCGAGAATCTTAATAAAATGTGGATTTGTCCAGTCTGTCGTTGGCCGCTGTCGCTGACGGGAAAGCAATGGCAATGTGAAAATGGTCACAGCTATGATCGCGCCAAAGCTGGCTATGTAAATTTACTGCTCGCAAACCATAAAAGCGGGTCTGATCCCGGTGACAGCAAAGCTATGATGACGGCTCGGCGTGCTTTTTTGGAGGCTGGGCACTACCTCCCACTAGCTGAGTCACTTAGCTTATTGATCGCCTCGCACAAACCTGAAAAAACACTAGCTCTTTATGATGTAGGCTGTGGCGAAGGTTATTATCTAGCAGCTATAAAGGCAACACTGACTCGGTCTGGCATAAAAATTACGGCAGGCGGAAATGATATTTCCAAACCAGCTATCGAAAAAGCGGCAAAGAAATACAAAGAACTAGGTTTTGTAATCGCCAGCAA
>Ga0075118_10000869_pt1 | contig 24611 bp, 17 predicted proteins | sample AntAceMetag02UKE_FD_69794 | JGI IMG/M metagenome (GOLD analysis project Ga0075118, IMG submission 69794) | Saline lake microbial communities from Ace Lake, Antarctica - Antarctic Ace Lake Metagenome 02UKE | ecosystem: Environmental > Aquatic > Non-marine Saline and Alkaline > Saline | place...
AGTGGTCACAAATGGATGGGTGCGCCACACGAAACGGGTATTCTTTTCATCCGCAAGGATCGCAACGATGAGGTGATTCCAATCGCCGCAGGTTCCTATACGGGGCCTATGCCGATGGTTGATGGCCTCCTGATCGCTGATGGCACTCAGGGCTATGCTAAAAATGCCACGCGCCACGAGTATGGCACGCGCAGTGCCGCGAACGTTCTCGGAGTGGCCGCAGCGATTGATTTTCACAATGAAGTGGGGCGCGACCGGATCGCGGCACATGGCCGGGCTTTGGCCACGCAATTGCGCGAAGGTCTTCAGAAAATCCCGTCGATCGAAGTGCTGACTCCGGAACCACCGGAGATGTTTGCTTCGATCATGGGCTTCCGCACCCCGCGGATTTCCTACAACGATTTGCTGAGAGCGCTCGCGGCTGAGCATCGCTTCCGTCTCCGCCCTGTGAGTGAACAGGGGCTTAATTCGGTGCGCGTTTCCACGCACCTATTTAACTCTGCTCAGGAATGTGAGCTGTTGCTCGGGGCTATCAACGATAACGTCCGCAAAGCCTGATCTCATGTCGTTTAGCTTAGTCCTTAAGCTCCACCATCATTTCGATTTCCACTGGAGCACCAGCGGGCAGCGAAGGAACTCCGACGGCAGCTCGCGCGTGACGTCCAGCCTCACCGAAGATTTCGACCAGCAGGTCGGAAGCTCCGTTCACGACCTTGGACTGCGACGTGTAATCGTCCGTGCAATTCACGAATCCACCTACGCGGACGATACGCTTCACTTTAGAGAGATCGCCGATCTCGGCCTTCAACGCAGCGATCAACTGGATCGCGCAGATCCGAGCAGCGGCAGCCCCTTCTTCGAGGGTGAGATTGGCGCCGACTTTGCCCGTGATGAACTTTCCATCGCTTCCCTTTGCGATCTGTCCTGCAAGGACTACGATATTCCCCATTCGCACCGCAGGCACGTAGTTGGCGATCGCCGCAGGCACTTCAGGCAGCACGATATTCGCCGCGGCCAGACGGGCTTCGGGAGAACCCGGCGCGCAGCAGGCATCACCGGCTCGCGCCAAACCTAGAAAACTTAAAAAGAGAACCGTAAGAAGCAGGATATTTTTCATCGCGTCATTTCATGACGACATCCCCTTAACCCGCAATACCAGAACGCTTTTCCCATGCCTAAACTAAAACGTCTCCTCTCAATCGCCTTGATGCTTGGCCTCACGGCATCGATGGCCCCGGCCGCGCAGGATTTCATTATCTGTGCCAATGTTAACAAAGGCTATGTGATCGGTTCGACGATCACCACGATCAACGGCCTCTTTCGTCTCGATGACCAAGGGGAGTGGCAACACTTCGGGTATAATGATACTTCGATCACTTCGGTGGCGTTTGATCCGCGCGATACCAACGTCATTTACACCACGACTTTAAACGGCCTCTGGGTCAGCTACGATGGTGGCAAGGGTTGGCGCATGGTGAATAGCTGGGATATGACGGAGGGGCAGGATGTGGCCGTCGATCCGAACTCGCCTGATACCGTTTACCTCGCCTTGCCCGATGGCGTGGCCGTTTCTCTCGATCAGGGTAAGACGCTTATTCGTCGGGGAAATGGTTTACCCGATCGCGGCAAATTCACGAAAACCATCGAGGTCGATCGCACCACGGCAGGGCGCGTGTTGGCGGGATGCGAAAAAGGAATTTTTCTGACTGATGATGCGGGTCTCAACTGGCGCCAAGTCTTGCCGACGACCACGCAGGTCAACGATCTGGAACAGTCCCCGCACGATCCCGCGCATTGGTTGGCCTCGACCGATACGCACGGCGCTTGGGTGTCACGCGATGCTGGACTCACCTGGACTCAAATCGAAGGACTCACCAAAGAGAATCCGATCTACAATGTGACTTTCGATCCGACCAACGATCAGCGTATGGCTGTCGGTGGTTGGGCTGATGGCGCTTGGACGAGCGAAGATGGCGGCAAGACCTGGACCGACCGCAATCGTGGCCTGCCGAAAGACCCCCGCGTCTGGCGCGTCGGTATCGATCCCAATACGGGCCGCCTCTATGCGAGTGTCTTTAAGGAAACGCTCTATTATTCCGATGACTTTGGCCGCACTTGGCATGCTGAGGCGTTCGAAGGCTCGTTAGTAAACTACTTCACCTCGGCCCCTCGGGCTCAACCTTAACTCTACTTTTTACCATGACTATTAAGGTTCTATTTACTGGCGCGCTTTGTGGCGCTTTAGCCTGCGCGAATCTGAACGCTCAACCCGCCTACGAATCGATGATGCCTGTTCGGCAAGTCATCGACGATCCGGCTGAACGTCGCGCGGCTTATCTCGAACGCATCGAGGAAGTCTTCGAGTGGCGGATCGGGCGTCTTGCGAATCGCGAAACGAAGATCGCGATCGATATCGCCACGGCGGCGATGCTCGTGAAACGCGGTGAGCGGGTCGAAGAGTGTAATGAGGCAATCATTAAGTTGATGGCCGCACCCGGCACGGGTCCTTTCTGGATGTTTCCAACGACGATCGCGGCATATATCGGACGTGATGCCTTATCCCCGAAAGCGCGTGCTTCGATTCGTTCGGCTTGGGGGAGTGCCCGCCAATTGCGGGGCGATACGGAGAACCATTGGACGATGTATCACGTGTCTTTGTATCTCATGTCCGAACTTTACCCCAATGAGCCGGGCGAAACTTGGTATACGGGCCGAAGCTCGGAAGAAAACTTGGAAGAGGCTCGTGGTTGGATTCTCGATTGGATGGACATCACCACTACGATTGGGCAGGGCGAATACAACCCTTCGCATTACATTGGTGAATACGCGATCCCCATGCTGATGCTGGTCGCATTCGCGGAAGATCCGGAGATGAAAAAACGCGGAACGATGATGCTCGATTGGCTCTTCGCCGAGTTGGCCACCGTCACCTTGGATGGTGTGCTCCGCGGTCCCAATTCACGCACGGATGATACTTCGGTGACGGAACGTTGGAACGCGCTCGCTACCTCGTTTTCGTGGATGCTGTTCGGCAATACCGCCCCCACAATCAGCTACGGTGGCTTTGGCACCTACTTCGCCATGTTCGGCGAACACTATGAAGTGCCGGAAGTGATTTACCGCATCGCGAAGGATCGTCAGGGCGATATTTTGCAACACGACCGTGCCCGCACCCGACGCATGTGGCGTTACAGCGATGAGCACATGCCGGCCATCTACAAGACTCAGTATTTGCGTGACGACTACGCAGTGGGTTCGCAGCAGGGGCGGATCACGGATGCGATTCAGGCCCATGTTTGGGATGTCACGTGGCGTGAGGATGATCCCCGCGGCAAACACCCGACGCTCTTTTCACTGCATCCTCACTCCTCCGGGAAAGTGATGCAGATGCAGTTCGCCACTTTTCCTGAACCGATGCCACGTGGTGTCGCCGTAGAGGGGAAGCCTTCCTACGATTCACCGGATAAGATTCTCGGCTGCTCGCCTTACGAGAAAGTCTTTCAGGATCTCGATACGGTGATCGCGCTTTACGATATCGATCCCGACGAACGTTTCCCTCAGGTGAACGGATTTTTCTCCAAGGATTTGCGAAATGTGATTGAGCATAAATCGGGTTGGATCTTCGCCAAGGGTGGGGATGCCTATCTCGCTTATCGTCCTTTGGCTCCCTACGAATGGATCCCGCATCTCAACTACCGCCGCACCGCCGCCGTGGCGGGATATGCGTTTGCCCGCGACCACACGGGTGGCCGGATATTGGTGAGCCCGCATGTGAAGAACGGCACGATTGTGCAGGCCGCCAGTGCGAATGAATTCGGAAGCTACGAAGCATTCCAAGCCGCGATCAACGCGTTGCCCCTTGAGTTTAATCTCGATCCGGTGCCCACGGTTAAGATGACCACTCTTCGCGGGAAGAAAGTTTCCGTGACCTACGGCGAAGCACCGATTGTGAATGGCACACCGCTCGATTATACGCAGTGGAAGCTCTTCGAAGGCACTCATCTCAACGCAGAAGTCGGCGGTCGCAAACTTACGATCACCCATGGCGATCTGAAGCGAGTGCTCGATTTCAATACATTGACGATCACCGATTCCGGCACCGAGTAACCTCCCGACAGTGCTCAAGCTCGCGCCGCTTTTTCTTGGAGTGATCGCTTCCTGTGGGGGAGCGGTTGCACTCCAAGCGCAGCCCTCGTATGAAGCACCGCCGCCTTCGCGGGTGGTGATTCAAGATCAGGCGGAGCGTCGCGCGGGTTATCTGTCGCGTCTGCAAGAGCTACGCGATTGGCGCTTGGCCCAGTTCGATTGGGATGATCCCGAGAGCACACCGGGTTATTCCGAGGTGGCATTTCTCCTGCACCGGAATGAACGGATCGAGGTTTGTAATCGGCGCGTGATTGAATTGATGCGCACGGCGCGCACGGGACCGTTTGGAATGTTCCCTAATGTGATCTTGGCTTACGTTGGCCGGGATAAACTTTCGCCCGAAGCCCGGGGTGCGATTCGCGATTCTTGGCGCCGTCTGCAATTGCGGGGTGACACGGAGAACCATTGGTTGATGTATTACACCTCGCTGTATCTGATCTCACAGCTTTACCCCAACGAACCGGGCGAGACTTGGTATACGGGCAAGAGTTCGGAAGAGAATTTGGAGGAGGCGCGAGGTTGGTTGCTCGAATGGATGAACCTGACCACCACGATTGGGCAGGGGGAATACAACGCTTCTTATTACTACGGAAAATACGCCGTCACGATGCTGATGCTGGCGGCCTTGGCGGAAGATGAAGAGATGCGAAAACGTGGGCAGATCATGCTAGATTGGTTCTCGGCCGAATTGGCGAACGTGACCTTGGAAGGCGTTTTACGCGGCCCCAATTCACGCACGGATGAGCGAGCGATTCCTGAAAGATGGAATGCGCCGGTCACTACATTCTCCTGGCTGCTCTTTGGAAATACTCCGCCGTTTAAAGGTTACGGATTTGCCGTCTATTTCGCAACCTTGGCTGAGCATTACGAAATTCCGGAAGTGATCTATCGCATCGCGACGGATCGCTCGGAGGACATCATGCAACGCGATCGCGCCCGCACGCGCCGCATCTGGCGCTACAGCGATGAGCACATGCCCGCGATCTATAAGACCCAATACCTTCGCCGTGACTACGCGGTGGGATCGCAACAGGGGCGGCTCAGCGATCCGCTCCAATCGCATGTCTGGGATGTGACATGGCGCGAAGAAGATCCGCGAGATAAGCACAACACGATGTTTTCACTGCATCCCTACGCCTCGGGAAAAGTGATGCAGATGTTCTTCTCCGTGTATCCGGAGCCTCTGGAAGAATCGTTAGCTTCCGCCGGTAAACCTTCTTATAGTTTTGCGAACAAAATCTTGGGCAGTTCGCCTTATGAAAAAGTGTTTCAAGATCTCGATACGGTGATCGCGCTCTATCAGATCGAACCGGGCGAACGCTACGCGCAGATCAACGGTTTCTTTTCCAAAGACCTGCAGCACGTAACCGAACACGACTCGGGTTGGATCTTCGCGCAGGGTGGGGAGACGTATTTGGCCTATCGTCCCTTGGCGCCTTACGAATGGACGCCGCACTACAGCTATCTGCCTTCTGTGACCAAGAAAAGGACCTACGAACCTCACGATTCGGGCGGGCGTATTTTGGTGAGTCCGCATCTCAAGAATGGCACCATCGTGCAAGCAGCGAGCGTTGATGAATTCGCGAGTTTCGAGGCGTTTCAAACCGCGATGATCGCCCTGCCGCTGGAGTATTCGCTCGACCCGGTGCCGACCGTGAAGATGACCACACTCCGGGGAAAGGAAGTCTCCTTTACTTACGGCGAGACTCCGCTTGTGAATGGGTCTCCGCTCGATTACGCGGAGTGGAAACTCTTTGCCGGCACGCACCTCAATGCGGAGTTGGGCAGCCGAATCCTCACGATTACGCACGGCGCTCTCAAACGAGTCCTCGATTTAAACACGCTCACCATCACCAACACTCCTTGATATGATTTTCTCTCCACGCGGTATCATAGCCGCTGCCCTCGGTGCCCTGTCTTTTGTCGGTTCGTTGCACGCTCAACCTTCCTTTGAAGGGTCGCTGCCATCGCGTGAAGTGATCGAGGATAGCGCGGAACGTCGCGCGGCCTATTTGGCTCGAATCGATGAAGTCAATGATTGGCACATCGATCTCGCCAGCTCCCCGGGCTCGGAAGTGAAGCTCACTTTTTCAACGATCAGCATGCTGTTGCAACGCGGGGAGCAGATTGAGCGCTGCAATCGCCGCATGCTGGAGTTGATGGATCCTGAGATGGTGCGCTCAGGCCCGTTTTGGATGTTTCCGGTCGTGATCGCCGCGCACGCTGGACGCGATGTGCTCTCGGCAGAAGCGAGCGCCTCGATCCGTGAAGCGTTTCGTTTCAAGCGTCAGCTGCGGGGAGATACGGAGAACCACTGGATGATGTATTACGTCTCCCTTTATTTGATGTCCGAGCTCTATCCCAACGAGCCCGGCGAATCGTGGTATACGGGTAAAAGTTCGGAAGAAAATTTGGCCGAAACGCGCGGTTGGTTGATCGATTGGATGGATATCACGACGTCGATTGGGCAGGGCGAATACAACGCGACCCACTACGTGAGTGAATACGCGATTCCCATGTTGATGCTAGCCACTTACTCGAGCGATCCTGAGATGAAGCAGCGGGGCAAGATGGTGCTCGATTGGCTCTTCGCGGAGTTGGCTAATGTCACTTTGGAAGGGGTGTTGCGCGGTCCCAATTCACGCGTCGGTGATACCGCGGTGGTGGAACGGGGGCGCACTTCTGCCTCGTTCTTGGCTTGGCTGCTCTTTGGGAATACCCCTCCTCAGCCCGCGCATGGAGGCTGGCCGGTTTATTTCGCTACGATGGCAAAGCACTATCATGTGCCCGAAGTGATCTACCGCCTCGCGACCGATCGATCGGAGGATATCTTGCAACGCGATCGCGCGCGGACTCGACGTTACTGGCGTTACAGCGATCAACACATGCCGCCGATCTACAAGACGCAGTATTTGCGCAACGACTACGCCGTGGGTTCGCATCAGGGCCGCATCAGCGATCCCATCCAATCGCATGTTTGGGATGTGACTTGGCGTGAAGATGATCCCCGCGGTAAGCACCCCACGATGTTCTCATTACACCCCCATGATTCGGGGAAAGTCATGCAGATGTTTTTCGCGGCCTATCCGGATTCAGTGACGGGGGGATTATTAGCTGCGGGGAAACCTTCCTATGTGGAGCCGGATAAGTTAGTCGGCAGTTCTCCTTACGAGAAAGTATTTCAGGATCTCGATACCGTGATCGCACTTTACGATATCCCGGCGGGAACGGATCATGAACGGGTCAATGGATTCTTCTCCAAAGATCTCCGCGACCTAATCGAACATGAGTCCGGCTGGATTTTTGCGCGCGGTGGCGATGCCTATTTGGCTTATCGTCCGCTCGCCGATTATTCTTGGACTCCTCATCTCATTTATCGCGGGGTGCCGGCCACTCCCGGGCAGGGCTATTCCTACGAGCGCGATCCCACCGGCAGCCAAGTGCTCGTGAGCCCCCACGCGAAAAACGGCACGATCTTGCAGGCCGCGAGTGTCGCTGAATTCGCGAGCTACGAAGCATTTCAACAGGCGATGATCGCGTTGCCTCTAGAGTTTTCTCTCGAACCCACCCCGACGGTTACGATGACCACGTTGCGTGGAAAACAGGTTTCCGTGACTTTTGGCGAGGCGCCGATCGTCGATGGCACGCCGCTTGATTACACGCAGTGGAAATTGTTTGAAGGCACGCATCTCAACGCCGAGATCGGTGGTCGCAAATTGACGATCACGCATGGTCAACTGCAACGTGTGCTCGACTTCAACACGCTCACGATTTCCGATACCGTTACCTCTGGAAAATGACACCCCTTAAAACCTTCCTTACCCTCATCACGCTCATGGCCTCGACCACGTTTTCAACGGCTGCCCCCGAGTATGATTTCTATATCTGCGCCAAAGTGAATCGCGACTACGTGATCGGTTCAAAAGTCGAGACGGTGAACGGCGTCTTTCAACGAACAGACGAGGGTGCTTGGGTGCACCAAGGTTACAACGACACCACGCTCACCGCGGTCGCGTTTGATCCGCGTGATCGCAACGTCATCTATACCTCGGCCAACAACGGTCTCTGGCGCTCACTGGATGGCGGCAAGCATTGGCGCATTTGCAACGATTGGGATATGACGGAAGCCCGCCATGTAGCGGTCGATCCGAATGCTCCTGATCATGTCTACCTGTCCCTGCCTGATGGCATCGCCGTCTCCACCGATCGCGCCCAGACACTCGTCCGTCGCGAAAACGGTCTGCCGGAGCGCGGCAAATACACGCAGCTGGTCACGATTGATCGCACGCAAGCAGGTCGGGCCTTCGCGGGTTGCGAAGTAGGAATTTATCTCACGGAAAATGGAGCCGATTCATGGCGACGCGTTTTAGAGACCACGGACATTGTTAATGATATCCAGCAGTCGCCGCACGATCCTGATCATTGGTTAGCCACTACGCAGAGTGCCGGGGCTTGGTCCTCACGAGATGGCGGGTTGACTTGGAGCCCGATCGAAGGAGTGCCCCGCGCTCACTCGCTCTACAATGTGACTTTCGATATGACCAATCCTGATCGCTTGGCGATTGGGAGTTGGGGGCTGGGAGTGCTGACCTCGGAGGATGGCGGCAAGACCTGGCAGGATCGCAATACCGGTTTGCCCGAGCCGCAACGCGTCTGGCGAGTAGGGGTGGATCCGAGCGGTCGACTTTATGCCAGTGTGCATACGCAGACGCTTTTCTATTCGGATGATTTTGGCCGGACCTGGCAGCCTGATACCTTGAAGGGTTCCCTCGTGAACTACTTCGTTACCATGCCCAAGTCTAAGCAGTAAACCGCATTACAACGACATGAAGCTGACCCAACTCTTCGCTGCTATGGTTACACTTACCACCGCCGGAACCGCTATCGCCCAACCTGCCTTCGACGCCGCGCCTCCTGATCGATCCGTCGTGCAGGATGCTGCGATTCGAGAAGCCGCTTATCTGGCTCGCGTGAATGAAGTGCTCAACTGGCGCGCGTCGGGCGCGACCGTGAAGACCGACGATCCGGGCAACCTGGGATTGGCGGCAGTCGCTTGCAAACTAGCGCTGGGGGAAGACCTCGAAGACTGTTCACTGAGTGTAATCGAAGTCATGAAAGATCCGGGCACCGGACCGTTCTGGATGTTTCCTAATGTCTGCGTGGCATTTCTTGGTCGCGATCATCTGACGGATGAAGCGAAGGCCGCGATTCGGGAGACGTGGCGCACGACGCGGCAGTTGCGCGGCGATACGGAGAATCACTGGGTGATGTATTACGCGTCACTCTTCCTGATGTCGGAGCTCTATCCCAACGAACCCGGCGAGAGCTGGTATAACGGGCTGACCTCGGAAGAAAACCTCGCCGAATCAAAGGCCTTTCTCATCGATTGGATGGATATGACCACGAAGATCGGTCAGGGGGAATTCAACACCACGCATTACATTGGTGAGTATGCGATTCCGATGCTCTTTCTGGCTTCGTGGTCAGAGGACGCCGAGATGAAGCAACGCGGAAAAATGATGCTCGATTGGCTCTTCGCTGAGCTCGCCAATGTGACGCTCAACGGAGTGATGCGCGGTCCCAATTCACGCACTGATGAAGGCTCGGTGATCGAGCGCTGGAATGCGCTCGCGTCCTATTTCAGCTGGATTCTGTTTGGAAACACGCCGCCGACCAAAGGCTATGGCGGGTGGGGCGTTTATTTCGCTACCGTCGCTAAGAACTACCAAGTGCCCGAAGTGATTTACCGCCTCGCGACGGATCGGGGGGATGATTTTGTGCAACGTGATCGTGCGCGGATTCGTCGTCGCTGGCGTTACAGTGAAGAGCTTTCGCCACCAGTTCATAAAACACAGTATATGCGTCGTGATTACGCCGTCGGTTCCACGACCGGTGGCCAACTCGATCCGATCCAAGCCCACGCATGGGACGTCACTTGGGATGAGCCCGATCCACGCGGTAAGCACCCCACGATGTTTTCGTTGCATCCGAATTCCTCGAGTCGCGCCATGCAGATGTCATTTACCGCGTATCCCGAACCATGGATCAAGGGCGTGACCAATGAAGGGAAGCCTTCCTACGATTCGCCGGACAAGATTGTTGGCAGTTCGCCTTTTGAACAGGTCTTCCAAGATCTCGATACCGTGATCGCGCTCTACGACATTCCGGAAGGCACGCGCTTTCCTCACATCAATGGCTTCTTTTCCAAAGACCTCGTCAACTTAACTGAAGACCAGAGCGGCTGGATCTTTGCGCAGGGTGGCCGTAGCTATCTCGCTTACCGCCCACTCGCTGGTTATCACTGGATTCCTTATCTCCATTACACGGGCGGCTGGGCGAAGGAGAAACTGCCGGTCGGGGGACAACTCCTCACGAGTCCGCATCTGCAAAACGGCACGATTGTGCAGGCTGCGAGTGTCGATGAATTCGCGAGCTTCGAGGCGTTTCAAGATGCCATTCGCGCGTTACCGCTTGAGTTCAATCTCGAGCCTGTGCCGATGGTCAAAATGACTACGCTGCGTGGAAAGCAAGTGTCGTTCACCTACGGCGAAGCCCCGATCGTCAACGACGAGGCTATTGATTACGCAAAATGGAAACTCTTCGAAGGGCCGCATCTCAATGCCGAGATCGACGGGCGTAAGATGACGATCACGCATGGCCGTCTCCAACGCGTGCTCGATTTCAATACCCTCACGATTTCCGATGCGGTTAAGTAACCTCTGATTTAACCTGTGACTCATCGCGCAAAAATTCAGATCAACACCGCCGAATCCGGCCCGGTCATCAGCAAGCATCTCTTCGGTCACTTTGCCGAACATCTCGGTCGGTGTATTTACGACGGCTTGTGGGTGGGGCCCGAATCGACGGTGCCGAATGTGCGCGGATGGCGGAGCGATTTAGTCGAGGCTCTCCTTGCGATCAAGATTCCCAATCTGCGTTGGCCCGGTGGCTGTTTTGCGGATGATTATTATTGGCGCGATGGGATTGGCCCGACCGAGCAGCGCCCGCGTCGTGTGAATGCGCATTGGGGCGGAGTGTTGGATGACAACGCCGTGGGCACGCATGAGTTTCTCGATCTATGTGAGCAGCTCGATTGTGAGCCCTATATCGCGGCTAACGTCGGCAGTGGTTCTCCCCGTGAGATGCGCGAATGGGTTGAATACGTGAATGCGGCCGCTGGCACATTGGCTGATGAGCGCGCTGCCAACGGGCGCAAGGAACCGTGGAAGGTGACGTTGTGGGGTGTGGGCAATGAAAACTGGGGCTGCGGTGGGCATATGCGTCCCGACTACTATGCCGATGAATACCGGCGCTATGCCACCTACGTTCAGGATCACCCCGATGCGACCGTGCAACGAATGGCGTGTGGTCCCAATGAGGATGATTATAATTGGACCGAAGTGATGATGCGCCAATGCGCCGCGCCGCTCTATGGGTTTCAACCGATGGACGGGCTTTCCCTTCATTATTACACCTTGCCGGGTGGCTGGGATAATAAGGCTCCCGCCAGACCGTTCGATCAAGCCGGGTGGAACGAAGTGATGGCCTTGGGCTGGCGCATGGATGAATTAGTGATCAAGCATTCGGCGATTATGGATCGTCATGATCCTGACAAGAAAGTCGCGCTCGTCGTGGACGAATGGGGTGCATGGTATCGTGAGGAAAAAGGCACTCATCCGCGTTTTCTTTTCCAACAGCAAACCGTGCGCGATGCGGTGCTCGCAGCCATCAATCTCAACATTTTTATCGATCACTGTGAACGCTTGCGCTTTGCCAACCTCGCGCAGGTCGTGAATGTGTTGCAGGCTATCGCGTTGACCGAACCCGAGGGAGGTCGGCTCGTGCTCACACCGACCTGGGATGTGTTTGCTCTCTACGCCGTGCATCAGGAAGCGAAGCGCTTACCCATCACGATTGAGACCGCCCAACTCGCTCACGCAGAGAAGAGTTTTCCGCAAGTTTCCGCCACCGCCTCGCTCGCAGAAAACGGCCAGATCAATGTCACGCTCGCCAACACCGATTCCGTTCACGATGTGGAAGTTTCCATGGCCCTCCAAGGCGCGACCTCGAAGACAGTGCAAGCCCGGGTGATCGCCTCCCCAGAATTGACCGCGTGCAATACCTTCGATCACCCCCGCACGATCACGACCACGGATTTGCCGGGCGTAAAAATCACCGGCGATCAAGTCACCCTCACGCTCCCCGCCGCCTCGGTGGTGTCGCTCAATCTCTCGTGATCTCGGCGTAATTCGATATTCCTCTTTCACCCTTCACTCTTCAATGACCACTCCCACTTGTATCGCTCTGCCTAAGATTCGTTTCGAGCGCGGCTTCCTCGCTGATCGCGCGAAGCTCGTTCGCGACGTGGTGATTCCATATCAATGGGAAGCCCTCAATGATCGTATTCCCGGTGCCGAACGCAGTGGCACGGTGCATAATTTTCAGGTCGCGGCGGGCGAGAAGGAAGGGGAGTTCTACGGTCTCTGGTTTCAGGATTCCGATTTAGCGAAGTGGCTCGAAGCTGCTTCGTTCAGTCTCGCCACGCATCCTGACGCGAAACTCGACGCGGAGATCGATGTGGTGATTGCGACCATCGCCAAGGCCCAGGAGCCCGATGGTTATCTCGATACTTATATTCAGCTCACTGCGCCCGATAAAAAATGGACCAACCTTTTCGAATGGCACGAGCTCTACATCGCCGGCCATTTCATCGAAGCAGGTGTCGCGCATTTCGAAGCCACGGGTAAGCGCACGTTACTCGACGTGGTATGCAAACTCGCCGATATGATCGAGCGCGTCTTCGGGTTGGGCGAGGACCAGAATCATGGTTACCCCGGTCACGAAGAAGTGGAATTGGCGTTGGTGAAACTCGCTCGGGTGACGGGTGAGAAACGCTATGTCCAACTCGCTGCGTATTTCATCAATCAGCGCGGCAAGGAACCGAATTACTACGAGGGGGAGTATGTCAGTCACGGATTGGAAAAACTGCCGGTCTACTTTTACCACAATCGCTGGGCTTACTTGCAGGCGAACAAACCAGTGCGCGAGGAATCGGATCCGATTGGTCATTCGGTGCGCGCGGTCTACCTTTACACGGCGATGGCCGATCTCGCCTTAGAGCTAGGCGACAATTCTTTACGCGAAGCCTGCAACACCCTCTGGACGAATCTTTGCAAGTATCACTACTACGTGACCGGTGCGATTGGCGCAGAGTGGAATGGGGAGCAATTCGCGGGCCGCTACGATCTGCCCAATGATCGCGCCTACGCGGAAAGTTGCGCGGGCATCGGATTGATTTTCTTTGCGCGCCGCATGCTCGATCTTGAATTACGTGGCGAATACGCCGATGTGATGGAGCGCACGCTTTTCAACAACGTGCTCGCGGGCATGGCGCTGGATGGCACGAAGTTTTTCTATGTGAACCCACTCGAAGTGCGCCCCGAAGAAGCGAAGCGCCGCTACGATCAGAAGTATGTGAAGACGGAGCGGGTCCCCTGGTTTGGTTGCGCCTGCTGCCCGCCCAATATCGCGCGCACGCTGGCTTCGCTCGGTCACTACACCCATTCCGTGCAGGCTGATGGATTGGCCGTGCATCTTTACACCGACTGTTCACTCGAAACGAAGGTCGCCGGCACGAAGCTTTCGTTTGCGATGAAGACGGATTATCCGTGGGACGGAAAAGTGAGCGTCGAAATCAATCCGGCCGCCGCGGCTACCTTCACGCTACGTTTACGTCTACCCGGGTGGTGCGATTCGCCGACTGCTTCCGTGAATGGCGAGTCCATCGATATCGCGGCGCATGATCGCCACGGCTACCTGCATCTCGACCGCGAGTGGCAAGCGGGCGACGTCGTCTCGCTTGATTTCCCAATGACCGTGCAGCGCATCCGCGCACATCCTCATGTTTACCACGATATCGGTTCCGTCGCGCTGCAGCGCGGCCCGTTGGTGCTGTGTGTTGAGCAGATCGATAATGGCGACCAGCTCGGGCTGCTGCGTTTGCCGAAGACTTCACAGTTCACCGAGCGATTCGATGCGAATCTGCTTGGCGGCACGATTGTGATCGAAGCCGAAGCCGAGCGTCTCAAGCCTGTGAACGATGAACTTTATTCCTCGGCTGAACCCGAGGTGACTTTGACTAAAATTAAAGCTGTGCCTTACTGTCTGTGGAACAACCGTGGTGAAGGCGAAATGCGTGTCTGGATCCGAGAATCATGATTATCCCTCATATGAAATCCCTAAAATTAACCTTCGCCGCCAGTCTGGCTGGATTAGCACTCATCGTTTCTCCGGCGCAGGCGCATTACAATGAAACCACGGATGATGGTAAAGGCCCTAAGGCTCCGCACCAAGGTGTGAGCCAGTTGGCTGAAGATCAGCAAGCGGTTCAGGATGCGATCGTCGAATCCATGCTCGCTGATGATTCGGGTTATGAATTTCTCGGCCATCTCTGCGATGACCATGGAGGTCGTCTCACCGGTTCTGCCGCCAATGAAGGCGCGTTGGTCAGCACGATCGAGGCGCTACGTGCGGTCGGGGTGGAGGCGCGACTGCAAACTTTCAAGATGCCAGGTTGGGTTCGCGGCAATGATGAGGCCACCATGGTCGCGCCTCTTGTTCGCAAGCTCCGCGCGACTTCGCTCAGTTACACGCAACCTCACGATCCGTTCGAAGCGGATGTGGTTGATTTGGGCAACGGCAGCGCTGAGGCGCGCGAAGGTCTCGTGACTGAAGGCAAGATTGGCCTGCTCGGTCCCGGGGCTCGCACGCGTCGCGGTGGGTATAATGAATACGCCGCTGAGCTTGGTCTCAAAGGTATCATTCGCACCTGTCGGGTCACAGGCGGACAACTGCTTTGCCGCACCGGTTCATTCGAAGGCAAGGCCTTGGATGTTCCCGTTTACAGCGTGACTCAGGAAGAGGGCAAGTGGATGTCGCGCTCGCTCAAACGCGGCAAACCCGTCCGCGTGCGGTTGCATACCCGCAGCTACTGCAAAGAGATCGACACGGCTAATATCGTGGCGACATTCCCCGGCGATTCTGCCGACACGATTATCGTCGGCGGGCATTTCGATTCATGGGATCTCGGCCAAGGCGCGATGGATAATGGGCTCGGCACCGCACAACTATTTACGATCGCAAAAGCGATTCAGGAATTTTCTCCGAAGAATCGCCGCACTGTGGAACTGGTTTGGTTCAATGGTGAAGAACAAGGGCTCTGGGGTTCGCGTCATCATGCTCCCACGGTTCGTGGTCGTCCGATCTCAGCGATGATCAACCTCGACATGGTCGGCGCGATCGAATCGGTCAACGCGCTCGGATTTGCTGATCTGGTGCCCGTGTTGGAAGGCTTCGATGCCTCACTCGGCGAACGCCGGATGGAGAAGGGTGTGGTCGACGTGAACTGGTTCGGTAGTGACCATACACCGTATCAGCTCGAAGGCGTTCGCAGTATCACTTTCGGTGCTCCGATCGCTCCGGAAGCCGTCCGCTACTATCACGATTTCGGCGATACCTTTGATAAGATCGATTCCAAGATGCTGATCAACTCGTCCGCGACCATCGCTGCGTTGACCTACTACTTGGCCAATATCCCCGAGTTGGAGAATACCCGTGTTTCAGACGAAACCGTGAAGGAGATTTTCAAAAGCAAGCGCGTGCGGGATCGCATGCGCAATTCCGGCCTGTGGCGCTTTGGTGATGACGACGAGGAAGAAGAGAACGCTAAATAGGACCACTTCGTTTCGGTGAAGAAGCTCTACTCAGATAATTTCGACTCGTTCGATAATTACTGGGTCGAGGGCGGGGAGGCGGCTTGGGTCGAGGATCACCGACTCTATCAGAAAGCTAACCCCGAGGGACCGGATGAGGGCACTGTGCCTGAGGGTGTGAGCACGATCTGGTGCCGCACACCTTTTCCCGCTGATGTAGAAATACGGGTCAAAGCCTGCGTCGTGGCTTCAGTCTTCGGAGCGAATAACATCAACCTGTTTCTGTCCTACGCCGCTCGCAAAGGGACTACGCTTGAAGAGTCGTGTGATGAGCGGGCCAATGGTGATTACGCACACTACCATGTTCTCGATGGCTACATCTTCACCTTCCTCCGCGATTGGAAATACACCGGTGAAACAGGAGGCACGGATCTACCCGCGCGCTACCGGATGCGCCGCTGCCCCGGTTTCAATCTGCTCACCGAGAAACACGAAGGACTTTGCGAACAGGGAAAGGTCTACGACCTGAAGATCAGGAAGCAGGGTGGGGAGCTGAGCATCAGCGTAGATGGTCAGCTGATCCTCGAAGCAACCGATCCCAATCCACTGGGCGGTGGCTACTTTGGTTTCCGCACATTCCGCACCGAACTCTGGTGGTCCGATCTGGAAGTCTGGGCGCTCTAGCGGGGCGACCTATTATTCCGCGCGATTGTGAAGCGGAGTGGGTTTTTTACTCATAGTGTGTCCACAGTCGTAACACTTTCACCGTATGAGAATCAGATAGAACCTGGTAAACCAAACGGTGCTGGATGTTGATCCGGCGAGAATAGGCACCCTCTAAATCTCCCACTAATTTTTCAAAGGTTGGAGGCGTCTGAAAGGGATCCAACTCAATGATCTTCAGCAATCCTTCAGCTTTAGATTTCAGTCCAGCTGAGGCTAATTTCTTAGCGTCTTTTTGGGCCTGTTTGGTGAAGGCCAACTTCCATTTCACCATTTTAGTGAAGGGGCACAGTCGTCAACCGGGGTCTCCATGCCTGTTTTGATCGATTCACGCATTCCGGGAATGGAGAGCAAAAAAAGAGTTTCCTGGATGGAGCTCCAATCCTCTGCGGATACGAGAACTGCATTACTTCTTTTACCGGTAATTTGAATCGGAGTATGCGACTCCGCAGCCTGATCGATCAGCGAATAGAGTTTTGATCTAGCGGTGGTGGCAGTAAAAGTAGTCATGACAAAAGCGTGCGTTAAAGCGTTCGCTCGTCAAGTTCGGTCTCGCTTAACGATTCTTGTAAGAAAGAAGGGCGGTGAGCTCAGCATCAGCGTGGATGGTCAGCTGATCCTTGAGACGACCGATCCCAATCCACTAGGCGGCGGCTACTTTGGCTTCCGCACCTTCCGCACCGAACTCTGGTGGTCCGATCTGGAAGTCTGGGCGCTCTAAAATCATCGACTACGATTTGTGTTTTGGAATATCCCGATCACAAGCATGTCATATCGACCCTTTTTTTGGTCTCCTAGGACTCGGTTCATACCTATGCTCACTCATTATCTGGAACTCCTGCCTGAACTGTATCGTTAATCCTTTCTTTTACCAAAGAGGAATATGTAAGCGTGTTATACTGAAGTATGGCTAAGAATAACTCTACAGATACAGAGGTCAGTTTTTTATTGGGAGCGGGGGCCAGTATGGAACTGGGGTTTCCAAGTGGTCTGGACTTGAAGCGCAAAAATTGAGAAGAGCCTAATTGAGGAGTCAGAAACGAAACTTAAGCAAATGGCGAAGAAGCTATTCGGCGATGACAAGGTAATGAAGTTTGCACAGCTCCTTGCCGACGAAAAACACTCAACCTGCTCGATTGATGCTATCCTCCAGAACGAGCGAAGCCTGCTGGATGTCGGACGGGTCGCGGTTTGGTATACGATTCTCGAGTATGAGCAGAAAACCGATTTCTCAAATATCGAATGCTTCTGGTTGTGGAGATACTTGGAACAGCAGTTTTGCGAGTATTTCTGCTTCGAAGATTTCTATAGTGACGGGCCGGGGGATTCGGACTGCTTTATGAACAACTTAGTCATCAATACTTTGAACTATGATCGTTTGGCGGAAGAAGTTATTCGATTGTGGGCATGGTCTCGCCTTTCCGGTATCGGTGATATGGAGAAATTCAACGAGCGTGCCTTGGCTAAAGACTTGGTTAGCCATAAACATGGGAGCCTAGGTTCATTAGTAGGAGCCGATGCGTTAGCTTTCGGTGCTCCGTTTCCAGAAGATAAAGACGAATTAATGCACCGGGCGAATAAGCTTCGATTCTGGTTTGAGGTCAGAAATGAAGCCGACACCTGGGGTATAACCAATCGGATCATCGGGCTCAGAGGCACTTTCGTAATATTGGGTTATGGCTATCATGAATTGATAGGGCATCGGTTTGAAGTTGGGAATGATCGTGATTACAAACTTCAAACTGTCGTAGCTACATGTTATGGCCTCGGAAGCGAAGATCGGACGCTCGCCACAACATGGATTGATGACATCTACGGTGCCTCAGTCTCAGGGAATAATCTGAAACTGCTCAGCCCAAAGGTTAATTGCTCAGGCGCAATCGATCGCCTATTCGCTTCCAAATAAAAGACAGGATCAGAAAAATGGGCTTAATGTGACATTCGTGCGGTCACGTTAATCGGACTCAGAAAACTCAAAGGACAGGTAGAAAAGAGATATGCAAGCGAGCAACGGCCTCTTGAATCTTGGCTGAATTCAAAGATGGAATCGGGCCGGTCGCCTCGATTAGGATTTGTCCCATGAGCATGATGAGAGCCGTAGTTTATGAGCGTTACGGGCCACCGGAGGTTTTGGTCGTGCGCGAGGTCGCGCGTCCGGATCCGGGAGAGGGGGAGCTTTTGATTCGGGTGATGGCCGCCGAGGTGAACAAAGCGGACTGCGAGCTGCGCAGCTTCAACTTTCCCGTGAAGTGGTTCTGGCTGCCGTTGCGGATTGTTTTCGGGATTTTTCGGCCCCGACGGAAGATCTTGGGTGGTTACTTTTCGGGCACAGTGGTCTCTACCCAGTCCATGGGTTCGGCCCGGTTCCAACCGGGTGACGCGGTCATGGGTTGCGCGCAGATGCGGATGGGCGCTTACGCCGAATATATGGTGATCCCGGAGGATTATCCGCTGGTGAATAAACCGACAAATCTAAGCTTTGCCGAAGCGGCGGCAGTTCCTCTGGGGGCGTTGAACGCACTGCACTTCATGGATCGGGCGGAAGTGAAGGAGGGTGAGTTGGTGTTGATCGTTGGCGGAGGTGGCAGCATCGGATTGGCCGCGATTCAGATCGCGAAATACCGTGGAGCCAAGGTGACCGTGGTGGACAAGACCAGCAAGGAGCCCGTGATCCGCGGGGCGGGTGCGGATGATTTTATAGACTACACCAAGGAAGATTATGGTGAGCGACTGGGATGCTATGATGTGGTGTTCACCATGGTGTCGGCTGAATCCTACTCCAAGGGACTGAGGGTCCTGAAACCGAAAGGCCGCTACGTGATGGGGAACCCCCGGATGGCTAACATGATCCGTTCAGTTTTTACCGAGAGGGTGTCGCAGCGAAAGGTGCTCTTTGCTTTCGCAGCAGAATCCAGTGAAGCCCTCGAACGACTCAAGACGATGATCGAGGAAGGCGCGCTCCGATCCATCGTCGATGAAGTGATGCCCATGACAGCCGCGATCGAGGCACATCGCCGAGTCGAGGCCGAGCAACGCAACGGCTCCATCGTCCTAGATTTCGGGCCGATCTGAAAAGAGGACATGGCTGCTCTTTCCCAGCGCCTCAACCAGAGCCAAGCAGAATAATTAGACCACCTTGATTACGTCTCGTTCGGAACGGGGGCTGCTTTTTCTTTCTTGGTTAGAAGCGTCTTCCAGGCTTGGAGCGAATTGAGGAGAACCTTCTTTAGGTCTTCTCCCATGAGGAGGATCATGGGGAGGAGGATGAGCGTAATCCCGGTGGCGAAAATGACACCGAAGCCAACCGAGACGGCCATGGGCTTGAGAAACTGAGCCTGCACTGAGCCTTCGGCTAAGAGTGGGACGAGGCCGACAAAGGTCGTGAGCGTGGTGAGAAGGATGGCGCGGAAACGTTCGCCACCGGCTTGGACTATGTTTTGGGCGAGGGTGAGCTCGGGGCGTTCGCGTTTGAGATCGTCGATGCGGTAAACGAGGACAAGGGAGTCGTTCACTACGATTCCGCTGAGGGCGAGGATGCCGAAGATCGACAGGATGCTCACCGGGATGCCGATGAGGAAGTGACCCAGGAGGGCGCCGATGATGCCGAAGGGAATGACCGACATGATGAAGAGGGGCTTGGTGTAGGACTTCAGCGGGATGGCGATGAGGATGTAAATGAGGACGAGCGAGAGCTGAAAGCCACTGACGAGTGATTCCATCGACTTGGCTCGCTGCTCGGCCTCACCAAAGAGGCTGATGCTCACGCTGGGGAATTCGGCGAGAAAGGTGGGAAAATACTCCGCTTGGAGGAGGGCGAGGACTTCGTCGCCGGAGGTGACTGATTTGTCGATCTCGGCTTTGACCGAGACGATTCGGTTGTAGTCGGCACGTTCGATTGAGGCGAGGGAGTCGCCGTAGGTGGAATCGGCGACGATGGAAAAGGGGATGGCGGTGCCGTCTTCCGAGCGGATGCGCATGTTGCGCAAAGTCTCGAGGTCGCTGCGGTCTTCGTAGGGGTAGCGGACCATGACTTTGACTTCGTCGCGTCCGCGCTGAACACGTTGAGCTTCGGCGCCGAAGAAGGCGCTCCGAACATTGTTCGCGAGGTCGCGTTTATCGAAGCCCGCGGCTTGCCCATCGGGAGTGAGGGCGATCTGTATCTCGGGGCGACCGGAATCGAAGGTATCCTGGATGTCGTAGACTCCATTGTAGGTCGCGACTTTGAGCTTCATTGCTTTAGCGGCGTCTTGCAGGTCTTCTAGAGATTCACTCACGAGTTGGATGTCCAGGCCTTGTCCGCGCGGACCGGCGGTGCCCGCAAAGGAGAGGGCCTTGGCGCCTTGGATCGGGGGCATCTTCGAGCGCCAGAGGTTGACGATTTGCCCTGTCGTCACGGTGCGGGATTCGGAAGTCGTCAGCTCAGCTGCGATCGAGGCGGCGGTATTGCTCGAAGCGTTGATGGAGATGTGGCGGACGAGTTCCTCGCCGGATTTTTCTTCGAGTTCACGAATCGTTTCCTGAAGAGCGTCGGCGATCGCGTTGGCGTTATCGTGAAGGTAGTCGACAGGGAGGCCTTGCTCGAGTTCGAGGTTGGCCGAGATGGAGTCCCGGAAGATGTCGGGGAAGAAAACGAAACGGAGTTTGCCGGAGGGGAGGAGTCCGGCGATGAGGATGAGAATGGCGACAAAGCCTGCGCCGACGGCGTAGCGATAGGGGATGAGGAATCGCAGGAGAGGTTGGTAGTAGCGGGTGACGAGGTGTCTGAGGCCACCGGCAATCGCGCCTTGGAAGCGCGCCCATCGACGGGTGATGAAATTTTTCGGCGTTTGATTGACCTTAATATTACAGAGGTGAGAGGGCAGGATGAGCTTGGACTCAATGAGGGAGAAAATCAGGCAAAGGATGACGGCGGTGGCGATTTGCCCGAAGACATTTCCCATGCGACCGGAGACTTGGGTGAGAGGGTAAAAAGCAGCGATGGTCGTGAGCACACCGAATGTCGCCGGCGTGATCACACGGGAGACCCCGTTGACGGTTGAGATGAGGCCGGTTGTCTGTTTTCCGCTTTTGGCGTCGGCTTCTTTTTCGGTGTAGACGGATTCGCCGATCACGATGGCGTCGTCGACAATGATCCCGAGGACGATGATGAAAGCGAAGGCGGTGATTTGGTTCAGGGAGATGTCGATGAACTCAGTCGGGAAACACGCGAGCGCTCCGGCGATCGAGATCGGGATACCGAGGGCGACCCAGAAGGCGAGGCGGATATTGAGAAAGAGGGCGAGGACGATGAGAACGAGTCCGACGCCGAAGAGCCCGTTGGAAGAGAGCAGAGCGAGACGCGAGCGGATGGGCTCGGAGCCGTCTTGCCAGGTCGTGATGCTGATGTCTGCCGGGATCCCATGCGTCGCGGCGTAGGTGGCGATAAAGGCAGATGCTTCCTTGGCGGCCGCGATGATGTCGCCTTGGCCTTCAGTCGTGATTTCGAGGCCGACCGAGGGATCGCCATTGAAGCGGGAGAGGATGACTTGATCGACAAAGCCGTCGCGGATGTCCGCGACGTCGGCGAGGTAAAGGCGGGTGCCTTCGGCGGTGGTGCGGAGCGGGATTTTTGCGAAGTCAGCGGCGTTGTAGGCTTGTGCCTTGGAGCGGACGGAGATGTCGCCACTGGCGCTGCGCACGAAGCCGGCCGAGAGGTCGATCGAGTTGTTTGAGATCGCGCGGGCGACCTCGTTGAAGGTGAGGTTGTAGAGCCGAAGTTTGTCCTCGGAGATTTCGATCGAGATCTCGTAGTCGCGGGCTCCGTTGGTCTCGATGAGGGAGATTGTTTCGAGCTTCAGTAGGTCGTCGCGCAAGGTGCGGGCGGTTTCCTTGAGGAGGCGCTCGGAGACGTGGCCATGAACATTGACGCGGAGAACGTTACTCGAGCGTTTGTTTTCCTCGATGATGGGTTTCTCGGCTTGTTCGGGAAAGCTGGAGATGGCGTCGACTTGAATTTTGATTTCATCGAGCAGTTTGCTGATGGGGTAGTCTTCGATCGCATCGACGGTGATGACGGCTCTGGATTCGGTCGAGGTGCTGCGGACATGGTCGATGCCGTCGATACCTTGGATCGATTCTTCGATCTTGATGGCGACGCCGCGTTCGACGTCTTCGGGGCTACCGCCACGAAAGGGGACGCTAATCTTAACGCTCTCGGCGGCGAAGGCAGGAAAGGCTTCTTTGCGGACATTTTGGGCCGCGGTAATACCCATCGCGAAGATGACGAGGAGTAGGATGTTCGCGACCACGGGGTTGTCACAGAACCACGCGATATAGGGATGTTTTTTGAGCGGGTCCATCTTACTTGGTGAAAGGGATCGGCTTAACGGCTTGGCCTTCGCGGAAGGAAGCGAGCGGGCGGGTGGCGATCTTCAGAGGCCCAGGCGGGGGGCTTCCTGAAATGCGGAGAATCAGACGGTCTTCCTCGCTGAGAATGCGGGTGACGGCTTGCTTTCGCAGGGTGGTGTTTTCGTCGATGAGCCAGATGTAGGCGTCTTCCACCAGAGCAGTTTTGGGAACATCGTGGCCATTTATAATCGGGTCCGCCGCGATCCGGGCATCAACGAAGGCTCCGATGGGGAGAAAGGCTTGAGGGTCATCGAAAGGGGATTCGATCTCACCGACGACGTAGAGGACTTGGTTCTGGGCGTCGACGCTGGGCTCGGTGCGGCTGATCGTGGCGGTCCAAGTGATGCCAGGCTGGCTCGGAGTGGTGAGGGTGGCTTCGAGGCTATGCGCGGCCGAGCGCGATGAGTCGTTGAGGGGGAGGGTGAGTCGCTTGACTTGATCGGGGGTGAGAGGGAGTCGAATCTCGGCGCGTTCTTTGGCGACGAGAGTGCCGAGGGTCGAGCCGGTGTTGACGACGTTGCCCGGGCTCGCGGTGCGGCTTTGGACGATGGCGTCATAAGGGGCTTGGATCTTCGTGCGGTCGAGGTCGAGCTGGGCTTTTTGCAGGATGGCTTGGGCCGAGGCTACGGTGGCGTTGGCGGCTCCGAGTTGGGGTTGGCGGAGGGTGAGAGCGGTCGCATCAGCGAGAGCGCGTCCGGAGCGGGTCCAGTCTTCAGCGGCGAGGCGCGAGCGAATCTTCTCTTCGGAGAGGGCTTGTTCGGCGGAGGCGAGGGCCGCTTCTTCTTTCGCGATGATGGCGAGGTAGTTGGCCGGATCGATCTCAACGAGGATGTCGCCTTTGTTGACACTCTGGCCGGAGTTGAAAGCGGGGGAGATGCGGATGATCTCGCCAGTTACTTGAGCGGAGAGCTGGGCTTCGTAGTAGCTGCGGATGTTGCCATAGGTCGTGATCGTGGGGGTGATCGTCTGGGCGGTGGATTCGATGTAGCTCACGCTTGCGATGACGACAGGCGGAGTGCGGATGGCGCGCTCGGGCTTGCTCGAGATCATGACCTTTACGATCAAGAAGGCTAAGATGAGGATGACCGGAAAGAGCGCGAGGTTGAGGATGCGTTGAGCAGATGTCATGATTTTGAGGATACGCTTAAAACTATAAAAGGGGTGGTGCGATTAGACGCCTTTGCCGAGGGCCAGCGCGAGGGCGACGCGGTTGTTGAGGCGGGTGACGCGCAGGTTGATTGTTTGCTCCTCGGTCGAGAAGACGCGGCGCTGGGCTTCGAGCAGAGAGAGGATGTCGGTGAGGCCTTCCTCATATTCACGGAGGGTCTTCGCTTCGGCGCGGCGGGCGGCAGCGAGGGCTTCAAGGCGGGCGGTCTCTTCGCGCTCGAGGTAGGCTTCGGAGCTGAGGGCGTTTTCGACTTCGCGGAAGGCGTTAAGGACAACGCTGCGGTAGCTTTGGTAGGCTTGTTCGGCGCGCTTATCGGCAGCGCTGAGTTCGTCACGAAGTTGGCCGCCTTTAAAGAGGGGTTGAGACAGTGAGCCCACGAGGGACCAAACATCGAAGGCGCTGTCGGCGAGGTCTGAGAGGATATTCGAACTGCGTCCGCCGGAGGCCGTGAGGGTGAGGGAGGGGAAGAGGTCGAC
>Ga0075118_10000872_pt1 | contig 24529 bp, 34 predicted proteins | sample AntAceMetag02UKE_FD_69794 | JGI IMG/M metagenome (GOLD analysis project Ga0075118, IMG submission 69794) | Saline lake microbial communities from Ace Lake, Antarctica - Antarctic Ace Lake Metagenome 02UKE | ecosystem: Environmental > Aquatic > Non-marine Saline and Alkaline > Saline | place...
TATGAATGGGAGCATGATCATCGTATTAGACAAATAGACGAAGGCCGGGCATATTACATTGATACACGTAAAACACATCGTACACATAGTTATACACAAGATAGTATACATTTGGTAATGAATATTCCAAAGACTTACGATAATGTATTACGCATATTAGATGTGTTAGACGCTGGGGAAAGCTAATGATTTATAAAAAATTAGAAAATATAAATTATGCAAGACAAGATTTATTAGATGTTGCAAACAGTCTAAATTACTCGGATGGTTATGCAGAATTAGGCAGAAAAGTACCACAGCAAGTACATTCAGCTTTCAACATGGACAATCTTTTAATAAAAAATATATTAGACCAATTTGTTATGCCTAAGATTTTTTATTCGTGTAGTTTTATAAGGACCGAAGCACACAGCGTAGTAGGAGCACACGAAGATAGTGCAGCAGGAACTATTAGAAGGACTGTAAATATTCTATTTCCTTTAGATAACTATAATACTCCTTTGGACTTTTACATAGATAGAGAAAAAGCAGACAGTGTTCTTACAGACTGTCCTACAGCGTTTGATTGTAGTGTTATGCATGGTTATGAAAATAATACAGATGGATGGAGAAGTGCTTTTATGCTACAATGCAAGTATCCTTACACGTTTCAAAAATTAATTTCTGTAGGAGCATTTTAATGTATCCGTTTTATTATTTTCCTAAAATTAAAATACAAGCAGAATCTATCAAAGAGTTTATTGAGTCTGTGCCTGAAGAATATTGGCGAGGGCAAGGGTTTCAAGAATATACTACTAAAGAGATAAATCCTAATAGAAAAGATGCCTGGTGTTTTTGGACACTGTTACAAAATGATTATGATCTATTACAGTGTGATGCTATAAAGGACCTTGTCGAAGGGCTTTCGTTAGGACCTAAAAAGTTATGGTATACATTAAACATAAAACGTAGTAGAAATGGATACCAGTCAGAATGGCGTCCATTGATGCAACATCCAGAAATAGATGGTCCAAACGGTATCGTTAGAACATATGACATTATAGTTCCTATCCAAGGAGGATTTGTTGAATCTCCCCTAGAAGCATATGATACGCTAAATGATGAGTATCATAAATTAGTTCCAAAAGGTCAAGCCTTTATGGTGCCTACAGACCCTTCTTGGCATTATAAATGGAAAGAAACTGTATGCGATTTTAGGTATACGGTACATATTAGAGGAAAAGAACCAGTTACATACGAAGGTATGAAAAAATATGCCTGAATATTTTGTAGAACTACCTTGGCCGCGATTAACAAATGCAGACCATTAATGACTATAGGAGTGCAAAAAATGAACTATTACGTTGATACTTTTACACCTGATACTATTACAGAAGAACAGCATATCAAACTAATAAAACTTTGTGAGGATGCTTATTACCTGCAGGAACCTGCTTACGCCAATTATGACATAAGTGATTGGCAAAATAAACCGCACACGTTGTTACGTTTATTTTATATTAAAAAACGATTTGAAATATTTAATATTGTCAGTGACAAAGATAGACCGATTGCAATGAGCGGAGCATATGTATACAATGATATTCCTATTATAGGAGTACGTGCCTTTACACACCCTGACTATCGCGGTGGTGGCCATTGGTGCCAGGCAAGGACTATATTCCCTAAGCAAATAGACTGGGCAGAAAATCAAGGGTATAGTAAAGTATGGCTAACGTTTAATACATACAATCATAAACTTGTAAATTTTCTAAAACGCATGAGCCAAGGTCGTGCAAGCACATTTGGCGGCCCGAGAGAAATTTACCAAAATTTAAAATGGTACGACGAGACTAAAGAAATACAATACACTAGACAACTAGTTGCAGAACTCGATATAGCATTATATAAGCGGAGCAAACAATGATATATCCAGTGTCATTGTGTCCCGACAGTTCTACAGTACATGAATGGTTGTACAGAGTTACAAGAATGAACAGCAATTTAATAAATACTGACGTAAAAAATGTTAGTGTAAAATTAAACTATAATTTAGAATCATTACAACTATCTGTTGCAGATGTATTAGAAAAATACAAGCCAATAGGTTGGCAAACTAAAACTCAAAATACAAGTTATTATAAAAGTCTTAGCTTGCGATACAATCCTAACCATCAAGATAACTTGGATGAAAATTATAGTAGTGTTGGCACTCCGAAGAATATTCCAGGTGAGTTCTTTTATAATCAAACTCACAATTATTCTTACTTAAAAGACAGTTATTACGACACCTACGGATTTATAAAACCAACTGCATGTAGTTTAGAAGGCGAACTTGGTAAATTCTTATCAAATATTAAGCGTACAGTAGTAAGAAGCAGGATAAGCACTATTATAGCAAGTGAGCAACCTAACGATCCTAAGGCTGGTTGGCACAGAGATGAAGAAATATTTGTAAACTTAAGACTTAATATTCCTATTACTACAAGTAAAGAATTTTACTTTGAAATGGATAATGTACAACCTTATAATCTTGAGTTAGGAAATATATACAGTTGGGACACTAATATTGCACATAGAGTATTTGCAAATGATCGCACAGAAAATACAAGAACAAATTTAATAATAGGATGTAGTCCTTGGTTAGATTATATTCCTGAAGAAAATGCTTGGGTGAAAAATGAGTTTTTTGGAAAAAAACATCCGTTCGACATGTTGTTAGACGGTGATATATTATCAAAAGAATTTATAGGCAATATAGAGGTTGATAAATAGAGTATGAAGAACTTATTTAGAGCAAACACGTCGTATTTTCCATACATTCAAGCAGTTGCAACAGCAATGATTGTGTATATGGTATTTTTTGCCCCATCTACACACTGGTGGTTACTTAGTTTGGCCGTATATTTCTTAACAGGGTGTTTAGGGATCACAATAACATTTCATCGCTACCTTACACATAACAGTTTTAAGTTTTGTTATAAATGGATGGAGTATTTGTTTACATTCTTTGGAGCAATCGGCGGCACTGGAAGTAGTATCGGATGGGTCGCAGTGCATAATCAGCATCATACGCACAGCGACAAAGAAGGTGATCCGCACGGTCCTCACCTAGGACTATGGAATGTACTAATACCCAAGTACAATTTTGAAATGAACAAATGGGCAGTGCGTAGATTAATTACAGACAGGTTCCATTTGGTGTTGCATAACTATTATTACTTGATATTATTAATATGGTGTGCAGTATTGTTTGTGTTAGGCGGAGTTAATGTGTTAATATTTGGCGGAATTATTCCTATGGGAATACAAATATGGGCAAGTGTACTAAGTAACTATGGTAATCATATGTGGGGATACAAAAACTTTGTAACAAAAGAAGATAGTCGAAACACATGGTGGCTAGCAGTAATTACTTGGGGAGAAGGATGGCATAACAATCATCACGCAAAACCCGGTCGCTGGAATTTTCAACATCGTTGGTGGGAGCTTGATCCTAGTGCATGGGTAATCAAGCTGGTAAAACTATAAATGTATCATGCAGTAATATTTACAGGTATTGATATGGGAACCACTAGCTACTTTAGAGCTCTTGGCGCATATCGTATTCGAACAGAACTCGAAGCACACGGATATAATGTAAAAGTTATTGATTATTTCCATAGTCTAACAGATGAGCATATAGAACTTGCACTAGAAAAATATGTTAGCAAAGAAACTCTATGGGTAGGGTTTAGTACAACCTTTTTTAATACTAGTGCATTATTACAAGACCGTAGTGAGTTTTTTGGTAATTTACGAAAGAGATTTGATGTTCCGTTTGTGATTGGCGGCGCAAAGGCAATGGTAGAGTCTTTAGATTTTGCAGATATATTTGTAACAGGATATGCAGATGACGCTACGCTTGCTATAACAAATTATCTAGCTGGTAAAGACACTAACTTAAAATTTAAAGACTACAAAGGTAAAAAAATTGTAGATAGTAATCATTCTTATGACAGAAAAGATTTAGCTAATATTCCAGTAATTTGGAAACCAGAAGATGGTATAACTGCACAGCAAAGTTTACCTATGGAAATTGCTAGAGGTTGCATATTTAATTGTGCATTTTGTAATTTTCCATTAAACAATAAAAGCAAGTTTGATTACATACGAGTTAAAGAAGACATGTATGCAGAATTTATGCGTAACTATGAACAATTTGGCACAACAAATTATTGGTTCATGGACGACACATATAATGATAGTATGGTTAAACTAGAACTAATGCATGAAGTTATTACAAGTTTGCCATTTAAGATAAAATTTGATACCTATATTAAACCTGAATTACTAGTGCGTTGGCCTGAGCAAATTGATTTATTAGTCGAAAGCGGCTTGCGTGGCGCAAGCTTTGGTGTAGAAAGTTATAATAAAGAAACTAGACAAGCTATACAAAAAGGTGCCGATATTGAAAAAGTACTTGCAGCTATTGAATCTATTAAACAAAAGAGTGCAGGCCAAGTCAAAGTGCAAATTAACCTTATTGTAGGATTGCCGCATCAAAGCGAAGAAAACATTAGAGCTAGTAGAGAACAAGTAATAACAAATCCAAATATTGACTTATGGTATTGGTACCCGCTACTTATACATTCAAAAGAACACCACGAGTATCATTCACCTATAGATCGAAATCCTGAAAAGTTTGGATATAAAGTTCACCATCAACAGCGGTTATTAAAAACAACACTTGCTGGCAAAACTAATGCGTGGATGACGGTATGGAAAAACGATCATATGAATGCAATTAAAGCAGGAAGAATTGCAGAAGACTTGCGTAATACGGACGACGAATATCAAAAAGTTGCTGGATGGACATGTGGCGGATTAACTAGCTTAGGTTTAGATCTAGATGATCATTATTCTAAACATCAAGGATTGCGAAATAAATTGCCTGCTAAAATGTTAAGAGAAAATAAAACAAAGATTGTAAACGAGTATATTCAAACTGTAATTAAGTAATCTTTATATTTTTTTAAACTGCGATCTAAAATCTTTTTATGTTTTTTCTTATCCAGTTTTCCTAGTATAGTCATAATAATTTTACGTTCTCCTACTGCCGGCAGATCAGCAGCATGATATGCATCATAGTTGTTTATAGCAAACCACTTAGTAAGATTATTAGGATGGTGAATGTACAACTTTTCTTCGTTTATAACGTCTTTTGTTTTACCTTTTTGAAAATACATTAATGGAGCGTCATATACTATAAAGGCTTTATATGCTCCTGGTTCATCTTCGTAATCTGGTCTTGACCCAACATCTTGATGCAATTGGCAAGGAATCTTTTGTTCTAAAAAATTTACATATGTAATATCTGTATATGGCAAATGATTGTATAATATGTCTTGAAAGTTAGGAATTACTTTCATAAATCTATTACACCAACCGTAGTCGACGTGATAAGCAAAACTAACTAGCCACGGAGCAATAAAGTCTTTCTTTTCGTAATTAATATTATCTTTATTACGGTGCCGCTTAGATTCGTGCCATTTGATAAACTCTTCTCTATCAAACTCTAATTCTGGTAAGTCTAAAGGTGTATATAATATTGTCATGTCAAAACCAAATCTGATAATTGCTATATTTGTCTGTACTAGATTGTAATAAGTTCTCTAATTTACTTTGATCGTATTCTCCTATAATTGCACAAGTAATACGACTACCTGTTGGAGATGCATTCTTATCTAATCCGTGCCACGCTCGATGACTATTAAGCATCCAGGCACATTTTTGTTTAGGAAAGCTGGCATATATTTTTTCATCTCTGCAAAATTCAAGATGGTTTCTTCTCTCATTTAATATGTTGCCATCTTCGTCTTCCATAGTTGCAATTCTATGATTGTTAGGTTCTTTCATTCTACTAAAATAAAGTGCATCTTTTGTTTTGTTCTTTAGATAAAATCTCATACCCCACATACTGTCAGGATCGCTATGCGGCTCAACCGTTGCTCCCCCAATTTGATTTAAAAAACTTATACTTTTTATTTTTTTAAAGGGAAATAAGCCAATATATTCTACAAGTTCCGGAAATCGTTTATCAAAGTCGCATATCCAAGGATTGTCTAATTCGTAAGTATTCCACCAAATAGCCCAGCTAATATGCCAGCAATACCCTCCGTATATATTTGTACTGTTTACTTTATTTTGATTATGCTGAAGCATAAACTTTTTTTGATCACTGTGCCATCGAATAAATTCGTCCATATCAACGTCGGGAGGATCTGGCAAGGTTAGTGGAGAAAATATTAAATTGCGCCAGTCTGTCATTTTCTACCAAACACTCTTATTTGTATTCTAGGCGAAAATATTTCTGTAGTCCTATGTGGCAACGCATCATTAAAAATCCAAGATTTATATTTTGATTCGTCTACTGTATGTATTTTGTCGCCAACTTTATATTCTAAGTGTCCGCCACCGTCAGAAACATTTAGTGTAATACTAACTCCGCCATTTTTATAATACTTTAAGTTATCTTTAAAATTAGCATCAACATGTACAATTCCTTTACTTGGTGGAGTTTGTCCTACTAGCCTAACACAACTTATATAAGTTAAATCTAACTGTTCTACAGTTTCTTTGATGCAAGCAGGAGTGTCGTCTTTCCATTGCCACGGCTGATCATAAACATGCCAAACAGGGCGTCGACCAATATCAGTATCTACAAATGAGTTATTAATGGTATCTTCTACTCCGGGTAAATGAGTAAAGTTATAAGTTACAAATGTTTTATATTTTTGTCCCACTAAATTGTTATTTTCGTCATAGTGAACAACATCTTGATAATCTTCAAACGCTCCATCTTTGTCATATTTACTCCGACCGTCGGTGTAAATAACAGTAGCAAGGTCACTGCGATCAAAAACACTAAAGTTTAAAAGTGCATTATATATCGCAGTTTGATCAAACTCAAAATCAATTGGTGAAAATGTATGCATTTGTCCTATCTTAATTATATTACCTTTTCCGGACACGGGTCCGATTGGGCTGTACACTTAAAAAGATCTATTAGTAATTCTTTAGGATCTTGGAAAGCAGAATCTATACGTGCTGCCCAGATTATAAGCAAAGAAGCTAACGGACCTATTGTGCTATTATTTAGCGGCGGCATTGACAGCGAGTTTATGATTCGAATATTTACAGAAGCAGCAGTAGAATTTAAAGTAGGAATAATTGACTACAACGGTTGGAATACACACGACACAAAGTATGCTTACGAGTATTGTAAGCAACACGGTATTAATCCAATAACAGTCAGCGTTGATATTGAAAAACTAATTGCAAGTGGAGAATTTAAAAATATTGCAACAACTGCAAAATGTTGCGCCCATCAAATGATACCTGTAATGAAAGGCTTAACATTATTTAATGGCACTATTGTTATGGCAAACGGCGAACCGTATTTTAAAAATTATGAAGGCGATTGGCGATGGGAAGAAACTGAAAAAGTAAATGCATATAATAATTTTTATAATAACTATGGCATAGACGGTACTCCGGACTTTTTACGATATACTCCAGAGATGGTGTTAGCTTTTGCAAATGATTCATTAGTTAAAGACTTAGTAGATAATAAATTACCAGGAAAACTTAGCACAAGAACAAGTAAAATTAAAATTTATAGTGACGGTTTTGATTTTGTTACTAGAGAAAAATATACAGGCTGGGAAAACCTACAAGAAACAATATGGCATAAAAAAGCCTTGACTATTACATCAAGGCTTCAAGAAGGATATAATGGAGTGTTTAGTTTACCAGTAAATGAATTAATTATTCGTTTGACTCTAGCATAGATGTTACACGAGGGTGCATAATATTAGTTTCTTCATTAGACTGCGCATATGCAGCAAATTCTTCAAACGTGCTCTCAATAATAGAGTGATCAATATAATCGTCGATTGTAACTAAAATATCAATAGCTGGCTGTACATTATTTACAGCAGTGTCGCTATCTAAAAACCAAACTAAGTGTGCAGTGTTATCTTCTACAAAATAATTTCTAAGCCAAACATCCCCGCTATTAACTGCATTGCGCATTGTCTTAAAAATAGAAGCAAATTCAGCTTCTGATAGTTCGTCTACTTTTGAAGTATAAAATTCTTCAATAGTATCTGCTGAACTAGAAAATTTAAAACTAACTTTTTTCATTGTATATAACTCCTATGGTGTCAAATTTAATAACTAACAAAGTATTTATCAATAAATATTTACATGACATATTTTTTATTACCTGATCTCGTTTATGATAGAAAAGAACTAGTCGAATATGCATTATCGTATAACGATTGGATGTATTACGGCCGAGGCAGATTTTCTATCTATATTGGATTGCCGAAACGTGAATTAATTATTCCAATAGCAACAAAATTTAAAAATCCAAAAGAGTTATTTAAGAAGATCGAGTTAAATTTAGTAAAAGCTAATGGTATTGTATTTCCTCATACTGACAATGATAGAAATCTCACTATGAATTTGCCATTGCTTGGCGACTTTAAAAACAGTACATTAGATTTATACAAAGCACCAACTGATAGTGGCATAGCATCTTCTGATCTTCAAGGCCCAGGAGCACAAGATGATGATTTAAAAAAATCAGGAAAACTTTATCCGCATGCAGAGTTAGTTGATCAAGTACCGTATGAAGTTCCGGTTTGTTTTGATACACAAGAAATACACGGAGTAACTAATGCAACTAATGAAGATAGATACATTTTATCATTAAGTTTTAAGCAAGAATTTACTTATGAAAAAATAAAAGATATGTATGAATATGGCGAGTTATTAGTATAATGTTTTCAGGTAAGTTATATAAAAATATGTTTGATCCTACTGTAATCAAACATATTGCAGAAAATTTAAAAACAATCGATAATAAAGAAACATTCATTTACGAAAATGATAATACTACAGTGAGGAGTATATTTGCTCCTCACTATCTTGATAGCACTTTAAAAGAGTTTGTCAATACCAATCCTATGATAGGTATAGTTAAAGACATTATAGGAACAGATGTTTATACACACCAAGTACATTTTAATTATAAGTCTGCAAACATCGGCGGAGAATATGCTTGGCATAGTGACTACACATTTTGGCAAGCGCACGACGGAATGCCTACTCCAGCAGCACTAAGTTTATTGTTTTTACTAGATGATATGACACTAGAAAACGGTCCTTTAGAAATATTGCCAGGAAGCGAGAATTTTCTAGTCGAAAAGAAAGACAAAAATTGGACTATTAAGCACGATGCTAACGAAACAGACGGTATGATAACCGAAAATATGGTGTCTATAACAGGATTACAGCGTCATACAGTGCTGGGAGAAGCAGGAGATGTGTTTGTGATGCATGCTAATATGTGGCATACTAGCGGGTGTAATACAAGCTCTAAGGACAGGAATGTGTTGTTTATATGCTACAATTCTGTTGATAATAAGACTACACAGACAGATCGGCCCGATTACATAACACTAAGAGATTTTAGTCCAATCTAGTTACTATCATATTTCTTGCTACTTCTTGCCATTTGTCTTCAGCTTCTTTAATTGTAGCACCAGAAGTAACACAGAATCCTTTAGACCCCATTAGCATATCCATACGTGTTAAATAAGACTGCTCTGCAGGCAATACTAGTTCTTCTGCTATTTTAGCATCTCCTCTAAACTCTATTTTATGTTTACCCTTTGCTATATCAAAGTATCTATAAACTACGCACTTATTTAAATGTACTTCTGTTTTATCTTTGTAAAGTAAACTGTCAACAATAAGTTTATTGTAATCAATGCCTGCGCTATATTTGATTAAAACCTGCGCACTAACACTTAGTCTAGGACTAAAGTCGACTAGATAGAATTTTCCGTTACTGAATATGTAATCGGCCATCCATGCACAGTTATCGATACCTAATACTCCTATTAACTTTGCCATATCTAATTTAAGAACATCGTCTGTGTCGAGTTCCGGTACAAGAAGAAATCCTGTTTCAGCTCTATAAGGCAAATCACTTGATTCTATAGTGTAAGAGCAGTCAAATAATATTTCTCCGTCTACAATCCTTCCTGCACAACTTACGGTCATGCCGTCAATGAAATCTTGAAAAATATAGTATTTGCCTAGATCATTGTATTGTACATCTTCTCCTGATGCAAAAAAGAAGTAATCACTATAATTGTTTAATACTTTAACACCGATGCTACCTGTACCGTTGACAGGTTTGGCAATAATAGGATAATTTGCTTTTTTAATATCAGTGTATGTATTAGGAACAAGAATATCTAAACTTTTTGCTAAGTTAGTATACGCTTGTTTACTAGACAATATACTGCATTGGTTATTAGTAAATCCTAATTTATCATATAGATACGAAAACATCATGTCATTATACAATGGAAAAATTAAGTCTATATTTTTTTCTTCTAAAAAATGTTTTATACGTTCTGCTAATTTACTACGTTCTTCCTCGTATAAATCTATATTTTCTTTAATATTTTTATGAAGAGGTACAGCGGTATTTTTAACATATTCGTGTGCCAACGATCTCCATGAGTATAAACTATGATCAGATAACTCTTCTACTGCATATCTTAAATTGTTAGTTTGATAGTTAATTAAAATGTTTGCCATTTATTTTAACCATATTGCAGCTCGCCATAGTTCTCTATATCCAGTAAATGCATCTCTTTTGTGTAAACTATGATCTTGGTCGCTTATGCATATATCATACTTAGACCACTTGTGTCTATATACATATTTTTCTTTCATTGTGTGTTCTAATAAAAATTGAAACAGGTCATTGCTTTCTTTTCGATTCATTCCTACAAAGCCACGCAACATAATAAATGGAAAAAATAAACCTTTTTTTCCATTAATAGGATGAGTTGTAACAACTGGTTGTGTTTTTACTTGCTTATTATAGACAACATTGCCGTCTACGTCTTTCCATTCTTTAAATGTATCTTCGTCTGGAAAGATTTGATTTATATGTGTATTTTTAATAACTTTTGTTATTTCTTCACCCTCAACTATAGGATAGTATATAGTTTTGCTTCTTAAATTTTCAAATTGTTCTTTTAAATCGTCGCTCAGATCATCATAAGCGCCTTGCGCATCGCTAAAATACGTGTCACCGCCTTCGTCTGCCAAGTGGTGCATATACATACTAACTATATTTTCGCTAGAGTGCTTGTTAAGAATAGCATTGTGCCAAACAAGTTCACCGTCTTCTTTACCTTGAAACAGTCCGTCACTTTTGACTTGTACTAGTTCTCCAAAACCTCCAACGCCGCTTCCCCTAACTTTTTCATTTTGTGCAGCTACTCTGCCCATATTTTTGTAAAGTGTGACAAGTTTTTTAGGTTCAACAGGCTCACTATTTTTAATACAAACTATTCTTTCTTTACCAACAAGCTGAACAAGTTCTGATGCAATTTTAGGATCATCATAGTCTATACCACTACATATACACTTACCAAAATTATCATGCAAATTTTCTACAATCATATTATTTCCTTTATATCCAAATTCCTGACCGCCATAATTCTCGAGATCCTATAAATGCATCTCTTTTGTGTAAACTATGAACTTGGTCGCTTAAACATATGTCATATTTTGACCAGTTGTGTCTATATACATATTTTTCTTGCAGTAAATGATCTTTTAAAAATAAAAATATTTCTTTAGATTCTGATTTAGATTTTCCTGCCATTGTTCTAAATACTGTCCATGGAAAATGCAATCCTTTTTTTCCATTAATAGGATGAGTTATTACTAAAGGTTTCTCATCTAGCACCTTTGTATGAGTTTTAATGCCATCTACGTCTACCCATTCGTATGCAGCTTCTTGTGTAGGATAAATTTGTCCTTGATATGACTTAGCTAATAATTTAAGAATTCTAGGATTTCGTTCGTCAATATTTGTCATTGGCACAGCAACACACATCATCTGATCGATATCTTTTTTAGTAGCGTCATCTAAGTCATCATATGCAGACTGTGCATCTGTAAAATAAGTATCGCCGCCACTAGTTGATGTATTGTGCATGTACATTGCAACAATGTCTTCGGCATCTGATTTATTTAAGATAGCGTTATGCCAAAATAATTCACCGTCATCTTGTCCTTTAAAAAACCCGTCTTTTTTAACTTTAATTAATTCAGGAAATCCTTCAACTAAACAATCTTCTATTTTTTTTGATTGTGCAGCTACTCTGCCCATATTTTTGTAAAGTGTAACAAGATCTTTAGGTAGGACTGGTGCAGTGTTCTTAATACAAACTATTCTTTCTTCTCCAACAAGTTGTGTAATTTCACTTGCTATTTTAGGATCATCATAATCAATGTTGCTAGTAATACAAATGCCAAAGTTTTTATGTAATTTTTCTGTAATCATGTTTTATCCGATCTTATTCTTATATGTATTATATATTTGAATTTTTATTGTAAAGATTATGTTTTGATTATTAGCCAAAGGTAGGAGTACTGTCTCTAAAATATTGGTACTTTCTAGAAGCAAATCTTAGAACAGTGTCTGTTATATTATTGTTTTTTACAAAGGAGTCGTACAACGGTACTCCTGACTTGCATCCTTTTTTAATAATAGCAACATCGTGTAAGTTGTAATTTTCAAATGCTTCGATATACGGTAATGCAAATTTTCCTATTTTTTCATCAACTAGATTTGTTTTTACACTTTTATTTGATAATGCTTTATTTTTTCTACTGTCAGATACAAACCATTGTCCCCATACTCCTTGCTGTTCACAGTCGTCAAGCATAAATCTAATTAATTGTTTTGTTATGTCTATGTTTTGATAAAAGCTTCTTCCTGTGGCACTAACATGACTGTCACCGTATCTCCAGGGCATATTAGTAAGTGGAGTATGATTTGAAGCTATAGTCATTAATATATGATTGTTTTCATCAAAATATGCATATATCTCTCTTTTAGGTCCTGCCCATTCTATATTTTTCCAAAGAGGATTATCTACCAGTTTCTTTATAACAAGCTGTTCATTTATAAAATCATAATATTGATTTTTATAATTTTCGTCAAGTTTAATAATTTTCATATTAGTAACCGTATTCATTTAGTTTAATATGTTCCCAACAAGGAGCAATAGTTCCTGATTCAGTTAATCTTCCTCGATTTTTACTTCCGTTTATGCCTTGATCATTAAATTCATCTTCTTCGTTCCAATTGATCAATCTTATATATATACCTCGGTATTCGAATAAGTAACTAGCTCCGTAATTGTTTTTTGTAATTTTATTTGTGCCTGATTCAACCCGTTGCGATTTAATAACACTTTTAGGAATGTCTAATTGACTGCTTGCAACGTCTACAAGTTCTTCAAAACTCATAGTATGTCCTTGCATATACCGTCCTAAGTCTCCGATATTTTTTACACGAAGCACTGGAGTAACTTTAGGTTTATATTTTTCATTTAAGTCTGCTACAATATCTGCTTGTCTACGTAGAGTATGTTCGTTAACACCTTTAGCGATAATAGTTCCTGTGTTAATAATAAAGCCAGGAATTTTAAAACAATTTTCTAATGCTTGCATTTTAAGATCATGAGCATGACTATGATTGTCAATTTTTTCGTATATACGTTTTTCGTCTGCACCGTTCATGCTTATCAAAATCATACGCAACCCTGCATTTCTAAGATCTTGACAATACTTTAAACTAGCAAGTTTTAGTCCGTTTGTAGTTACACTAGGCTTATGTCCGTGTTCTAACACTTTCCGGATAATATCAGTTAAATCTTTTCTTAAAGTAGGTTCTGCACCAATAAGGCGTATGTATGCTCTCTCGGGTAATTTTTCTAAAACGCTGTACAGCATATTTTCATCCATGTCTGGAATAGTTCTGTTAGGAAGATAACAGTTAAAACAATCCATATTGCATCTGTGTGTAAGATCTACAAAAATTACTTTGAAATGATTTTCTTCTGGGTTAAGTTCGTAATATTTCATTATTTTTTTATTAGTCCTATAATCGGAGCCATCGGATCTAGTTTTCCAAATTTCCAGCTGTTTGCTTTAATGTGATGATTTAAGTGATAGCTTTCTCCACTTGTAATTAAATTTAGTATTGGAATATTTCTAGGTTTGCCACCCCAATGATTAATGCTATTAACGATTCCGGTAGCATAAAATACATATACTGCGGGAATAGAATACAGATAAGCAGTATACACAGGACCGACAATGAATAAAAGTAGCAGTACAAACATATATAAGAATAAAAAATAGTATTGATGTTGTATTTTTAGTTTATTATTTTTTAACAAATCTTTTACATATCTAGATTTTATCTCATACTTTTTCCAAACGTGTACTAATGTTCGTAGTGTACCATTATACTTAGGACTATGAGGATCGTTTTCAGTGTCGCTAGTAACATGATGTTCTCGGTGAACACCTACCCATGTAATAGCACTTCCAAGACTTGCACAATGCCCAATGGCTAACAGACAATGCTCAAAAAATGTGTTGGTATTAAATGCTCGATGTGCAAAGTATCTATGATAGCCGATACTAATACCAACTCCGCCTAATGTAAATCCAATTATATAAGATACTATTAACAAGTTCCACGAAAACGCAGTATACAGTGCATAACCACCTAATAAGTGGTTGAATAAAAGTAATACTCTGATTTTAATATTATTGCTTATATCCAAAATTGTGTTCTCCATAGTTCGCGTTCTCCTTCAAACGCATGTCTTCTATGCATATAACGAATGTTATCGTATATGAGTATGTCATTATCTTGCCAATGATGCTCGTATATCTTTTCTTCACAATGTGCAATTAATTTGCCAACATCAATATCTGTTTGTAAAGTGCCTGGACTAAAGTACATTACTGTATCACCGGTTGCATGATGTAGATGTGCAAACTGTCTTGCTACTTTAGCCTTTTCGAGTATCTTTAACATTCTTGGGGTAAAGCAACTCTCATGCAAATCTTGTGGAGGGAAATACTCTCCTGTAGTATGTCTTAAATAATCTTTGTTCTCGTACCTTTCATATGCATCTCGCATATCTACAAAGTCAGTTGTACTTAAATGTCCGTTTTTGTGGTTGTAGAGCATGGTGCCGAAATAGTTTCCAGCACCATAACTCCAGTCATTATGCCAATCGACATCGTCATTACTAAACAAACCTTTGTCGCTAACATATTGAACATTACGTTCTTCATCTAACGTATGACGCTTTGCTATTAATGCCTTGCCTAAATTTATATTTTTAAATTCTTTAAGTGATAGAGGATTTTCGCACTTAATATGTATAAGTCCGTGAGTTAATAGATCTTCTTCAAGATTTACTGAATCTATATCTTCATATTTAATAGTGTAAGGAGTCATTAAGTATATTACTCCAATCTGAGCACATGCGATGCAACAACCGCTTTTCTGTATCGGTTCCAGGGCGTCTGTGTAATGTTACTATTTGATCCATCCATACAATCTCTCCGTCTTTCCACAGGTGTTTATATACATACTTATCCTGCCATAAATGTTTTACAAGAGCATTGTATAAAGTTTCAAATTCTTCTTGACTATAATTTTTAAATCCAACAATACTAGTCCACGGAAAATGCAGTCCCTTCATGCCATTAGGCGCAGTTGCAATTATAGGCATTTCAGCACCTTCAGTTGGTACAAGATGCATTTGTGTAATTAATGCCTGTGATTCAGCAGTTCCCTTACATATTTTATCTCTTTGAAATTTATGTATAGCAATTAATTGTTCAACTTCAGATCTCATATCTTGTGATAAATCGTTTAAGGCATCTACAGTTTGTAAAAATTCAGTACTAGAACCTTCTGTTCCTTGTACACCCTGCAACCCAATAAGTGGAGCATAGCCATTATTGTCACTTTGTTGATTACTGTGCCATTCTAATTCACCATCGGCAAACATTCCTGTACGTTTACCTTTTTCATCTTTTATTCCGGTAACTCTTATCATTCCGGGAAGATTTTCTAACCCCTCTTTCATTTTTTTCATATCAGATATAGTTTCGGCAAGAAGTTTAGTCATTCCTTCTTCTTCAATTCTTTTCTTTAAAACTTCCTTAGCACCAGATACAATTGGGTCTCCCCAAAGTGTTTGTATGTATTGAAATCTTTCCGGACTAATCGATGCACACTTAGCGTCAACATAAACAACCAGTTCATTAAACACTAGGCCACCTAGTTCCATTAGGTCTGCATCACTTGCAGTATTAAGATCAATATCTATGGCTTGCACTCCTAGCAAACCAAATCCGGGTAATTTAATAGTTTTCATTTTATGCTCCTTGTAGCAAGTTGTTTTCTTGATATAATTTTTTTATTAAAAAATTATTGGTATTTTATAATTTCCGATCTAGTATTATCTTTATCACAAAATATTACAGATGCGCCCTCAAATCGATCTTTTGTTTCGTATGCAATTATTACACATTTATCACCAATTTCGCCTAGCCTGGCACCACCGCCGTTTAATTCAAATGAACCTAATGCCCCGGGAACAGTATAAGTAGTCCACCGATTACCGTTATTTAAATTTACAATATCTACTTTTTGATAATGATCTATACCAGATTGTTCTAGTAAAAGAGAACACACTGTTACACTACCGTGATAGTCTATAGACTTTGCAGTTACATTTATATTATGAATTTTACCTTGGATATATTCTTTCATATTTTTATTATACCATAAGATGCTATAGAAGTCAAGAATTATTTTACAAACTTGTGTATAGATTCTTTAATGTAATTAGGGCAATCGTCCGGTATTACTACTTTTTCAACTATATCTCTTGATAATACATTAAGAACAGACGTACTCCAGTTTGATACATAAGCATTTCTGTTATCTTCTGTAATTTCTTGTTTAAATATTATCATGCAAATACTTAGTCAAAAAAATAGAGCCCGTGGGCTCTATTTGGATATTTAATATGTTTTTAGAATAAGTCGTTCCATATTGTACCATTGTAGCACTGAGCTTTATTAGTATCGGTTAAGTAAACTACCATACCAGCCTCTGGTGCTGTAACAGCAGCATCTCTTGCAATAGTATCGGCATACGATACTAGTTTCATTGGACCTAATAATTCAGTAACCTTTTGAGACTGTTTAACTCTAAGTACAGTTTCGCCTGCACCAGACGAGTTACCAACAAATATTTCAACATTGGCAGGTATATATGCTGCTTGCGGTGTACCTGCCACAGTTGCTTTAATACCGCCCGCGACCCTATAAGCAGCACCGTTGTAACCTGTTAATAGATATGATCCTAAGCCATCGCCGTCTGTAATCGGAGTAGGAACAGCCTTTGTTCCTCTTGATCTACTAATTGCAGAAATAGTATTTCCGGTACCATCAAAATTTCCGGTTAATATAAAACCTGTTGAATTTTGTGTGCCCGTAACAACTGTTAGTTGTCCATCTGCAACAGTCGCAGAACTGCTACCTATCGACAACGGCCTTGGTATTACAACTGATCCGCTTGTATTTTCGGTTGTTATAATTAATTGTGAACTATCTACATTGTTATTAAGAACTATTATATTTCCTAAACCGCCGTTGCCACCGCCACCTACTCGTACATTGGCGCCTTGAATATAACTACTGCTGGCAGTAACGTCATTTTCAACTACGCCTACAATTGTATTATTAACTCCGTCTACTAATACACTACTATCGTCACCAAACACACTGCCATTTACATCTCCATCAAGTGTACCAATAACTGTTCCAATAAGCGATCCAGAATGATTACCTGTTGCGTTGCCTGTTAGATTACCGGTTACATCACCAGTTAGATTACCAGTTACATCACCAGTTACATCACCAGTTAGATTACCTGCTAATTCAAATCTATCAGGATCAACCATAATGGTACTATCATCACTTACAATAGTGACACTTAAATATTCACCTGGATCAATAGCATCGGCTATGCTTGATAGTGCAAACGATGTACCATTATGAGAAAGAATTTGCCTTGCTACTGGTGTACCAATACTGACATCACTTAAATCATTTAACGAAAGTACACCAACTCCTGGAACTGTAAGTGGTTCCCACTTGCTAGTACCTGCATTATATGTTAACACATCACCGTCTGCTACTCCAGTTAAATCAGTATCAGATAACTCAGTTAGCGTAGTAGGGCCAACATCGCCTGATCCCGTAACAAGTGTGCCGCCAGCAGTTGAACCGTCACCTACATACAGTAGCTTAGTATCAGTTGTGTAAATCAGTTCACCTTGTAAGGGTGTTATCAGCAAGCGCTCTGCATCTGTGCCGCGTCTTAGACGTAGTGCCATGTATATACTCCTAGAATATCTATTATTAGTATTTATACATTTTTAAAGATAACCCAATAGTTTACTTGCGCTTCTTCATAAAACTTTTGGTTCTATTTTTAACATCTTCTACTACCTTAGCAGTATCTAAGCGGAAGTCTACATGTGATATTTCATCATTGTACTGTTCGAGAAAAGTTTCTAGATTGCTTTCAATTTTGCTAACATCACCACCGGACTGATTACTTTGTGTATCCATGTCTATTTCCCAAACTTTACCATCATGGAAATAGACATGAACATTGTGAATGTACTCAATAGGTACAGCTTTAATCTCAACATCACCAAAGATTTCAGGCCAATGATTAATTACTTCAGGAGGTAATTTGTTTTTAGGCACCCGTAGTAGTCTTTTTAACTGCTGTCTTTTTTACTGTAGGAACAAGTTCTTCAGCCTGCGCTCGTAGCGATTTAGCTTCCTTATACAGTCTATCAGCGTCACTGCGCAACTTTGCTGCCAGCATATCGTCTGTTAGCACTTCGTTAGTAGCTGCTGCTATAGGTGCTATAACAGGCTCTGCTATATTAGCTACAGCAGACTCTGCTACCACTTGCGCTTTGCTTGTGCCACTGCTTACAGCAAGGTCTGCTACAGTTACACCTCTCTGTTGTGCAATAGCTTCGTTAAGTTCATTAAGCATAATACTGGTGTTGCGATTAGGAATCATTTCAACTTGATCAGTGCGTACTTTGACCATTTTACCAGTTGTGTGGAAACGTGCAAGCATATTACTACCGTCTGGTAAGGTAGTACGCATCATAGCTGTTGCAAGGTCTTCAGCTTCTTGACCGGCTCCTGATTCGACCAGCTTCATTAATGTGTCGTGCTCTTCTGCTGCAAGATTTTCAGTTGTTACTACAACAGCGTGATCTGGGTCGTTTGGAAGTACTTTGTATGCAACTACTACTCGACGTTTGTTATTGGCCATACGGCCTACGTGCTTCAACATATTATGCTCCTTGTGCAGGTTGTTGTGCTGATACGGCGCTTAAGAACGCTTCTAGCTTGCCATAAGTTTGTCCTACTGTCATCATCTCGTTAGGTTTAAAAGCACCTCGTTGACTAGCAACGTCGATGATGCTCTTTAGTGCTTGTAGGTCTTGTACAGTAAGATCAGGTCCTGACTGTTCAGGTGCTTGAGCAGGCTGTGTAGTTGTTTCTACTTCAGCTGCATTAGTTTCTTTGCTCATAATTATCTCCTTGTATAGTATATATGCGCAGTTTATTTATTTGTACTTTAAATGTGGACACGCTAACATGAAAAAACTCAAGTCTTTAGTCTCCTCAAACCCTACTGTAAGTACTTGGGTTAATTTATTGTCATTGTCTAGTGCTACATTTTTACCAATGTAAAACCGGTGTTTTAAATTCTGTTTGACCCATTTAACAATACTACCTTCGATGTTGTATGTCATAGGTAGATTAACATACTCGAAGTGAGGCGGAGCCGATTTGACTTGCCTCACTTCAAATACGTTTAATGGATTTGGCTGATTATTTTTAATCACGCTGCTTCATCATAGTGCGCCGTCTGTCCGAATGGCGCTTGCAAGTTCTTGTCGTGATGTGAGTGAATAACAAACACTGTATCACAGTAGTCTTCATCACCCCAACTGTCCCAAGCATAACCGTCTGTGAACATAATGAACTTCTTAGGTACATAGCCTGTCTCTTTCATATACGTCCAGTTAGCCTGGAAGTCAGTGCCACCACCGCCCATGATTTCATAGTCTAGCAAGTCATCGCCGCCGTCTGAGCTAAAGTCTTGTTCGTTATATACCTTAGTGTCGAAGCACCATACTTTAATGTTATAGTCTTGATATTCGTCCATGATGCCTTTGATTTCACCTAGGAAGTCTGCGCCTTGATCGTTACTAATAGACCCACTCATGTCTATTGCTACTGCAATGTCAATAGTGTCTTGGAAGTTCATGCCCGGCAAAATCGCACCGCTCATTTGACCCTTGCGACTTGGACGACTAAACGTATAGTCGCTTTTAATAGTGCTTTGGATTTGCTGACGCAACAGCTCACGCCAGTTCATCTTAGGCTCTGTAAGCTCTTTAATCATTCGTACGACACCTGCAGGAACATTACCAGCACCTGCTGCCTGAGCTGAACTAAGCATATTCTCTTTGATCTCGTCCTTGATCTGCTTCATCTCTTCTTCTGAGAATTTAGGCTGACGCTTGCTTACACCATTGCCGTTTGCATCTTTACCTTCTGCATCGCCTTTACCTTCTTCATCGCTTTCTGGGTCCAAGTGTTCGTCTAGCATTTCGCCTAGTTGCTTTAAGTACTCTTCACCGTTTTTTTCAGCTTCTTTAAAAAGTTCGTCATAAACTTCTTCGCTTGTCCAGCCTTCGTACTTAAAGTCTTGATAGCAGTCTACAATCCGCGGCTTTGTGCCAATACGATCACGCACAAGAGTATTGTTTACAATATAGTCCGCGCTAATATTGTAGAGCATAGGATTACGATCAGCGCCATGCCAGTCACGACGTCCCAAGTGATCGAATACCATGTGCAAAATTTCGTGTGCAACGACAAACTCGATCTCTTTATTGTCCATAGCATTAAAGAACTGAGTGTTGTAATACAAGTTACGACCATCTACTGCGGCAGTAGGAAGCCAATCGTCAGCAGCTAGGATGCGCAAACGTGTAGCCATGTTACCAAAGAACGGATGGCGCAACAACAACCCAACGCGAGCAGTAATGATACGGTCTAGAACCTCTACTCGCATTGTTTCTAATGCTTCGGGTGTAATATCAGGATCTGGAGACCATTTTTTAAGCTTGCTTGCAGTGTCTTTAGTAGCCATTTTACTGTCCTTTTGTTAACTTATACATATATTATAGCATAAACATGCTATATGTCAACCTAAAAGAATAGGCGAGCTCTTAAGAACCCGCCTAATCAATATTAAGCGCCGTTCGCAGCCTTAATGTATTTGCCATACCGCTCGTGAAACTCATCAAAACACTCTACTTCGTCAGGATCGATAGGCAATTGGTACTGTGTCAATGCAAGTTTAATACCCATAACAACTAGTTCAGTTTCAAAGTTATCCATTGCAAATCGCAGGAAGTTGTTTACTTTGTCATCAAACTTCTTGTCGTTTGCATCGCTTGCTTCTTTAAGCTCGTAGCACAACGACACAGTCAAAGAGTACATAGCACTAATTTCTTTGCTCTTCATCTCTTTAACCTTGCCCGCCAAAATATCGCTTGGATTAGGCATGCTAGAAGCAACTTTGCGGTGTGCCATAAACTTTACAGCAAGACCTTCTCCTACTGTGCCTGCAACGAGATCAGTTGTAGTAGCAACATCAAGACCGTCATCGAGCAATTGGCTTACAAACGACCAGCTACGCGGTGTAGCAAAACTACGACTTGGGCTCTTAGGATCAAAGTCATACAAGTCTTTCTTAGCAAATGTCAAGTAACCTACGACATCTGTGTTGATGTTGTTATTAACAGCCCAGCTAAACCAGTCATCAAAGTTAACAGCCAATTCTAAGTGAACAAAGCGGTTAGCCAACGGCGCTGGCATACGATATGTAACGCCCTTGTCAGCTTCGCGGTTACCTGCTGCAACAATCATAACATTGTCTGGCAACTTGTATTCGCCAACGCGGCGATTAAGAATCAGCTGATAAGCTGCTGCCTGCACACTAGGTGCTGCTGAGTTCATTTCGTCTAGAAACAATACAATATTGTCAAACTGTGCTGCAAATTCTGCACTAGGCAGCTCGCTAGGAGCACCCCACACCATTGTGCCCGAGTTGCTGTCAAAGTATGGAATGCCTTTGATGTCCGTAGGTTCCCAAAGGCTTAAACGAATATCAATAAGATGTGAGTTTGAAAAACTATCAGCAATCTGTGCAACAATATCTGATTTACCAATGCCCGGAGGTCCCCACATAAAAATAGGACGTTTTTTAGACATAGCGTGACGGATGCTGTTTTTTGCAGCGTTAGGGCTAACTGTGCGTGTATTTTCCATTGTGTCTTTCCTTTGCAGTACGTTTTGTTACTATACATATATAATAACATCAATACAGCAAATGTCAACTGTTTTTTAAAAAAAGATCTCTAAATAAATCAAGCACTTAGGATTTTTTTTGCCTATTCATTGCTTTTGTTAGTCCATATTTGCGCAAATCACCACTGAAAAGAGTAAGTTCGACTGCTTTCTTTTCGTTCGTTACTGTGATACTCCTGGGCGTCAAATAGTAAGGACAGTCAATAAATTGATCTAAGAAGATGATAATTTGTGTAGTAAGAGGAGTATCTTTGGGGTATGGGATATCGTAAGTAGCAAGATCAATTTTCATTAATGCTTCCATGCCTGCATCAGTTAACCGCAGTCCACCGGTGTCTTTGCTTCTGCTGTTATACCACCAGTCTGTTGTGTGTTGCTTAACTGACACTTCATTGACGCCCAGTCCAAGTTCTTTTAAAAACAGTTTAGTGTATGTTTCTTTCCAGTTCATTCTTCTGTTACTATCTCGCCGTCAGTAAGTTTATAAACCGCAAACTCGTTACTCTTAAACATTTCGTTTAATTTTTTAGCAAGATTGTGTGCATGACCAGGATTTGAAAAACTCGTCTTTTTATATTTAGGGCCTGGATAATTTGTAAGTGCATTTGCACTTTTAAGATTAAACGGTTTGTTTTGATAGAACACTGCCCAAATAGCATCAGCCTCTAAAACTTGCTCGCTCTTATAGGTTTTACTATTAATGTTTTCTAAAATAACTGTTGGCTTGGGCCTACTCATATGCGTATCCTTATAATTAACTACGCATATATTTATCTTTTTAAAACTTAGATCCGCCGTCTAGGTTAATCTCAATAGTTTCATTGTCACTAGCTTTAGATTGTGCAACTAATAGTTCAAGGTCACCGTGTAGTCTACTCATCACAATGCCGATTGTAAACGCTAAATTTTTAGCATTAGCAATATCAATCTTAACTTCTCTTGCTCTGCTATTTTCAGCAGCCTTTACGGCATTTAGAAACTGTTGTAGCGGAATAGTGTTTAATGGTTCAACGGCTGGCATGGCTCAACTCCTGACGCATTTCAAGCTCTGTCTTAAATGGACCTCTTGTTTCATACCGCTCAACTGTAATTAGTTTAGGACAAAAGCTTTTAACCCATCCTTTATCAAAACGTATAATATAATATCCTGCACAATACGCACTTTTAGATTTTTCACTTTTGGTAAACAACGGTAACTTGCGTTTTACATCATACATTGTGTTGTATGGATTTACACTTGTAGGAAACCCGTACACTATGTAATTTTTATCTAAAACTTTCGTAGTGTCTTCTGGCTTGGACCAAACAATATCTGCTCCAAACTTTTTCTTCATTTGTGTTTTATTATCAAAGAAACAAGTTTCGACTTTGCTACTAAACATATATCGATCGTCATTCCATGATAACGTGCCGATGCGTTCTTGATCATTTTCTACAATCCAAAAACGATCTTTTAATACAGGCTTTGCTTTTAATGTCATTGAGGGTACCTTGCTTGTAAAGCTTGTGCGTATGACTGTGCCTGATCTGCAATACGTTGCATATCCCATTTAGCACAGAATTTCATAAGTCGCATACCGACTTGTGTTATGTCTTTAGGTTCTACTGCTGCAACAGTAGTATTAATAATAGTTCTAATATCATCAGGTTGTGCAGTTAGATCACATAGCACAACATTGCGATTGTAGTCGTCTAGTACACGATGTTCTACTTTGTTATGATCAGTCCAACGCTGTAGCATCATGTTATTCCAGTTGAAGCCTTTTGTAGTCTTGTCTTCAAACGCTTCAATCAGACCAACCTTGTTTTTAGTACCTTTTGTACGGACGCCGGGGTATGCACTAAACACGTTGTCACTTGTGTCGCCACGCATACATTTTTCAAACAACATAAATTTAGGATTAGGAGCAGGCTTTGCTTCTTTAGTTTTTTTATCAACAACAGGCTTGCCTTTGTCATCAAAGTAACCTTTGTGTGTAATAGTCATGTTAGCAACGCCATTATATTGCTTTACATTAGGCGCAATAAGTTGTGCAAAGTCACCATCTGTACTAATAATAATATGAGTATCATTAGGATGCATTTGTACCCA
>Ga0075118_10000876_pt1 | contig 24473 bp, 28 predicted proteins | sample AntAceMetag02UKE_FD_69794 | JGI IMG/M metagenome (GOLD analysis project Ga0075118, IMG submission 69794) | Saline lake microbial communities from Ace Lake, Antarctica - Antarctic Ace Lake Metagenome 02UKE | ecosystem: Environmental > Aquatic > Non-marine Saline and Alkaline > Saline | place...
ATGTGGGCTAACCTGGTAGAAGAGAACAAACTGTCAGGCAAGTACCAGGTAAATCTAGCTAACCTGTCTAGCAACGCTGTAGACGCCCTGGAAGAGATGGGCATCAATGTACGCAACAAGGCAGAGCAAGGCGAGTTTATTACCTGCAAGTCTAGCAAGCCAATCCGAGCGTATGACACAGATGGGACAGAGATTAAAGGCGTCTTGATTGCCAACAACTCCAAGGCTAAAGCTGTCATTGGTCACTACGACTGGACTAGCCCGTCAGGCGCTAAAGGCCGTAGCCCTTCTCTTATGAAGCTAGTGATCACAGACCTCATCCAGTACACGCCTGAAGTAGATATGGCAGAAGCTTTGTGATCTTAATTGATGCAGACATTTTGGTCTATCGTCTAGGCTGGTCTTGTAACGAAGAGTCTGAGAAAGCAGCCATCAGAGGTATTGATGGCTTTATCACCGACCTTTTAGCATTCCATCTTGGAGCCGATGAAGAAGAGTCCGAGTATGTTCTGTATCTCACGGGTAAAGGAAACTTTCGCAACGACTACGCAGTAACTGCTCCCTACAAGGGCAACCGAAAAGATAAGGCAAAGCCAGTCCACATTCAAGCACTGAGACAACACCTTATCGATCAATGGGCAGCAGTAGTGACAGACGGGGAAGAGGCAGACGATGCCATAGCTATAGCAGCCACTGCAATTGGCGACAAAGCTATTATGGTCTCCCTGGATAAGGACTTCGATCAGATCCCTGGCTGGCACTACAACTTCGTAAAGCGGACTAAATACTACGTAACGCCAGAGGAAGGCATGTTGTTCTTCTACCGCCAGATACTAATGGGTGACCGCATTGATAACATTGTCGGCATCTACGGTATAGGCGAGAAGAAGTCATCTAAGTTGTTAGAGGACTGTGTCACTGAGCAGGACTACTACAACAAGTGCGTAGAGATGTACGACGGCGACGAAGACAGAGTAATAGAGAATGGCAGGATGCTCTGGCTTAGACGCCACGAAGGTGAGATATGGGAGTTTAAAGGTGAGAAATAACGGAAGATGGACAGAAGCGCGTTTCCGGTCCTTCATTATCTCAGCATTACGTGGCGCTCATGGTAAGTGGGGTGTCAAGCATGATGTTAAGAAGAAGTCTTGGGTAGAGCGTGGTAAGTACAAGTGCGCTGCTTGTAAGAAGATAGCAGCAGCTACTCTCCCTGCACTCGAAGGACGTAAGCGTAAAAGAAACAACGCAGCAGTAGATCATATAGATCCGGTTGTTAAACCAGAAGTCGGCTTCGTAGATTGGAACACCTACATTGACAGAATGTTCCTAGAAGCGCCAGGCTATCAGGTGCTGTGTTACAAGTGTCATGCTGAGAAGACAGCAGACGAACGTAAGCGGAGAAAGAAATGAGAGATTTAACTGTAGGTTTATTAAACGAGTTGTTTGAGTATGATAAAGAAACTGGTGATTTAATTTGGAGAGAATCTAAAGCAAACGGAAAAGTAAAAAAAGGCGCTATCGCTGGTACTGTCGATACGCATGGGTACATAAAAATAGACCTAAATTACAAAAAACATAGGGCACATCGACTTGTGTTTTTAATGCATAAAGGATACCTGCCTAAAACAATAGATCACATAAACGGTAAGCGCTCAGACAATCGTATTGAAAATCTAAGAGCAGTTACTGCTGGCCAGAATCAGCATAACAGAAAGATCAATAGAAATAACACAAGCGGCTATAAAGGAGTCAGCTGGGACACACGCCTAAAATCTTGGAAAGCCTATATTACCTTAGAGAGCAAAAATATTCATCTAGGGTCTTACAAGACACCAGAAGAAGCAGACGCAGTAGTTAGGAAAGCGCGAGAAGAACTACACGGTATCTTCGCCCACCACGGCGATTGTGAACCGGTAATCCATGAGAACACAGAAGGGTAACCCATGACTAAGCATCTAGTAATACCAGATACGCAGGTAAAGCCTGGACAGTCCTTAGAGCATCTACGATGGGCTGGTCAATACGCAGCAGACAAGAAGCCAGATGTTATTATACACATTGGTGACCACTGGGATATGCCGTCATTGAGCAGCTATGACGTAGGCACTAAAAGCTTCGAGGGTAGACGCTACTTGCAGGACATTGAAGCAGGTATCGCTGGCATGGAAGAGTTCTTAGCGCCTATTAGAGAAGAGCAGAAGCGCTTGAAGGTTAACAAACACAAGCAGTGGCGTCCACGTATGGTGTTTACTCTGGGCAATCACGAGAACCGCATCACACGCGCTGTAGAATCCGACCCGAAACTAGAAGGCTTGCTGAAGTTTGAAGACTTTAAGCTGGAAGAGATGGGCTGGGAAGTGTATGACTTTTTAGATCCTGTCATCATTGACGAGATTGCCTACTGCCACTTCTTCACAAGCGGTGTTATGGGGCGACCAGTAAGCAGTGCTAAGTTGATGTTGCAGAAGAAATACATGAGTTGTATTATGGGACATGTTCAGGATAGAGACATAGCCTATGCACGTAAAGCTGACGGCACAAACATGCTGGGCTTGTTCTCTGGGATCTACTACCAACATGACGAAGATTACTTATCGCCACAGACTAACGGAAGCTGGGCAGGTATTTGGATGCTAAACGAAGTTGCTAATGGCGGTTGTGACGAGTTACCAGTTAGTATCAACTATCTGCGAGAGAAGTACGGAGATCAGGATGACCGCCACATACTATGACATATTAGAAAAACTGGAGCAGTTGGACGAGATAACGCTATTAGAGATCTTAGACATAACCTCTCAAGATCTAGTAGCTAAGTTCAGCAACAGGATAAACGATAGGTTGTCAGAATTTCAAGAGGATTTTAAAGATGAGCATTAATAACGCAACACCAGCAGACTGGAATAGATTACGAAAGCAGCATCCGCCATTAGAGATTCCGAAGCCGTCAATAGATGATCAAATGAAAGTTTATCTTGACGCAGCCGCAGAAGAGTTTGACGGATACGATGAAAACGGCTATGCCCTCAAAGTTTCTAGAGAAGACTGGGATGCAGTAAATTCACCCAACCACTACAACACAGGCAACGTAGAGTGTATTGAAGCCATCGAAGAGTCGATGACTCCTGAAGCTTTCAGGGGCTACCTCAAGGGCAACTGCATGAAGTACCTGTGGCGCTATGACTACAAAGGCAAGCCAGTAGAAGATTTACAGAAGGCTCAGTGGTACTTAGCCCGACTGTTAGGGGAAGTAGTGTTTGACAATGAGGAGGATTGACTGATGGCTACAGATTGGAGCTTTTTAGACGAAAACGGAGACATAAAAACAGCTTGTGCTGGCTGTTCAGGTTCAGGTCTACAAGGTTTTGAACCAGAGGATGAAACGCCACACAAAGGTACAGAGCTGTGTGTAAAATGTAAAGGCTCAGGAGGATGACTGATGAGTGCTATGTGCCTCGACAACACAATATCCACAGTTGCTCCAACTATTAATTTTAACCTTGGTGACGAAGTAGTATTAGTAATTGATGAAAAAGGTCTTACCTATCGTGGAGAGTTAGCAGCAGATGCAGGTGAATGTTACGCGATGCTGACGGAGTTTCTTAACAGCGCTAAGGAATATAAGTTATGAGTGAAATACTGAGTAACAAGATGCGAACACCTGATGGTACAGTGTTGCACTCAGCTCATCGACACGACTACGTGACGCATACAGACGCTAACGGTAAAGAGTATATGTTAGATGGTGGTTGGGATTATGTACGGAGGTCTGTCAACGGTGATGAAAAGCTGCTAACTGTTTGGTCAGACGATAACCATGAAATGATAAGAGTAGCAGTCAAATGGGGCACTTATGGTAAGCAGGGTGATCAGACTTTGAAGTATGTTGCAATTGCTGATATGGACACAGGGCATTTACAAGCCTGTCTTGACACTCAGAAGGCAACCATGCGTCCAGCCCTATACAAAGTAATGCAAGATGAACTAGAGTATCGTAATGAAACTTAAAATGTACCCACTTATAGAACGAATAGTTGAGTCAGGTATAGATGCAGGGTATACTAGGGCGCACAAGCACACAGACACACCTATTGAAGAAACAATTAAGTCCTGTATAGAGCAGTACATCATGCAGGGCTTTGATGAGTATTTTGAATTTAACCCAGAGGATATGGAATAATGGATCAGTATCAACAATTTATACATAAAAGTAGATATGCACGGTGGATTCCAGAGGCTTCACGGCGTGAGACATGGGACGAGACAGTCAATCGCTACGTAGACTTCTGGAAAGACCGGGGCCAAATAAATGAAAAGGTGGCCTTACAGTTGTTCAACGCCATCCACAACCTAGAAGTTATGCCTTCAATGCGTTGCATGATGACAGCAGGCGAAGCTTTAGATAAAGACAATGTAGCTGGATACAATTGCAGTTACTTGCACATAGACTCACCGCGTAGCTTTGACGAGCTGATGTACGTGTTGATGTGTGGCACAGGTGTAGGCTTCAGCGTAGAGCGCAACTACATTAACAAGCTTCCCGAAGTTGCTGAGAGCTTCCACAAGACAGAGAGCGTTATTGTTGTAAGCGACAGTAAGATAGGCTGGGCTTCTGCGTTTCGTGAACTGATTGCGATGCTGTACGCCGGTAAGATTCCGCAGTGGGATATGAGCCGTGTGCGCTTAGCAGGCGCTAGGCTTAAAACCTTTGGTGGTCGTGCATCAGGCCCAGAGCCTTTGATCGACTTGTTCAACTTCTGCATTGAGATCTTCCAGAAGTCTAAAGGCCGTAAGCTTACAAGCATTGAGTGCCACGACATCGTCTGTAAGATTGCAGACATCGTTGTTGTAGGCGGCGTTAGGCGTTCAGCCTTGATCAGCCTGTCGAACCTTTCAGACCAGCGCATGGCTAAAGCTAAGTCAGGTGACTGGTGGAGAACTGAAGGCCACAGGGCGTTGGCTAACAACAGCGTAGCGTATACAGAGAAGCCAGACTTTGAAGCTTTTTTGTCAGAGATGCAAACACTGTATGAATCCAAAGCAGGCGAGCGTGGTATCTTCAGCCGCGTAGCAGCTCAGAAGATTGCAGGGCGTAATGGTCGCAGAGACAACACCTATGAGTTTGGAACTAATCCTTGCAGCGAAATAATTTTACGCAGTAACCAGTTTTGCAACCTCAGTGAGATTGTTGTGCGTTCAGACGACACCTTAGAATCTTTGAAAGAGAAGTCGCGCATCGCCGCTATCATCGGCACACTTCAGGCAACGCTGACAGACTTTAGATACTTGCGAGCTTGTTGGAAGAAGAATACTGCAGAAGAGGCTTTGTTAGGCGTGAGCATGACAGGCATTATGGATCACAAAGTATTGAGTGGCAGTGGTAAGTCGCCAATGTTAGCTGTGTGGCTAGAGGAAGTACGGAATGTTGCTATCGAGACTAATAAAGAATGGGCTGAACAGCTTGGCATTAATCAGTCTACTGCTATTACGGCTGTTAAGCCATCTGGCACTGTGTCTCAGCTTGTTGATAGTGCTAGTGGCATCCATCCTCGCTTCTCTGAGTATTACATTCGCCGTGTACGTTCAGACAACAAAGATCCGCTTGCAGTCTTCATGGAAGGAAACGGATTCCCAGTAGAGCCAGATGTTACGTCTCTAAGCTCTTCAGTCTTTAGCTTCCCTGTGAAGGCTCCGAAGACTTCTGTGACTGTTAAGGAAGTAGGGGCGATGCAGCAGTTAGAACTTTGGAAGGCTTTTCAGAACCACTGGTGCGAACATAAGCCAAGCATCACGGTGTACTACACTGAGAATGAGTTCCTGCAAGTAGCACAGTGGATCTGGGAGAACTTTGATATCTGTTCGGGCATTAGCTTGTTGCCTGTTACTGATCATATCTATCAACAGGCTCCATACGAAGAGATCACTGCTGAGAAATACAAAGAGCTTGTAGCTGCTATGCCGAAGGGTGTGGATTGGGCAGACTTAGAAAACCACGAGAAAGAAGACAACACTACTGGCTCTCAAGAGTTAGCATGTACTGGCGGCGCCTGTGAAATCGTCTAAGCGCGAAGCCAACATCTTGGGGTTCAGCATTCTCGTGAATCAGAAAGGCCATGTCGTGACAGAGATGTCCGGCATTGCCGACAAGGATCTACATCTAGCTTTTAAAGGAGAGGAATTGGAAATTATAAGAAACATTGTACATCTTACGAAACCAAAACTAGAAGAACTGCATGGCTTTTTAGAGCGTGAGCTTAATGCGCTGAACCATCCGGTGTAAAATGTATTAAGTATGTATGAGTGTTGTCTCTGGGTTAACATACTCAGGAACACAATAGGCAAGGACAGGTGTGTGGTACTTTCTACGAGTACCTTGGATGGTAAGCTCTTCTGCAAACCATCTGCACCTATCTAAGCTTTCCCAATAGCTTTTAGCTTTTGCGTCAACCTCTCCATTCACAGAAACAATCAACGCGAATACAAGCTGCTTTACCACTTAGCTTTATCGGCCCAGTAAGCCGCAGACATTTTACCTTTAGCTATGTTCTTAGCATGGCGGGCTTTAAAGCTTGCGCGTTTCTTCTTCATTGCTTCTGACTCACCGGCTTTGGGTTTGCCTGCGGTACTAGCTCCTTGTTCTCCAAAGCGGATCGTCTTAGTCTTGTCTCCGACTTTCGCCACAACCACATGGCTTTTCGTCTTATGGCTTGGTGTGCGCTTCGGTTTGTTATAGCTGCTTACTCCCGCGTTGGTTAGCTTAGTATCCTTCATGCTCTATAGCTCCTTGTTTTCTTTGCAACGCTCTTAGGCTGCGCGCTGTGTTGTTTGCCTGCTTTTGTGTCTTTCTTTTTCTTGGCGGTAGTTGCCGCATACTGGACAGGTGTCAAAGCTTTGATAGCCTTCTTAGGCAAGTAACGCTCACCAGTTTTAGCACTAGGCTTACCTGACTTAGTACCCCACTCTTCCTTAGTCCACTTCTTTAAAGACTTCTGTGATTTTGCAAGTGCCATTATTTTTTCTGCCTTGCTTTTTTCTTAGAGGTGTCAGACAGCTCTTTCAAATGAAATAGTTTTACACTTGTTTTGCCGTGAGTCTTTCCAGAATGTATCGAACCATCAGGCATCTTATGAGTGCCGCCTGTGTGCAGTGTTCCGTCTTTCTTGTAATGGTTTACGCCTTTCATTTGTACCCTCCACCTTCAGCCTTATATGCCTTAGCCAACATCTGAGCTTTCCTAGCTGACCATTGTCCTGCTTTACCGCCCTTTGCACCTGCTGTGATGCTGTTGAACAGTCGTTTACGCAGTGAGGGCTTAGTGTAGTTCCCTGCCTCGTTGACTGTTGATTTCTTTTTAGCTGTTGCCATTTAAATAACTCCAAATATTTTAAAGCCAATGAAGAGAGCTAGTGGTAGAATTACTAAACCACCTGTGCCCCAGAGCAACGCAGACCACGCCATTGCGATAGTGGCTGCGCGCTTCTGTATCCTAAGTTTTTCTGTACGTTCTCTAGCATGTTTACACCCTGCTTGATACTGCAACCAGTCAGGCCACATGTCAGCCCTTCCAGCATAGATCATATATTCTTTCAACCAGATCTCTTCGTCCTTAATCTTCTCAAGCTGCATGAAACACTCTAGCTCTTCTTTCTTTCCGCCCCGCTTAGCCTTCTTAGCTATTGCAGACTTATTGTCGAAGTAGGATGTTGTTGCTTCTGCAACATCGTAGAGTTCCTTTCCGTTTGAGAGGGCTGTCTTGATGAGCGCAAAGGCTGCGTTGGCTGCTGCAATTTCAGCTATCATTACTTCTCTCGCTGTACGCCTTTAGTTTTCTCTACAGTCCTCATAGCGCCCAGCCCTAACATGCCTATAAGTACCGGCATCATCTCCGAAGTATCTATCAGCGGTATAGTGATGACAGAACTGGATAGAGCCAACGCAAAATTAGCCAGCGGGATAACAAGGAAGTTGCCCGCCATGCCAAGGACGCATACCCAACCCACAGCAGGTCGCCAACCAGCAACAAACAAATTCTTGTGTGCTGCTTCAGTCTTATTGACTTCAAGCTGACCTTTTGCAAGTTCTTGGGCATGCTTCTCAGCCATTGTACTAAGCTCAAAAGCAATTGCATTTTTAGCGTCTTTGTCCTCTATGAATTTATCAAGCAGTCCTGTAACAGGGCCAATAAGTGAAGTTAAAATAGACATATTAATACCTCAATAGCACCACATTACAGGAGCTTTGTCAGCTCCGAGAGTCCTGCGATCCACATGGATGAAAGTACGAGCGATTCCAACACCCGTAAATCCCATTTGAATTGCTTGTTCCACGATCTTGTATCTTTGGTTTCCGTTACTAGCTCTAATGTCCGCTGCGATTCCTTGGGCATGGGTTCCTGCTTTCTCCTTACGTTTTTCAATGGAGTGGTCTTTAGATCTAAAGCCACTAGTTATAATGAATGGGAAGCCACAAGCCTCTCTGAGTTGATCGAGCTGGTGGATAAACTCCACATCCATTTCGTTGTCGCCGGTTTCTTGGCAATCAAAATCTTCTAGTTTAAAATATTTAAAGTCGCTCATTAGCTGCAGTTCCTTTTTAGTGCGTTTAAAACCTTGCCGCCTGCGTTCTTCTGCACCCTTCCACCCGCTGCCATGTTCAATGCACGTAGAGGGTCGCTGATGTCCATGTAAGCTGTTCCAGCTCTTTCGTTATACGGTAGGCCTGTAAGCTTATCAATGCGCTCATCAGGCTCTGCAGGGGCGTTAGGGATAGGCGTAGATACAACGCCTCCTACAGCCATAGGACTAAGCCCAGCTTCCTCACGCTCTTCAGGAGTTAGCGGGGGGTTGTCATCTAGAAAAGAGTTATCAAATTTTGGAAGATTAATTCCTGAGACACCTGAAGAAAACACCGGCGCTTCCTTTTCTTCTTCAAATTTAAAATCTCCAACATTTGTTAAAGAAAGAAGTTTCATTTCTTGCTGCGCGTAATAGATATTTTTTTCAGCAGTCTCCATTTGAGATCTAAACTCAGCTTGAACCTGACCTGTCTGCAAATTGATTGCATCGGTTCTATATTTAGTAGGATTTGTAGGTGGTGTTAAGGGCAAAAAGGTGCCTTGTAATAATGTGTTTGCTTTTTCTTTGCTCATCCCCCTATTTATTAAGTATGTCATTGCTCTTTCAGGCGTGTACAATCTTGCGTATGCTGATAGCTTTATGTATAAGTCTTGTTGATATTGATACTCAACAGCATTGGTTTTCAAGTAGTCCGCAGTCCTTCCTTCTCCCGTAGATTCTAGATTAACACTGTCTAATCTATTCTGATCGTTTTGTAATTTGTAGTCATCTACGGCGGCCCCCAAATAATCATCTTCTAAATATAAATCTTTCTTGATTCCTATTTGCTCTAACAGCGCATAGTCTTTATCCCTAAAGCGTCCATAGTACTTATTAGGTTTTTCTTCCAGCGCGTCCTTTAATTTTATTAAGCTTAGGGCAGATCCCGGAATAAGAGGCTTTAAAGCTTCAGTGATTACGGTGCCTAAAGTATCTAACGTACTATCTTTATCTGGAAACAGCTCTCGCCCTCTTAGATCTTTTCCTGACTGAGAAAGTGAAGCTACCGCCATGTTTACAAAAGGAGCTACAATCATTGATTGATCTGTAAATGGATCTGTTAGTGCTTTAATTCCGCTGCCTATAGCGCCCAACAACATCTCGTCCAACGCTTCTCCTTTTAACTGTCCCGATTCAATTCTATCTAAGACGGCTAGAACAGGCTCTTTAACAAAGTAGTAAGAGTTTAGATACTCTGTATTCGTAGTGTAGTATTCGCCATCTTCACCTTGCGAATAAACTAAATCGTGCCCTGAACTAAAACGCCCTGCCTTGAGAACTCTACGATCTTCTATCTCTTGATCGCTCATAGTAAACGTATCGTGAGACATCTTAGCAATAGCCCCATATCCAACATTAGCTGTTGCAAAACCCGCAAGCCTCATCTGACCACGGCGTTTTATAACAGCGTTGTCAGAGTTTATTTCCTCAGAAGCCTGTCTAACAATATGAAAACTTGTTCGCATTACTTCAGCAGGGAACGAAATAAAGTTACCCAGCGGCAAGTTACGAAGCTGTTTAATTCCTTTGGGAATAGCATCATAGTTAGGCATAGTGTTTCTGACAGTTCCCGCCGCCTTTCGTTTTAAAAGCTCTTCTGCTGCGTCAGGGTGAGCCTCTTTAAGGGTTTTTAATTCTTGATGATAGTATGTCATCTTGTGGAAATCATCAGCCGCTGAATAAACATCTTGCGGTTTCCTGAGCGCTGTTTTTGCACGTTTAGTTGCCACACTATCACCTATAGAACTGTATACGTCATCGTATCCTTTAAAGCCTGTAGAGATCATTTCACGGAACTGATTAACATTCACACTCGTTCCAATAACTCCGAGACGCTGCATCTCGTTGTAGGTTTCTTTAAGAGCTACATCATCTATTTTATAGAGTCCAGTCTTGTCACCTATTTTTTTATTAAGACCAAATACTTTGTTTTCCAAGACTAAAAAACTTTCAGCAGACTCTGAAAAACCTCGACCATTAGCTAACATAAACTGAGCGCCGCCAATAATGTTACGCGCTTGCGTGGTGTGGCTATATACAGTTTTTGAAGCTTGTGAAGCTCCTTTAAAACCTACATAGGTTCTCCACGAATCTGCCCACGCGCCTGTACCTTCTCGCAAGGTATCGTAAGTTTCTTCTTTGTTTAAAATAACTTTTTCCATCTCACGAGTTGTGTACTTGTTATCTAAAATAGAATTAGTCCCCTTGATTTGGACTGTAAGTCCTGCTGCTATATTTTCTTCAGTAGCAACGTAGCCGCCTTTGCCTTTAGATAATTGATTAACTACGTTATAAAAATTCTGCATTTCGCTTATACGAGAAAGCTTAGCAATAGAAAGAATTATTTTTTCAGAAGGGTCTGTAATCTCTCCTAGAAGCGCACGTATTGTAGGATCAATCTCTTTTCGTTGCCTCATATTACTGACTCTGTTTACTTGAGCTAAATAATCTATAGTCTCTTCGTCTGCTTTCAACATCTTTTTTATTTTAGATTGTGCTTGCTTTAATGCGTCTTTACTCGTCAGGGCCGTCCCATTTTTTACGGCACTAGCTTGAAGGTCAGCAACAAGATAATCTTCAGCTTCTTTCATTATCTGAGGAGTAGGCGTGTAGTTAGGATCTTCATAAGCACGATACGTTCGGCGTATATAACTACCAAGGTTTTTGTCTATAGACGCTTTAACATCGTCAGAAAACCCTTTCATGTTTAAAATACGAGTTGACAAACCGTCTTGCAACTTTCTAAATTTTAAAATCTCAGCAGCTACATTTTCTGGAATGTTTCTATTTTTAGCAAGGAAAGAAACTTGCTTTTCTGCTGGCATTTTCAACACCCTAGTAAGATCAGTCTCTAGCAAAACACCTACTTTAGTTACAAGTTTTTTATCACTGCCCGCGCTCTCCAGTGCAATTTTCAAACGCTCAGCAACATCTTCAGCTTCTGTAACGAGCTGTCGTTGAGAATACTTTGTGTTATTAGCAGCATGGAACATTAAAGGTGTTGCGTATCCCCGCGATTTTAAAAACTTCTGGTTCATTCTATATAGAAAATACTTGTTTTGTTTCTGTACTTGAGCTTTACCTTCGGCTGTTTCTTTAACTAGGTGCAGCGTCTCAGGGTTTTGCATGTTAATAACTTGCTGCTCTTCTTCAAGAGCTTTATAAAGTGCAGTCTCTTGTTCAGCTTTACTCATCTGAGAAGGGTGTTTACCTACAAGATATTTTCCAATTGTAGGAGCATTAGCAACAGCAGAAAAAACAGCAGAAAAACCTACGTTTTCAACTGAAAGTTTTAAACGCTTTAAAATTTCTGAGTCGTCTTTGTCCGCAGCAATATACTCTGACATGCTTTGAGCCAGCCCTGACATTCCTTCAGCATCTTTATCTATTGCTGTTTCAATTGCATTGAACATATTTTCTTCGGGGTCAAACATTACTTGCGTGACAACCTCACCACCTGTAAGAAGCGCAAGACCTCTGGCTGTTTTAGGACGTTTTACAATAGCAGTAGCTATGTATTTTCCTGACCCTTCTGTTTTTACAACTGCTTGTCGCATCCAGTTAGTAGCCTTTGGAGCTACTGACGGGAGAAACGCCATCCCTTTGTATAGGAACTCAGTGCCTTTAGCTATCTTCCCTGCACCTACAATTAAAGCCCCTACCTGACCCGCCATTCCCGGAATTGTTTCGATAGTGCCTATTCGCGCTGTTTCAGGATTAATAATATTTGTGTTTTCCCAATCTACAAGAGAAAAAGCAGGGGATGTTGCTTCAAGAGCTGCGTTTGTAAGCGTATTAACTAGTTCTTCGCGGTCTTTAGACTTTAACTTGCTCATATCTAGTCCAGTTAAAGACTCCATTAAGCCACTAGCTGCTATATCTACAACGCCTCTAGGAATACTATATGCTACTTTTTTTACGTCTCTACCAAAAGCTTCTAAATCTTCTGCTACGTTTTTAACCTGTGCAGGGGTCATACCTGCTCCTCGATAATACATACGGGGAGAAGGTTCAGCCGCAGGTTCAGCCGCAGGTTCAGCCACAGGCTCAGGCATTACAGGCGCTGCTTCTTTGTCAATACCTTTGTATCCTTCACGGAGCGGCCCAAACTCTGGCTCAACTTCACTTTCAAAAGGATCATAATCCACAGCCACTGTTTCAAGACGAGGAGCTTCTTGAGATTCAAAAGGATCATAATCCACAGCCACTGTTTCAAGACGAGGAGCTTGTGCGAATGGATCGTAATCAACTGGAATAGTTTTGCTCATTCTTAATCTACCCCTCTATTCGTTCGTAGTATCCAAGACGATCAATGTCAGGGATGTAGTAAAAACCATCAGGAGCTTTTCTAGCGTTTGCTGGAAGGCCGACAGGACGATCAGTGGTTTCTTCACCGGCTTCGCGAGGATTACTTATAATTGGACTGCCCAGAGATGCGTCAGTGACCATTGTCATAACTTTTAAAAGACGTTTTGTCGCGTCTTCTTGTTCTTCAGAAGTTGCTTTAGGATTTAAAAGTAGTCCCAATATACCTTTAGATTCTTTCAGCACTGCATTTCTAGCAGCCTGTTGCTCTTCAGATAAGGAAGGTTTAAAGTTTTCAACACTAGTATAGTTCTTATAATCTAAAGAAAAAACCTGTAGCTTTAACAAATCTAAAGCTTCCATTTTCTCCATATCTTTCATAAAACCCTCCTGCGCAGCTTTAGCTATAAAATCATCGTAGCCTTGTGTAGATACCAAGTTACGCACGTTGTCAAAGATAGTGTTCCGAGTCTTTACAAAATCTGTTGCTTCTGATAATGTCGGAGGCTTCCCATCAGCACCTAATTGTTTTGTGACAATTGATGGAGTTTCAACTATAGTACCAGCTACATCTGTAGTTGTCCCCACAGTGATAGCTTGTAAGTTTCCTGCAACATCTGTTTGAAAAGTTGTGTCATATGTTGTCTTTTGATTTTTTGCAATATCATCCCTGACCCTTTTAAAATCATTTTCATTCATAGATATGCCAGCAGCTTTTAAACCCTGTCCAACGCTGCCTGTGAGTGCTGCAACTTTCTCAGCCGCCGCAAGTCTTTCAGGACTAAGATCGTATAGCTCTTTAGCTATTTTAACTTGTTTTAGCTCATTCATTGTGCTATTAAAAACATCCACAGTCCTAGTATTTCCTGTGAGGCGATCTAAAAATGAACGTGTAAGCCCTCTATCTTGTCGCTCCGCTAAAGCAGACAGAGTTTTTCCAGAAGCTTTACCGGCTGCAAACTCTACACTTTTACTATAAACAGTATCGTTTGTGTCTGCGAGCTGCTGCGCTTGGGTTACAATTTCGTCACGTTTTGCAAAATCAGCTATCCAATAAGCATCTTCATTTTTTTTATAAGCCGAAGGATTAGTTATTTTTTTCTGGTTAAAATCTTTAGTAGCTATGTCTTCAGCATAATATTGAGTTAGAGAAATATTTTTTTCTTTAGCGGCTGTGCGATCTTTAAGGTTACTTTCAATTTGACCGGCTGCTTTAGTCATTAAAATATTATTATTCTGCAACTCACTACGAGCTAAAAAATCTTGCGTCTTTGTTTCTAAGTTAGAAGTAGCTGCTTTAAAAATCTGACCGCCTAAGAAACCCGCACCCGTCAGCAATAGTTCTTTTCTATCTTGTTTCTTTGCATACTTTCTAGCGTCTTCTGCTTGTTGATCTTTACGCGCTCTAACGTCACCAAGAAGCGATTGTCCAAATTCTCTAATAGCCATTGTTTAAACTCCTTGTGGTGGAGCCATCAGGCTCTGCGTGTTAGTGGCTGGTGCTTGTTGTACAGGCGCTTGCATTAAACTAGGCTTAGGCTCATCTTCAGGCGGTGTTTCCAGTTCTGGTAAAGTCTCTAAAGACTCCTGCATCTCTGCAGTTAACACGCCTTCTGGAATTCTGCCGCTTGTTCCGTTTTTAATTAGCTTTTGAATACGGTTCTCATCTACAGTTGTTCCTAAAAGTTGTTCTTCTTCATCGTCATCTTCAAGATCACCTTCATAAATAGTCATTTCGAGCCCTACACGTTCAGCCAGTGCCATGATCATGTATGCAACCGGCTCAAATAGCATCAACATCAAGTCAGGATTCCACGACCCTTTTTGAAACTCTGCAAACAGGATGACCTGCGCAAGATCCATAATAGGAACACCCTCGCTGACAGAACCCATAAGACTTGTGTACGTGTCTGGCTCAATGAAAGATTCCCATAAGTATTCAGAAGCCGCGTGTACCGAAGTAAACTTAGGAGCCTTTTCAAACGGCGCAGGACTCTCTGGATCATTCGTCAAGGACTGGCCGGGAATTGGGCGCTTTCCGCTTTTCTGGATTTTAGTATATTCTTCTTGTACTGTTGCCATAATTAAAAACCTTTATGCGTTCTGAGACATGTAGTTGCCGTACTGGAAAGCGGTATAGCCGTAAGGACTAGAGTTGTTAGTCACGTTCTGTTCAAAAGAACGGGCATTCATAATCTCACTAGCGCCATACTGCTGCTGCGAACCGCCAAAGCTTTCAAAGCTAGGCACATAAGCGTTGCTTGTAGTGTAGTTTGTTGTATACTCAGGCGTGTCAACAAGGCCTACTTTCTGCATGGCTTTATTTTCTATTGCGCCGGTCACTCGTGAAGCTGCGCCCTCAAACGGGTTAGCAGTGAAATCTTCAAAAGCTGTAACGGCCCTTTCAGGAAGTCCTGTAACAGCATCGACTGCAGCAGTACCTATACGTCCTAACAAGCTGCCTTGCGGCACAGTAGGCATGTCTACGTTTATCTTTCCTACGTCTATTGTAGGCGCGACATCTATGCCTTTGAACATGCTAGGATCTGACATCAGGTCGCTCGTGCTTGGTGAGAAAGTAGTAGTCCCTCCTGTAAGTGCTTTATCATATACAGAATTAGATGTGAACTCACCGGAGCCGTAAGCTCTCGGATCATTGGGACTGATGTTAAAGCTGCTTTCAGTCACTGTCTTATCCATAGCGTTTAAAGTTTTTGTGTCTAACTCTACTACAGTAGTTTTAGAGCCTGTTAAGTTTCCAACTTTAGGAGCGTTTCCAGTGCTTCTGCTCCATGCACTATCCCCCGGCCCAAAGAAACTGCTTGCAGCGTCAAAAGATGTGCCAAACAAATTGTTGCTTGCAGTCTTTGCAAAGTTTCCAAGAGTGTCAGTGATGCCTTTAGTAATGTTGCTGTAGATACTTGCGCCTTTAGAGACTGTGTTACCTACGAACTGCATCAACTTACCGGTTGCTTGAGCAAAACTTCCACCTGCCATTAATCCTGAAGCCACAGCTTGACCGCCCGCTGCAGCTGCTGTACCGGCCGCCGAAGCTGCAAGAGTTACTTGAGCTGTTGTAGCTGTGCCTGCTAATACTGCTGTATTGGCCGCTGCAGCCGCTGTTGTAGCTTGAGCAGCAGTCTGACCTGCTACGGCTGTCCAAGCCTGTCCTAGAGCCGCCCCCACATAAGGCATAACAAAGAACATTGCTACTTGGCCCAGTATGCCTACTTTGTTCATGAATTTGCCAAAGCTTTTAAACGCGCTTTTAATGCCCTTGCCAATTTTCTTGACAGTTTTTTTAACGCCCTTCCAAATGCTACTTAAAAATCCCATGTTTTGTATTCCTTATGCGGAGTATTGTTGAATTAGATCGAGCAAAGAAGATGTCGAGGTGGTTGCATCCTTAGTTGCACCAGACTCGTTACCAATAGCCGTTGCAATTAACTGTGCTTCTCGTTGCTCATTAGCTTCATACGACTGACGCATATATTGAGCTTCGTCTCTTAGCTGTTGCCACATCTGAGTTTGATCGAGTGCAGAGATGTTATAAGCGTTCTGAACATTCTGCTGATTAGCTGCGTTTGCGGCTGCGGTGTCGGCTGTGTTAGCTTGTCGCCTCCAAGAGATGTTAGATTGCTCCACTGCCTGTGCGTTTGCTGCGTTCCACTGATCACGTTGTTGGTCAATTGAAACATTAAACTTGCTTATGTCTGCTTCAAGCTGCGCTGTGAACTGATCTGCCTGCAAGAAGTTGCCTGCTTCAATAGCCGCAGTTCTATTAGTTTCAGAAGTGTTGAAAGAAGCCATTGCATTACGTGCAGAAGTATTAAACTGTCGCATGTTATTAGACTGGCTAATTAAAAACTGATCAAGTTGATTCTGCGACGTAGCTCCAAACTGCTTGGCCGCGTTCTGAGCTGCTTGATCAGACAACAAAGCCTGTTGCTCTAGCTGCTGATCCATCACAATGGCCTGCTGGTCATTACTCAAGTTAGCCATGTCCATAGTCAAGAAGTTCTTAGCGTTCTCTACCGATACTCTAGTACGCGCATCAGCGTTAGACAGATCTGTTTGAGCCAGAAGTGTGGCGTTCTGTAGCGCGGACTGTTGATCTGCATTGAATGAAGAAGCAGTCATTGTTTGCATAAACTTGCTGTTAGCTAACGACATCTGTTGCTCATTCGACATAGTACTCATATCTAAGTTCGCATTCATCTGAGCATTAAACATTCCTGCGCTTTGCTCGTTACTAAGATTAGCCAAGCCCATTTGTTGTGCAAGCTGTGCGTTGACTTGGCCTGCAGCCATTTTCTTTTCGTATGTTTGTAGCTCTGCCATATTCTCAGCAGACATTGAAGCCATATCAGCCTGACTCTGCGAGCTAAGGTTTGCGAGACTAATCTTCTCTTGCATAGATAGCTGAGCCATATCAGCGTTCTGCTTGAGCTGTTCGTTCTGCGACATGACCTGTACAAACGTGCTTAGCTCTTGAGTCCTAGCGCGGTTGGCTTCAGTAAAGTTAGCTGCGTCAGTAGCTGAACGATCTTGAAGGTTTGCAAGCTCCATTTGCTGTTCGTTACCAAGATTTGCAAGCTCCATCTGTTGTGCAAAGCCTGCATTAGTCTTCTTAAAGTCTACAAGGACATTAAGATTAGCAAGTCTTGTTTGTTGCTCAGCACTCATATTAGCTCTTTCAGTAGTATTCTTTTCAGATAACTCTGATAGTTCTATTTTAAGCTTAGCATCTAAATTAACTTCTTCCATGCGAGAATTAAGCTCAGTCTGACGTATATTCCTTTGAACTTTCGCATTATAAGAAGTGAGCTTAGACTGTTGTTCATTTGTAAGAGACTCAGAATCAGCCCTGTTCATAGACTCTAAGTTAGCTAGTTCAGTTTGCTGATCAGTAGTGAAGGTTTGAGAGATAGCTTGTTGACGTAACTCAGCATTCTTAACGCCTGTAGTTAGCTTAGCATTCAAGTTAGCAAGCTCTACTTGTTGCTTAGCACTCAAGTTCTCCGAAGAGGCTTGGTTCTGAGCAGTAAGGTTAGCAAGCTGTAAACGCTCCTCTAAACTCATGTTAGCTAACTCAGTCTGCTGACGGAACTCAGTATTCTGAGCCATGTGTTGCGCTGCAGTCTGGAGTTGAGTTAGTTTAAACCTATTAGCTTCTGAGAAGTTAGCACTATCTGTAGCAGACTTATCGGCTAACATTGCCATTTCTATCTGCTGAGCATTGCCCATACTAGCCATATCCATTTGTTGGGCTAGTTGAGCATTAGCAGTTTTAAAGGTTACTAGAGTTTCTAAGTTCTTAAAGCGCATCTGTTGTTCGGCGCTCATGTTAGCTCTTTCAGTTGTGTTCATTTCAGACAGTTGTGATAGTTCTATCTTTAGACTGCTATCTAAATTAGCTACTTTCATCTGCTGATCTAGTTCGCCTTGACGAGCAGAACGAGCAACAACATTATTTAAGCGAGTCAGTTCAAATTGATTCTCTGCTGTAAAGTTCGCAGTGTCTGTAGCGGCCTTGTCTGTTAGTTCAGCAAGTTTAATTTGTTGCTCATTAGACATGTTAGCCATATCCATTTGTTGAGCAAACTGTGCATCAGTCTTGCGGAAGTCTATAAGGGTTGAAAGCTTTGTTAACCTCTCTGTTTGTTCTGCGGTCATTGTGTCTTTAGAGGCCGCATTCATTTCAGACACTCTTTGCATCTCAACTTGTAGAGCAGGAGCAAGATTAGCTTTTCCCATGTCTTGATTAAGATCAGCCTGACGCATAGTTTTATTTATCTGTGCGTTATATGTAGTCAAACGTGCTTGTTGATCAGCGGTCATGTTCTGACCTTCTGCTTGATTCAAAGCTTGCAGGTTTGCTAAGTCCATTTGAGCATTAGTGTTTAGCTCAGCTATGGCCGACTGCTGAGTCTGTGCAGAAGTCTGTTGGGCTCGTTGCTGAGCCATCTGCGCATTGACCATATTTGTTTCTTGTTCTTGTTGTGCAAAAGTCATTACAGCTTGTTGATTAAAAGACCCTTGCTGTACTTTAATCTGCTGAGACATTTCTGCTGTCTGTGATGCGGCAGTCTGGCGGTTAGCAAGATTCTGCATCCGAAGTTGCATAGTATTTTGAGCAGAAGCAAGATTAGCTTGTTGCTCATTGCTTAGGTTTTGCTGTGCGCGTTGCTGTAAAGCTTGAGCATTGCTCTGAGCCATTGGCAAAGCACTTTGAATAATAGCATTGAAGAGAGCATCGCGACCGACAGTAGAAACACTTAAACCTCTAGCGGCCATCTGAGCTTCTATAGCGGCTACCGCGGGTCTTGCCCACGCAGGAGTCTCTCCATCTTCCATTCCGGCAAGTAAGCCCTCCATCTGTGTAGATACTAAAGCTTCTACGGGCAGGGCGGCTACGGCGGCTACAACAACCGGATCAGCGCCAGAATCTATGGCGGCTTCAACGCTTGCGGGATCTTGTGCTACCGCGGCTGTGATTTCTTCTGGGACATTAGCCACAACTCTCATCATATCTGCGGCGGCTACTGCACGATCTTGGCCTGTTACGGCTTGCATACCTGCCGCGGCCATAGTAGGAATACCACCAATTTGCGCGGCGTCGCCTTGAGGTGCAGAGCCTGTAATAGCTTCACGACCTTCTAAGTCTATAGATGGTGCGTTACCTAGTTCAGCGGCTATGCGCGAAGAAGCTTCGCCAACCTGTGCAACCCTTGTAGCGGCTACTGCATAGGCCGGAACAGTGTCTATATCTGTAGTGCCGCCTTCGGGTGTGAAGTCTGCGGCAAAGTACTCAGCCTGAGCCGCTTCTTTTTCTGGCGGGACTCCCATAGCATCTGCGTACTTTCGCTCTATGGCTACGCCTGTTTGGGCTTCGCGCTTTAGTTCAAGAGTAAATGCCTCTAGTTTAGCGGTCTGTTCGGGTGTAGATTGTGCGGCTACAGAGTCTGTGTAGGCTTTGCGATCAGCTTGATTTTTAGCACTAACCCCACCTACTGTTGCATAACCCGTGTCGCCCATATCAGCGGCAGTACGTCCTACGCGTGCTGCAAAGCTTGCTTGACCTGCATCGGCTATTTGTTCTTTATTAGCGGCGGCGACATCAGCGGCTTTTAAGAACTCTGCTTGATCAGCAACTGCTTTAGGTGCGCCATCTAGTTGCGCGGCAGTGCCTTCAGCCGCTGTGCCTGTCTGTGCTGTTCTCGTAGCAGCAGCGTCTTTAAAGTCCTGTATAGCCTTAGCAGGATCAACACCACGCTCTACTGCAAGTTTAGTCAGCTCTGCAATCTTAGCTTCTGAAATAGTCACGCCTTCGCTTGTAGTAACTGCTGGGCCTTCTACGTCTTCTACGCGGAAAGTTTTGTCAGTCGTTGCTGCAGTGGCATAGTCTTTTTCGTTTGGTCGGCCTGCAGCAGTGCCCATAGCAGCTTTTTCAGCGGAAACATCACGCTGAGCTGTGTCTACTGTAGCAGCCCCTGCTTGAAATGCGGTGCCGTCTTTAGTGACTCGGCCTTGTGCAGCTTTAGTATCATCCATTTGACCAGAGACTGTTGTGGCTTTAAAGCCTTCTGCCTGTCCGTCTGTTGAAGTTAGATCAGCCTGTGAAACATTGCCTTGAGCAGCTTTCAAATATCCTGCGCCTACTGTACTTGCTCTTGCGTCTTGAGCGGCTCCAAGTTTTTTAACGTCCGTTGAAATGCCAGACTCTTGTTCAATTCCCTGTGCCTGCATTTGACGGAGGTTTGCTTGTGGCCCTTCCATTTCGATACCAAGCGGAGGCGTAGAGCTTGGTTGTGTTTCAGACGTAGAGGTTCCGGGAACAGTAAAAGTGCCGCCGTTCCAGTTATAAGTAGTTGCAGGAACAGTAGTTACCGGCGCAGTGACGTCAGGCGTTACAGTCTCAGGAGCTGTGACACTTCCGGTAGACGTAGGCTTAGGGACTTCTGCATATGTAGGCGCAGGCTGAGTTACGTTGCCTCGCCTAGTCCTGACATAGCTATAACCGCCGCCTGCAAAAGTTGCGCGTTTAGCTTGCAGCTTCTTTAAAGTCTTTTTAGTATCTTTATTGTTGCTCATTTATTTTTCCTTTAGCTATGCGGCTACTTGTAAAGTATAAGTCTCTGGTTCTGTTAAACCTAGATCATCATAAATATAATCTGCGGGATACTCTATTTTTAATTCTGGAAGCCTCTTGTTCCTGTGGAGTTTTCCGCTGTACTTCATTTCTTCAAGCTTGTTTAAGTATGCGTCTATCCATTCACAGTCAGTACCAAAACTAGTTTCAACATCTACAGTCCCTGCTTCTCTTTCGTCATATATGTACGTAGCGGGGTATTCGTCTGTAGAATAAAAATTTAAACGTCCTTCTAAAGCTTCGTGCTTTAGGTGTAACATTTGCAGAGTGTCTTCGCCTACTATAAGATCTTCATCAAACTTAAACGCTGCTGCTTTTTTACTGAGCCAAGTAACGCGACAATGTACTTCGTTGCCTTCGCTGTATTTCTCTTGCTCGGTATAAAACTTTCTTTGAAGATTTTCAAAGTACATAGACTTCTCGTGGCTTAGGCCGCAGTCTTCTTTAAACTCTTTGTAGAAGTCTACTAGGCTTAACCCTCTATAATCTACAGTCATCGGATTTACGAAGTATAACACATTATCTACGAAACGCAAAGAGATTTGATTAATTAAACACACTGCGTCTGGAGGAGTTTCTAAGCCCGCTAAGTGCTTGTACATCCAAACACCGTGCGGGGTTAAGAAATCATCTCCGTCTATCATCACGCAATAGTCATCATCAGATTCTAAGAATACATCCAACAAAGTATTTTTACCTTTTGCTGGACTCCCATTGCTCTCGGTGATATAATACTTAATATCTTCTGCACTACAATAGTTTTTAGCTTGTTCAATATATGCACTGTCTAAGCTGTTAATAACTACAACCATATCATCCTTATGTATGTTGCTGTATTCAGGATCATTGTGTCTTAAAAGGGCTTCATAGTCTGTAGACGTAAGCACATAAAACTTTAATTTCATTCTTCACCCTTGTGAACAAGTTTCTGAATAGTATCTGATTCATATATCCTTATACCCAACCACACAATAGTAAATAAAGAAGCTGCTGGGGGCAGCCAAGCAACCAAAGAAAGCAGCCCTGTTGAAGCGGCTACAATATCTACTGTTTCTTTTACTGATTCTTCTACGGCCATAGTAAGATCCCTTTACTGTTTAGCTTTGTTGTTTAAGAAAGCGAACTGCTCCAAAACTTTATAAGCCTTTGCAACAAATGCATCGTCTTTCGGGGTGTCTGTATAGTTGCATACAACGCTAGCAATTGACACCAGCGAGGTTGCAAGAACATACAGATCTAACAGGTAGCCCATCACCAAGGTACGCCAGCGGCTGTTGCTGGTGCTTTAGACTCTTCGATCTGAGCAGCAATGCTAGACTCAAGAGCTTCAACAGCCTCTTCGCCCATAGATGCTTTGACCCACTCAATAGCCTGAGCTTCTGTGATGTCTGCATAGGCAGTGTAGCCGTCAGCAGTGCTGTCAGGCGTAAAGCCACAAGTGCCATAAGAGCTGCCTGAGTATGTTTCTTCGCCTACTGCTTCGCTATCGTTAGCTCGCCAGTGTGCTATTACTACGCCATCGTCTGAAGTGTTGCGTTCTAGTGTTGCGATTGTCCAAGTTACTGCCATGATTATTCTCCTGCTTCTAAGGTTTCAATTCTTGCGATAGCTTCTTGTAAAGCCGACACTAAAAGAGGCACTAGTTTAGATTGGTCTATGCCTTGATAATCGGGGATATTCCGAGTGTCCATTACTTGTGCAGTGGTCTGTCTCCATTGCTGACCTTCCTCAAGTGTTTCAGGCTCAACTACGTCTGAGCTATGGATAATCTCATCAACGGCATCAACCGCCGCTGTGTATATATCGCCTGTAGCCGCAGTAACTTCGTACTCTTCGTCTTTCATAGCGTCTTTAGTGCCAGTAGCGCAGTTAGCAACAACCTCTTGGGCTTCGTGAGCCATAAAGCCATCAACGCGAGAGCCGTCTATCTTCCACGCAAAGTTCCAAGGCTTCAATGCTTTAACTCTGTCAATAGAGCCTGTCATTGGCTGTAGGTCTTCTTTTAGCCTATAGTCTGAGGAAGTGCCGTAAGCGGTAGCAGAGCCATTGGTTGTGATTAAGCCGACAGCGCCATTGCCGTTCTTAAAAACAACATGGCCTTCATTCCCTGTTCCTGTTCTAACAGACTCAAAAGTATAGCTAGATGAGCTGTAAGACGTAATCCTAGCGTTAAAGGAACCGCTAGTTACGCCTACGTTTAATCGACCGCTGGAGTCTATGCGCATACGTTCTGTGCCAGCATTTGAGCTAAATTTAAGTGTATCACCGCGTAAACCGACTGATAGGTATGCGTCTTTGAATTTATAATCCGCGTTCCCCAAGTCCACATGATCGTTAAGTAAAGCACCTGTATTGCTAGTAGGGAAAATAGCATTGCCACCGCCGCTGAGTCCTGCGCCATTTGATCTTGGGTCGAGAATAATAGTAGAAACTAACCCTGCTCTTGACTGCCATGACCCAACAGTTGTGCCGTCTTTTGCAATCCTCAAAATCTCACCATCAGAGGATGTTCGGTTAAGCAGTGCCGCAATGCCACCAGCCCGCGTGGCTACAATTGACCCGTCATCTCTAAGCTCAGACCCTTCGACAGCTGTGTTAGAGGCAGACTTACCCACCAACACGTTGCCTGAAGCGTCTATGACTAAACGTGTTGATGGTGAGTTGCTAGTGCCTGTACCAAACTCTAATTGATTAGCGCCTCCTGAGCCTTGACCAACGGCTTGAATGTAAGAATTAACACCAGCCCCGCCATTGTCTTGAGTTTCAAATTCAATTCTACCAACAATTTCGGAGCTAGAAAGACCAGTATCTGGGTTTTCTAATCGTATAATTGACCCACCAGAGGCTTTTGACAAGTGTAATAAACTATCTACACTACTAGTGCCAATACCCAAAGCCTCCGCAGACGCATCCCAGAAGAACTTAGCCGTTGTGCCTGTGTCCTCGTAGAAGCTGATGTCTCCGTTGGAGGCTATAGTCATTTGACCACCTGCATCGGACATCGAATTATAATTAAACCTTAACTTATTAGTGTTCGAGCCGTTAGATTGATAGATGTAAAAAGGATTGTTACTTCCCTGAATCTTTACTCCTGCATGAATAGAATCACTTGCGTTATCTGATTTTGCAATTAAAAGAGCATCACCAAACTCTGCAGTAGTTGCGTGTACTTCTATAGAAGCCCCTTGACCTGCTGTTTCTCCTTCAACCAAAAGCCCATCCATCGTGGCTGTGCCGGTAACGTCTATTGCCGCAAACGTAGGGCTATCAGTAGTAGCTACGCCTTGGTCAAGAGCTTTAACGCTTGCAATGCTAGTAAGCTCTGAGTCCATCAAAGCACCAGCGGCTGTGACGTTGGTTACATCTGTAACATCTGCTAAGGCTTCAATGCCATCTAGCTTAGT